>Ga0056106_100184_pt1 | contig 10589 bp, 13 predicted proteins | sample WorMetcrassitun1_FD_77012 | JGI IMG/M metagenome (GOLD analysis project Ga0056106, IMG submission 77012) | Marine gutless worms symbiont microbial communities from Max Planck institute for Marine Microbiology, Germany - Olavius crassitunicatus.1 ... | reverse complement strand
GATGGTTCGTGGCCCCGATAAGGTTATGATGCACCTGATGTTTGGGGTTGTCGCTTTGTTTGCGGATCAACTCCTTAAATTGACTGGTTACTGATGAAATGAGTTTTGCAAGAGGCTCACTTACTATAGTGTCAGACGGTCCCGGAAGCAATGGTGACAAACTATTAAGAAAAATGACATGTGCGGCTACCTTGAAAAATACATTAACACGGCGGCGAGATAGCAAGTGATGTCCAGCAATGCCAATCATCTTCGGGTTCACCTGTTGTTATTTTTCAGTACCACACTTGTTTCGACTTCTTTTATCGTCGCTGAGTTAATTACCGATACCTTGGATCCGCTGGCTCTGACCTTTGTCAGGTTTCTGGTCGCTGCCCTGATCCTTCTGCCGGTTGTCGGCCTCAAATACGGCTTCAAAATCAGAGCGGCTGCCTTTTTCAATTACTCCTTGATCAGCGGCTGTCTGGTCCTCTTTTTCTGGGCCATGTTTTTCTCCCTTCGCTACACGACGTCACTCAATATCAGCGTCATATTTACGTTGGTTCCGACAATTTCTGCTGTTTATGCCGGCCTCATTACCCGGGAACGGATCACTGGGAATCTGCTGCTGGCCCTTGTCATCGGGCTGGCCGGGGCGATCTGGGTGATCTTCAAAGGGGATCTGAATTTGCTCAAGACACTGGCCTGGAATCGGGGTGATCTAATTTTTTTCGGCGGCTGCCTGGCCATGGCCCTTTACACCCCGCTGGTGAAACTTGTGCACCGGGGCGAACCGATGGAGGTGATGACCTTCTGGATTCTAGTGACCGGCTGTATCTGGTTGCTGCCCGGCACCGTTCAAGTTATGGGCCGGGTTGGCCTGGTCGATATCCCGACCTCAACTTGGTTGTGGATTGGCTATCTGGCTCTATTTTCAACCGTTATCACCTTTTATATGACTCAATATGCGACCAAGGTAATCGGTCCCACCAGAACGATTTCTTACTCCTACCTCTATCCACTGCTGGTTATGGTGTTGAACTTTCTTCTCGGTCACGGCTGGCCGCCGGCAAGGGTTCTGCCCGGCATTATGCTGACGCTAACGGCAATGGTACTGTTGTTACCATCTTCACCGGACAATAAAGAACCGCTAAGGGAGGATTAACCGAGGAGTGGGTAAGAGGCTTCTACCCGGTGTATGGCACCTTTGGCGCGGAGACTGCTCGAATAGAGATTGATGCAGTTCACCGTGAACGGGGGAGATTGCAGGAGTGCATTGGCGGTAAGAAAGGAGGCAACCCGCTTGGGCGGGCTGTCTTTCAATCTGGCCAGGGTGATATGAGGGTGGAATTTACGTTGCTTGCGCTCAACTCCGCAGAGGCTGAGGAGGTAGTTGACCTTGTTGCGCAAAATAATGACGTCACCGGCCGGATCGACGTCGGCCCAGACAACTCGCGGCTTACCTCGGGGAGGAAAGTGACCGATTCCTTTCACCTGCAGGGTGAGTGGTTTCACCTCAAGTCCTCCCAAACCTTCCTTAATATCGGCAAAACTATTTCCATCTGCCTCGCCGATAAAGCGCAGGGTTAGATGGATCTGATCTTCCGACGTCGTCCGGGCCCCGGGAATGGTTGAACCGAGGCAGCTGAGAAGCCGGCGGATAGAAGGGTCGATACCAATACCGATAAAAAGTCTGATCATGATTTCTCACAGATCCGTTTGATCACTTCATTGGCCAGAACCAGACCGAAAATGGCGGTTATGGTCGGCAGACTTCCAAGAATATTTCGCTCCCTGCCCCGGTCCATACCTTTTTCGATCTGTTTTTCGTCGACCTCCTGCCGGTAGTCAAAACTGACCGGTTCGGTTGAGTAGACACAGGTGATCCCGGAAACGATATTGTCTTTTCTGAGCCGTTTTCTTATTCGTTTGGCAAGGGGGCAGTAATTAGAGTCGGAAAGGTCACCGACCCGAATTGCCTGTACATCCGATCGCAGTGCCGCACCCATCGATGAAAATGTCGGTATACCGCTTAAATAGGAAGATCGGAGCAACTGTACTTTGGGGTTCAGCGAGTCGATCGCATCAATGATGATATCGGGCTGCCGGTCAAGAATTTTTTCAACGGTGCGGCTGTCGACAAAAAGAGCCAATGCTTCGACCCGGCATGCCGGGTTGATATCTTTTACCCGATCTGCGGCGGCATTGACCTTGGCTTTGTTAAGGGTTGATTCGAGCGCTAGAATCTGACGATTGATGTTGGTTGGCTGAATGGTATCGAAATCGGCCAGGGTTAATCTGCCGATCCCGGCCCGCGTCAGCCCTTTAACCGCATAGCCGCCGACCGCACCGAGACCGACAACGGCCACATGGCTCTTAGTCAGACGCTGAAAAGATTCATCGCCGAGTAGCATCCTGGTTCGTGAAAATCGCAGCATTGTCCCAGATTTGAGAAGAAAAATCCTCTTGCTTTAAGCTCAGCAGGTCTGCCGCAAATTGGTACACACCAACGACATCTGCCGGCTCGTTAAAATCATGATTTTGATGATACGGGTTTTTTTTAAATGGCGCATCCGTTTCCAACAGCAGGAGCGATAGAGGTGTCTGTTTGAAGGTTGCAGATAATTTTTTTTGGTCCGGGTTTACCAGTGCTTCAGAGTAGGAGATGAAGCAGCCGAGTTTGGTCAGCCGTTTCATGATTTCAACGGAACCGGTAAAGGAGTGAATCATCAGCAGCGGTAGTTTCTTTTTTGCACCAAAGTCACCGAGCATATCGACCAGGGTTCCCCAGGCTCGAACACAGTGGATGGACACGGGCAAATTGAGTTCAACTCCCAGTTCCAGGTGGGCCAGGAAGATATCCCGCTGGACGCCAAAATCAACAGAACAGCTCTTGTCTAGACCGGTTTCTCCTATTCCGGCACCACCAGTAAATGGCTTGAGGGTATCTGTAAGCTTAATAAACTTGATAAGCCTGTCCTGCCAGCCCGGTTTTGCCTTGTCGCTGAACCATGGATGCAGGCCCAGAAAAGGTACGATTTCAAGATTGGTATTGGCCAGTTCTAAAATAACCGACCAATCCGCTTCAGTTACCGCATTGCAGAACAGCCGCCTAACCCCTGCCTTTTTTGCTCTGGTAATGATCGCCTCAACCGATCCGTGAAACCGTTGATCCTGAAGATGCAGGTGAGCGTCGATATAAGGAGTGCGCATAATCATTCAACCCAGGAAAAAATCCATGCGGCAAGCGTTAAGAAGATCATTGTGGTCAGTATCATCAGTCCGCATTCAAGCTGGATATCGATGATCGTCGCCCCTTCGTTCATAACTTTCCTGGCCGCCTTGAGCAGATGGGTTAACGGAAAAAGCCAGGAGAGCTGCTGCACCCAATGAGGGGCTCCCTCCAGGGAAAACCACACCTCCGAGATAAACATCATCGGCCAGGAGATAAGATTGAGGGCGCCGCTGGTAAACTCCTCACTGATTCCCCGGGCGGCAAGAAATAAACCGATGGAGCAGAGGCTAAGACCGCCGAGAAAAAAGGTAAAGAAAAAGAGCAACAGCGAGCCCTGCATCCTGAAATCAAAAATCAGATCCGATCCAAACCAGACAATTAAAAAAGTAAACATCAACAGAAAAACGCGGGATAGCATCTGTGCGCTTAGATATTCAAAAGCCGTCAGCGGTGTGGCTTTGAGCCGTTCTAAGGCACCGTTCTTACGATAGCGGACGACCACGTAACCGACGCCCCAGAGGGCTGAGAACATCATATTCATGGCCATAATGCCTGGAAAAAACCAGTCGATAAATCGGGCCTCGGTTCCATCGACGGAGATCCGTTGCCCTTTGAGACTGTCTTCGGGCAACAGGGCTGCCTGATAGAGCAGTTCGACAATATGGCCTTTCGGTGAGGCATCGTTGACCCAGTATTTGTTGTCGGTGGAGCCGCCGTCAATCAAGAGGTCGATTTTATGGTTTTTTATTTTTCCCAGGCCCGCTTCCAGATTGGCAACAGGGATAAAATTAATGGCCGGATCATTTTGAAACTGATCGGGAATGGTTGTTTGTTCCAGGACAATATCTTCTCCGGACTGCGGAAAGACACCGATTTTGTAGCGTTGAAGATTTTCGCCGCTGAAAATAACGCCAAAACCGATAATGATCAGGAACGGAAAGGCAAAATTCCAGCCAAATGCAGCCCGGTCGCGGAAAAATTCTTTGTTCCTGGCCCGGAACATAATCCAGATTCGCTGAAGGCTTGTCATTTTGTCAGTCCCTCAACTGTTTTCCGGTCAAACTCAGAAAAACATCTTCCAGGTTCGGGGACTGAACACTCATTTCCGACAGGTCTATCTGTGAAGAAATGAGACGCGACAGGATTTCATCGACATTAGCGGTCCTGATATAGATTGAGGATTCGCCTGCCTGGTAGTCGAGACCAAGATCTGAAAGTTGTTTTTCGACCAATGCCCTGGGCAGGGTAATGGTGTTTGTCTGGCAATGGGTGCTGATCAATTGGGCGGGGCTGCCTTCGGCAATAATCTGACCGTTGTCCATAATGGCGATGGTATCGCAGAGAAACTGGGCCTCCTCCATTGAATGAGTGGTCATGATGATGGTTTTGCCGTCCGCTTTTATTTCATTGACAATTTCCCACAGATATCTTCGTGACTGGGGATCGAGACCGGTTGACGGTTCATCAAGAAAAATCAGTTCCGGGCGGTTGACTAGTGCCAGGGCAAGCATCAGCCGCTGACGCTGGCCGCCGGATAGCTGATTGTTGCGCTGCTGCAGTATCGGTCCAAGATCACAGCGGCTGATCAGCCAGTCGATATCTTCAGGGTTTTTATACAACTGACGGTAACAGAGCAGGGTTTCTCTGACCGACAGAAAATTCAGCAGGGAGGTGTGTTGAAACTGGATGCCAATCTCCTGTCTGAACGATTCATTTCTTGGACTTCCCCGATAGAGAATGGTGCCGCCGGTCGGTTCAATGATATTTTCAATAATTTCCATGGTCGTGGTTTTTCCTGCTCCGTTGGGGCCTAGCAAACCGAAGCAGCTGCCCTGATCGACCTGGAAAGAAACGTCGCTGACGGCTATGACGTCTTTGTAATGTTTTTTTAAATGTTGAATTTCAAGAATCGGCATGAAGGATATGATAAGCAGAAAATAATATTTAACGATCCTGGAATTCTTATTTCAGTGTTTTTATTAAATTTCAAAAATATTTTTACTCTACCTGACAGATAATTGACATAATATTGATTATCAGTTACTTTTGATAATTATTATTAATAGGGGTGAAGAATGCAAATGAGAATGACAAACCAGCGTGAGATCATTCTTAAAGAGTTGCAGAAGAGCCGTCAGCATCTGACCGCTGATGAGCTGTACGAGCGGGTCAAGAAGTTCATGCCTCGCATCAGTCTGGCAACTGTCTACCGCAACCTGGAAACCCTGTCGGAAGCGGGAATTATCGGTAAGCTGGAAATAAGTGGTCGTCAGAAACGTTTTGATTACGACGTTCATGTCCACGATCATATTTACTGTTTGCAGTGTCATCGGGTGGATAATATCGAGTTCGGCCGGAACCTGGTTGATCATGGCTCCATCACTTCCGCCCAAGGCTACCGAATAACCGGATATCGGATTGAGTTTAAAGGTGTCTGCGCATCCTGCAGAAAAAATCCCCCGCAAGACAAGGAGAGTACTCATGAGTGAATTAAGTACAGAACAAAAACAGATACTGGAAGCTTTGGCTAAGGCCGATAAACCATGTGGAAATAAAGATCTTGTCGAGGCAACCGGTCTTGATAAAAAGGTTGTCAGCAGCAAGATTACAGCGATGAAAAAATCGGGACTGGTGGACAGCCCGGTTCGCTGCAAATACGGCGTTACTGAAGACGGCAAGAAGGCCATTTCCTGACCAATATTAACCCTCTGCCCAGTCCCAAATTCAAGCCCGTGAGCCCCAGGTCCACGGGCTTTTCTTTACCTTCGTTTCCAGTCTTATCTTTGTTAGCAAAAATATTTTTGTTAGCTCAACAATAACGAGTTGAGACGGCTTGCTAAACAAGGAGACTTGAGGGAGGCTCGTTTTATATGCCTCCCCAAAAAGCGACACAGAATAGCGGGCCGTATCGACTCGTTATCGTAGGGCTAATCTGGCAACATACCATAGAAATAAGTGATGATATCGGTTCTGGTGACAATGCCGATGATCTTGTTGTTATGACTTACCGGCAGGTGACCGATATTTTTCTTGATCATCATCTGGGCCGCCTGACCGGGTTTGAAATCCGGTGGGATGGTTGCAACATTACGGGCCATAAAGGCTTTGACCGGGCTTTTCCACTGTTTGTCCAACTTCAGCTTTTTCAGATCCCAGAGGACGATGATACCTTCAAGGTTGTCTTCACTGCCAACCAGAATTCCTCTGATCTTCTGTTTCTGCATCATATCCCTGACCTTCGACATCGGTGTGGAGCTGTCAACGAAGGCCACCGGGAACGACATCAGATCGGCAATGGTAACGCCGCCGACCTTGTTCTGCTTAATTAATTCGATAAGCTGCTGCTTTATCTGTTCTGGTTGATAGTCACCGTTTCGGGTGGTCGCCGATCCGGCTCCCGGGTGTCCACCACCGCCGAATTGATGCAATATTCTGCCGACATTGATCATCCTGACGGCACCGCTGCGGCCGATAATGGTGCACGATTTCTCATCATTTACACAGATGACAAACACCGCATCGGCATTGATAATGGTGCGGTACATGCTGACAATGGCGGCCAGCATCGGCACCTTTTTATCAGGTCTTAATATATCGATACCAATGGTCAGGTGGTTGTGGGTTATTTTTTCCGTATCCTGCATCATGGCCAGCAGGATATCACGCTGCACCTCTTCGTATGGCGGATTCAGGAAGAAGGATGCAACGTTGAGATCGGCTCCGTTAGCGAGAAGATAGGAGGCGGCGGCGGCATCTTCGGCTTTGGTTGAGGGGTAGCTGAGGTGTCCGGTATCTTCATAGAGTCCGATCAGCAGAACGGTCGAGACGAGTGAGTTGAGATTCATCCGGCGTTGTTTCATTTCCCTTACCAGAAGGGTCACGGTGGCGCCCACCGGTTCCTGACAGCGAAAATCAGCCTCAATATCGCCACCGTTTAAATGATGATCCCAGAGACATATCTCCACATCGTCGCGTTCTCTGATTTTCTCCATCCGGTCAAGACGCCACCACTGATCAGTATCCACTACTATCAGCCGTGTTACTTCATCATGCTTGACCTCACTTGGGAGAATAATGTTGAACGCCGTTTTGTGAGTGGACAGAAATTTGGCGACGTTGTTATTAACCGAGGTTGGAACAACTCCCACCGAGTCAGGGTAGAGCAGGCTGGCGCCGATCACCGAGGCAAGTGCATCGAAATCAGTATTCTTGTGGGTGGTGACAATCTGCATCAGGATCAATCGGATGTGAATGGATAGCCCTGCCGAGGCCTGGGACCCTCCTGGTATAGATGCATATACTGGGGTGCCAGATTGCGCAAGGTGCTCTGCCTGTTGCCCGGAGAGGGGTGGGTGGAAAGAAATTCGGGGGGTGTTTTACCGCCTACTTTTCCCATTTTCTCCCACAGTGTAGCTGCGGCGTTGGGGTTATAGCCCGCCCGAGCTGCAAGCTCTATTCCCATCAAATCGGCCTCCGCTTCGGACGACCTGCTGTTCGGCAGGTTGATGGCAAGTATCGCTGCAGCAATACTCCCTGTTCTGATAGCCGTTCTATGATCGCTGTCGTGAGTTGCAACGATAACCCCTAACATCCCAAGCTGGGTGGCCCTGGCCCTGGCCATTCGTTCAGCTGTGTGGTTTGCCAAGGCATGGGAGATCTCGTGGGCTAGTACCTGGGCCAGTTCGTCATCGGTAGGTTTCACTTTATTTAAAAGACCGGTATAGATAGCCATCTTACCGCCGGCCATACACCAGGCATTAACCACTTCCGGGTCGTCGATTACCTTGATGCTCCAATGCCAGTCTTTGCTATGGGGGTAGCGTTGGGGTTGGATGGCCTGATAGATAATGCGGCCGGTGATTGTTTGAATGCGCTCAGCGACGACAGGGTTGGAGTCTATTTTTCCTTCTTTGACCAAAGGCTGGAGCATCTGGCGATAAGCTACCTTTGAGTCACTGATGGCCTTTTCAGGTGAAACGAGCATCAATTGCTGACGGCCGGTAGGGCTTGTTGCGCAGCCGCAAAAGAGGAGCAGGGTAAGGATGGCGGATAGAAATTTCATAGGGATAATATACCAGAAAGATCAGGAAAAAGACATGCAATTGACCCCGGCAGACCCGTCCTGACTTTTTGTATTGTTCAGGCTATTATCTGTTCTTCGTCAAGCATTTTATCTATGAAATCCAGGATAAATTGCCTTTGAGTGTTGGTCGCATAAGCGATACAACTGCAGTGCAGATTGGTTTTGGAACGGACCAGCATTTCAAAACAGAGACGTTTGTCCTCGAGCTCAACCCCAAGATAGAACGAGCCGCACGGCTCATGCCCCTGCTGTGCTTCAGAGAGCAGGTCTTCGGGAAGTTCAATCCAGAAAATTCCATCCATCGGTCCCGGTTTGAGGCTCCTTTTCAGATACGATTCGAGATTGTTTCTCTCAAGGATCGACAGCTCATCTATTACAAATTGTCTCATAACTGCTCATCCGGTTTTTTAAAATAATCCTGGTAATTGAGATTCAGCATCAGATGTCAAGAAAGGTCGTGTTGCTGTTCAGCACTTCACAGCCGTCATCGGTGACAACAACCATATTCTCCAGCCTGATCCCGCCCCAGCCGGGAATATAGATCCCGGGCTCGATGGTTATGACCATTCCGGGCTTCAATTTTTGCCGGCTTTTAAAAGAAACGGTTGGTGCCTCATGGACGGCGAGACCGACGCCGTGACCTAGAGAATGCCCGAAATATTTGCCATTGCCGCTGTCAGCAATAATTGTTCTCGCTGCCCGGTCCACATCTTTCATTAAAACACCCGGTTTTACCGCAGCAATACCAGCCAGTTGGGCTTTTCGAACGATGCGGTGAATGCGCAGATAATCTTTATCCGCTTCGCCGACGACAATGTTCCTGGTCATGTCGGAGCAATAGCCGTTCACGACCAGACCCATATCGATGGTAACGGCCGAGTTTTTGCCAATAACTTTATCCGTCGGCACTGCATGGGGGAGGGCTCCATTTTCACCTGAGGCCACAATGGAGTTGAAGCTGGGCCCATCGGCTCCCACCTGACGCATTCTTGATTCGATCGCTGATGCCGTCTCTATTTCGCTCATCTCAGGTGTCAGCCGCTCATGGATGAATTGAAACACCGATTCGTTAAGCGCTGTTGAGCGTTTCATCAGTTCAATCTCGGGTTCGCTCTTGATAATCCTGAGCTTTTCAACAACATCGGTAAGCGGAACCAGCTGGAATTTATGTTTTTCCGCCAGTTCGGTTAATTTGAGGCTGAAGCTGTGCAGGGTATAGTGGCTTTCAAAACTGAACCGCTTGACCTGGTGCTCAGAGATCAGTTCGTTTAGCAGAGCCGGGATACCTCTGCTGTAGAGAACCACATCGAGCGAGGTTTCTTGCTGCCCCTGGAGTTGATAGCGAAAATCAGTCAGCAGTCGAGCTTTGCCGCGGGTTGATACGAATATAAGCCCGGAAGTCTCGTTGATGCCATGATCCGGTGCTTTATAGCCGCTGAGATAGCGACGGTTTTCCGGTCTGCTGATCAACATTGCATCGATCTTCTGTCTTCTCATCCGGGCTTTGAGTTTTTCAAGCCGCTGCTGATAATCGATGATGATTGGTGATTCGGCGTAATCGTTCATTTCAGACACCAAAACGCTGTTCGATCAAGGATTTACGTTGATCAAGAGCTTCGTTGTACTGTCCGTTCAACTCGGCAGAGGCCCGGGACCATTCTTCCTGATATTGTGAAGGTGCATGCTCGGGTTTAAAGCCATGTCGTCGTCTACTGCTACCGCCTGCTGTTGGAGTTGCGTTTTGAGCTGACCCAGGATCGATTCGTCGAACTGTTGTTTCACCTGTTCCCGGTGCTGGCTGTATTGTTCCAGAATCTGTTTTAGTTCCGAGTAGATGTTAAGGATGTCGGTGGAGTTGCCACTGAGTTCCTGCAAGCCTTTCAGGCTGAGCAGCGACTGCTCCGAAATCTCATCATCCCGGGGCAAAACGATATTTCTCAGCATCGTTTTGGCCATGCCTCCGCGGAGAGCCATCTGTTCTTCCGGGACTTTGGCCTTCAACAACTCCAGAAGATTTGTCTCATCGCCGTTGAGATAGGCAGCGGCCAGCCGCATGCCTTGATCCTGCAAGGTATCATCTGCCGGGGTATCTTCGGCTTCTGCGGCCAGTCTGGCCGCCCGCTCCATGACCATGTCCATTGTGCTTCGTATTTCCGCCATAACATTATAACTCTTGAGCCTCTTGCAAAACTCAGATCAGATTTGTAGGTCAGATGACGAATTTGACGATAAAAAAGGTCGTAATATATTGAAATAATTGAGCTTCACATGTTCTTCTGTTATAATTTGTTT
>Ga0056106_100182_pt1 | contig 10638 bp, 9 predicted proteins | sample WorMetcrassitun1_FD_77012 | JGI IMG/M metagenome (GOLD analysis project Ga0056106, IMG submission 77012) | Marine gutless worms symbiont microbial communities from Max Planck institute for Marine Microbiology, Germany - Olavius crassitunicatus.1 ... | reverse complement strand
GCCAAACAAATTATAACAGAAGAACATGTGAAGCTCAATTATTTCAATATATTACGACCTTTTTTATCGTCAAATTCGTCATCTGACCTACAAATCTGATCTGAGTTTTGCAAGAGGCTCGTACATCACCAATTTATTCATCAGAAAAGTTTCAAGGTAGCCTTGAGCCTTTATCATTAACTGATTTCAGCTATGACAATCCACACAGCAGGCGTGAAAAATTTAAAGCTGCCGGTCAAAGTGATGCAAAAAGACGGCAACATCCAAAACACCATCGCCGACATAAGCCTACAGACACAAATTCCGACCGCTCTTGAACCGAACTATATTGCGTCTATCACAGCCATAATCAATCGATACATAGATAGAATTGCCGTTTCCGAATTCCAGGAGCTGCTGTCTGAAGTCCGTAATTTTTTTAATGCCGAATCTACCCAGATCGACATGAGTTTCCCCTACTTTCTTGAAAAAAAGGCCCCGGTTACGGAAACTTCAGCAATGATGGAGTACCGTTGTATTTTCAGCGGTACCGTCGGTACCAATAACGGTTTTTCCCTAACCGTCGTCGTACCGGTGACGACACTTTGTCCATGTTCCAAAGAAATCAGCGAAGCCGGTGCTCACAATCAACGTGCTGAAATAACCATTACCGTGCGGTTTACCAAGATGATCTGGGTTGAGGACCTGATTGAACTAATCGAGCGGTGCGGGTCCTGTGAACTTTTTTCACTGCTTAAGCGGCCCGATGAAAAATATGTTACCGAAACCGCCTTTAATAATCCCATGTTTGTTGAGGACGTGGTCAGAAAAGTTGCCCTGGCGGCCCTTGATCACCCAGATATAACCTGGTTTTCCACCAGTGTCGTAAGTTTTGAGTCAATCCATAAACACAGCGCCTATGCCTTTGTCGACAGCGGTGATATCCTCGACAAGAACGGACGCTCGCCGCTAATCTGACTGCATCACTGAAATTGCCTCGGCCAGCCTGCAGATGCCTTTATTGATCACCTGCTCATCAACACATGAGAAATTGAGCCGAAAGGCAGACGTTCTCATTTCCCGGGTGTAGAAAGGCTCTCCAGGAACAAACACGACCTTGCGTTGCACCGCCTTTTCAAAAAGATCTAAAGCACTCATATGTTCCGGTAATTGCCCCCAGAGAAACATGCCGCCATCGGGTCTGGTGCAGGTTACGCTTTTCGGAAATTCTCTTTCAATGGCTTCTATCATTGCCCTGCATTGTTTTCCGTAGGCCGTTTTTATTTTGTTGATGTGGTCTTCTATATTGTTGTTTTTTAAAAAGGCTAAAATGACATATTGGGTAAAATTACAGGTATGTAGGTCAGACGCCTGTTTGGCAATCAACAGTTTATCAAATATTTTCTTTGGTGCCGCCACCCAGCCCAGGCGAAATCCGGGGACTATAGTTTTTGAAAAGGAACCCAACAGGATAGTCTGATCGGGTAACAGATGATGAAACGATCCGACTACCGTTCCCTTAAACCTCAGTGCCCCGTACGGGTCATCCTCAATGAGCAGACAGCCGCTTCCGACTATTTTCTCAGCGATAGCGCATCGATTTTCGTGACTATATGAAATGCCGGATGGATTTTGGAAGTTCGGTACCGTATACATCATTTTAGGGTTATCACTTACAACCTTATTCAAGTGAGTTATGTCCATACCATCATCATTCACTTTAACAGGGATGTAATGAGGCCGGTAAAGCGACAGGGCCTGAATTGCGCCAAGGTAGCCCGGCTCCTCGATAATAACCGGATCGCCGTTGTTCAATGTAATCTTGGCTATTAGATCGAGTGCCTGCTGACTGCCGTTGGTTATCAAAATCTGCTCAGGATCCAACTTTATGTGCTGCTCATCCTGATAGCGGTCGGCGATATATGCACGAAGTTCATGCAATCCTTCTGAATTGCTGTATTGCAGACAATCGGTCCCCTGCTCTGTAAATACCCGATTGGTCGCTTCCTGCAGTTGATCTATCGGGAAAAATTGTCTGTTAGGCAGGCCACCGGCAAAGGAAATAATGGTTTTGTCCATGGTGACTTTAAGAATTTCTCTGATAAATGATCGGGGAACATCCTGTATTCGATCCGAAAAAACAGCATCCATAAAAAGACCTTGGGTTACCTGTTTTGAGCTTAAAAAGAATACTAACTGGTTTTATTACGAAAACGTTGTTTCTCGGCCGCCGCCCGTATCATCCTGAAAAGCTCCCGATGGTGAACCTTGTTTCTGCTTTTGACATACTGGTAGGCTGACCGCCGCAAATCTTTTTCATCAACTTCAGGATATGTCAACACCACCGTGTCCAAAGATTGACTCTGCCAATCCATCTCCATCGGTTCGCCTAGTACAATGGCTGTGTCCCGCGCCTCCAAAGCTTCGTTGATTATTGCGTCACGGTGCCGTTCGGCTTCATGATGAAATCTATTCTCTTCCAGTTTTGAACCTTTCAGTTTGGCCAGCAGTCTGAAAATTTCATCGATGGGTTCTTGTTTAAGGAGCTTGGTTACATATTTGGTCTGCCTTTTTAGAGCACCGCCTTTTAAGTTTCTGCAGAGCATTACTGAGTCGGTGAGTTCCGTGCTCAGACTCAAATCGCCGAGCTCGCCGGCATTTAATAAAATGATTTCCCTGGCAGCAGTTTCTATCTGTTTATGCTGCCGCTTTAATTCAGATTTGCTGAGTCGTTCCATGATTATTTTAAAATCATATTTCCCCGTTCATGTTGTTCAATTACTTACGGTGATCAATGCGGGTTCATAGTCACCGGGAGGCTGATAGCCAAGCAAAACGCATAAAGTTGCAGCCACATTGGCCAAACCCGGTTGTGAAATTGAGGTCATCTGAAATTGATTTTGTTTGTCGTAATCTTTAACGATCAACGGCACCGGATTTTTCGTATGGGCAACCATTGGCGATCGAACGTCATTCTTTTCCGTCCACATACAATCGGCATTGCCATGATCGGCTGTAATCAGACAGATACCTTTTGATTTTTCCATAGCTGCAAGGAGCCGTGACAAACACATATCCACCGTTTCTACAGCAATTCGAACAGCCGATTCAACCCCGGTATGACCAACCATATCGCCGTTGGGGTAGTTTATCCTGATAAACTGATAGGAACCGGATTCTATTGCTTCAATTACCAGATCGGTAATTTCTGCAGCCTTCATCCACGGTTTAAGGTCAAAGGCGATCTTATCGGATTCAACCTCTACATATTTTTCCAAAGATTCATCTATATAGCCTGATTTATTGCCATTCCAGAAATAAGTGACGTGACCGAATTTCTGGGTCTCGGATATGGCAAAGGAATGAACCCCGGCAGCACACAGATAATCACCGAGGGTATTGTCGATGGCCGGCGGTTCGACAAGGTAATTGGCTGGGATTTTTGCGTCTCCATCATATTCCATCATGCCTGCATAGAAGACGTCAGGCATATATTCTCTGTCAAAATAGTGAAAATCCTGATCTTCAAAGGCCATGGAGATCTCAATTGAACGATCGCCTCTGAAATTGAAGAAAACGACACTGTCTCTATCGCTTATCCTGCCGACAGGTTTACCTCCCTCGGCAACAACAAAAGAATCCATATACTGATCTGTCATCTTGGGATCTTCCCGGTAGTATGTGGAAATTGCTTCACAGGCCGAACCAAACATTCTTGCTTCGCCTAGGACATGAGTTTTCCACCCCCGTTCAACAATACTCCAGTCAGCTTCATAACGATCCATGGTGGTAAGCATTCGTCCTCCTCCAGAGGCTATCCTGCAGTCACAACCATTGTCCTGAAGTTCTAAACAGAATTTTTCCAAAGGGCCGAAATAATCCAGACCGCTTTTGGCTCCGACATCGCGACCGTCGAGTAATGCGTGGATTCTAATACTTTTGATGCCGGTAGAAGCACAATGTTTCAAGATGGCATAGAGATGATCAATGTGGGAGTGGACGTTCCCATCTGACAACAGACCGATCAGGTGCAGCGTTCCACCGGCTTTGCATTGCTGGTCAATCGAAGTCCAGCTTTTTCCATTAAAAATTTCACCGGTGCTTATTGCCTCGCTGACCAGTTTTGCACCTTGAGAAAAGACTCTGCCTGCGCCGAGGGCATTGTGGCCGACTTCAGAGTTACCCATATCGTCTTCAGAAGGCAGCCCCACTGCCGTACCATGTGCTCTGAGCGTTGTCGACAAAGGCTCTTTAACAAGATCGTCCAGTACCGGTGTGTACGATACCTTAACACCGTCGGATCCGTCACCCTTGCCAACGCCAATACCATCGAGTACCACCGCAACAATCGGGCCGTTTATCTTTTTACAATTGTCTAATGGCGACAATGTATTATTTTTCATGGTGTATTCTCCTCATCGGCAGCCAACGATACGGTGCGCCGATAATTACAGGCCACCAGCAATTTAGCCTTTACTACCTGATTCTTATACTATAAACAATGTCTTACAACTGACTTTGAACACTATATCATTACCTTCTGTTAAGCAAGGTTAGGCAAGTTTAGGCAAGATGACATATATTTACATTGATATGGGCAGGGGCAATAAATGATTGACCAGACTTCACCGATACCATCACTTTCTATTAACTGCAGGAACAAGGAACTTGTTCGATTAACCACCGTCCTGCAGTCAGGTTTTATGGCCGTTGCCAACGAGGGTGATACAATCTTTTCATTTCTGTTAACTCTTGATGGATTCACCGAGGATTATTTGATCAACGAAGTTCAAACTATTTTTTATAACGGTGATGCCCTCGATGATCTCGAATCTGAGATAGCCGGGCCCAAGGCAACGGTGGCGCTTGCCGCGGCAATGCCCGGCCTGGCCGGAGCCATAATGAAAAAAGGCAGCCCCTGTGGAGCCTTAAGAAAAACAAGAAATATTCAACAGGTAAAACACAAAGGCGAGCCCGTTGAAATACTGGTTAAGCTGTTCAACACCGTTGCCCGGGAAAGAGGAGCTCAGCTTTTTTCAACAGGAATTCGAATGAATTCCAGAGATCTTGTTCTGTTTCTCGAACTACGGCCTACTTTAGTCGCCGCTTTTGAAGATATTATCCTTGATAGTGCAGCAATACAGACTTCTGAATTTATTGCTTCCATTTCAAAATTTGAACAAGTCAATATCGAGGTGCATTGATAATGTTAGAATCATCAGCACCGCGTGACATGCTTGGCAGGAGCCGGCTTACCAAGGTTGCCGCCGCCCAATCTTTATTGTTGTCGGAAATTACAAAACTAAAGCCCGACACCGAAATTTTATCGATCAATCAGGCCTTGGACCGGATCGGCTCCGAACAGATTATATCTCCAGAGGATCTACCCGGTAATGATCGCTCGACGATGGATGGTTTTGCCGTAGTTGCCGCCGATACATTTGGTGCCTCACAATCGATGCCTGCTTATCTAGATCTTAGTGGGGAGGTGATTATGGGCGCCTTGTCAGATGGTTCGGTGTCTAGGGGAAAATGTTATAAAATTCCCACAGGCGGCCTGCTGCCCGTTGGTGCCGATGCGATTGTCATGCACGAACATACGGTTCCGGTAGACGACCAGGTAATCGAGATTATCAAAGGGGTTGGAACCGGCACCAACGTTATCAGAAGAGGCGATGATATAGGCAAAGGAGAAATCGCCATTGACATCGGTCGCCGACTCAGGCCTCAGGATCTTGGCCTGCTTGCCGGACTTGGTATAGTAGAAATTGAAGTATTCAAGCCAATAATGGTAGGAATTGTCTCAACCGGTGATGAAATAATCGATTACCGGGACACACCGCAACCCGGCAAAATCAGAAATATTAACTCGATTGTCATCAACGGTCTGTGTAAACGATATGGAGCCGAGGTATGCGATTACGGTATCGTTGCAGATGATGAATCAACATTCTTTACCGCCATTGAGGGGGCCGTTGAAGAAACCGATCTAGTACTCTTTTCAGGGGGAAGTTCGGTTGGCATGCGTGATCTTGGTGAGCAGGCTATAGAGCGTCTTGGTAATCCTGGTATTCTTATACACGGCGTTTCACTCAAACCTGGAAAACCGGTGATTATTGGTCTATGTAATGATACGCCTGTTTTCGGGCTGCCCGGTCATCCGGTTTCCGCCATGGTCTGTTTTGATTTTTTTGTCAGACCGACAATTTTATCTCTTTCTGGCAGGCTTCACAAAGATGTTGGTTTTCACCCGTCAGTTACGGCAAAACTGATGAGAAACATCAACTCCGCCGCCGGCAGGCTTGATGTCGTCAGGGTTACATTGACATTTTCAGAGGGTACCATGGAAGCCCATCCTGTTCTGGGTAAATCCGGTGCCATATCAACATTATCGCAAGCCGACGGTTATTTTCTTATCGATGAAGATTGCCAAGGCTGCAATACAGAAGAGTTTGTAGAGGTTTATCTTTATCAATGAGAACTGATTCAATTTACGTTTCAAATCAACCGTTAAAAGATGCCAAAGAACAATGGCACCAAACTCTCAGGCAAAGCGGATTCTACAACAAGAATGTCAAATCCATCCGAGTTGATGATGCTTTGGGGGAAATTACCGGCCAACCGGTTTACGCGCTGTACTCATCCCCTTCTTACAACGCTTCAGCCATGGACGGAGTTGCCATTCGCTTTGAGGATCTCTGCTCAGCCAATGAACGCTCACCGGTTCGCCTTTCCCCGAAACAGTTCAAGCCGGTAAATACGGGCAATGCGGTTCCTGATCGGTTTAACGCGGTAGTAATGATCGAAGACGTATTTCATCTTGAAAACGGCACCATTGAACTTCTCAACCCGGCCACCCCATGGCAGCATGTGCGAACGGTAGGCGAGGATATCGTTGCCACCGAATTAATCATTCCTGAAGGTCACACCATCAGGCCCATTGATCAGGGGGCAATGCTCGCCGCCGGCGTTACCGAAGTAAAGATTAACGCTAAGCCCCGGGTTACCGTTATACCGACTGGTTCCGAACTTATTGAGCCAGGTAATAAAAGCAAGCCTGGACAGATTATTGAGTTCAATTCCAGGGTTCTCTCCGGGTATCTTAAAGAATGGGGAGCCGATGTTGTTGTTCATACGCCGGTTTCAGACGATCCGAAGCTTCTTATTGAAGCGGTTCAGGAGGCTGCCGAGTCATCAGACATCATAATCACCAATGCCGGTGCTTCAGCAGGGACAAAAGATTTTTCAAGTTCGGTGCTCGCTCAGGTCGGCAAGATAATTGTCCACGGGGTTGCCATCAAGCCTGGCAAACCGGTTATTCTTGCCTTGGTAAACGACACACCGGTAGTTGGCCTTCCCGGATATCCTATCTCCGCGGTCTTAACCCTGCACCTTTTTGCCAGGGAGTTGATCTATGGTTATTCCGGAAGATTCGTTCCTGAAGATGAGTCCTGTGAAGCCATCATGTCAAGACCCATGCATTCAGCCATGGGGGTCGATCAGTTCGTAAGAGTTACGTTGGGCCGGGTGGGCAGCAAATTGATTGCCACACCATCCGGTAAAGGTGCCGGATCGGTAATGTCTATGGTCCGGGCAGACGGAATATTGCAGATACCAACCGGCAGTGAAGGCATCGGTGCCGGTGAACAGGTCCGGATCGAAATACTGCGCCGCAGAAGTGATATTGATTCAACACTTGTGGCCATCGGCAGCCACGACAAAATCCTTGATCTGATGGCCAATCAGTTACATCGTTTGACTCCTCCGATACGCTTATCCTCCGCCCATGTCGGCTCAATGGGAGGAATCATGGCAATCCGCAGAGGTGAGGCCCACTTCGGCGGTTCTCATCTGCTTGATGAGGAAAGCGGCGAATATAACATCTCCTTTATCAAAAGATTTCTCAAGGAAAGATCGCTGAGGTTGATCAATCTCTGTTATCGCCAGCAAGGTTTTATCGTCCCCAAAAGCAACCCGGAAACGTTACAATCTTTTGCTGACGTTATTTCTAAAAAGCTGATTTTCATTAATCGGCAAAAAGGTGCGGGAACCAGGCTGTTAACTGATAAAATCCTGAATGATTCCGGCCTTGACCCTGGACAAATACCCGGATATGATTATGAGGAGTATACGCACATGAATGTGGCTGCAGCGGTATTGAGCGGCAGTGCAGATGTCGGTATGGGTATCAGGGCGGCGGCAATTGCTTTAGAGCTTGATTTTGTACCAATTGCCGAGGAGCGTTACGACCTGATCATACCAACTGAGTTTGTAGATGATATCAGAATCAGAGCAGCCCTGGATCTAATCAATAATAACAATTTTAAAAACAAAGTTGAAGAGCTGGGGGGCTATAACCTGAGAGATTGTGGTTCAATAATGTATAAACAGTAGCGGTTGATTCAAGACCCCGTTTCAACCGTATCATTCAAACAACACATATAAACCTCAAATCAAAGGAGATACGATCATGGCAGACAAAATTTACCGGGTAAACATGACAGACCTCAGCACCAGCATTGAGGATGTTCCTCAGGACTGGGCAGGCCTTGGCGGTCGAGGTCTTACCTCTACCATTGTAGCGGCGGAAGTTCCTCCTACCTGCCATCCACTTGGACCAAATAACAAACTGGTCCTTGCGCCGGGACTTCTTTCAGGAACTGTAGCCGCCAACTCCGGTCGGCTCTCAGCCGGAGGCAAAAGCCCGCTCACCGGCGGTATTAAGGAATCCAATTCCGGTGGGACTTCAGCCCAGTTCCTGGCACGTTGCGGCTGTAAAGCGCTGATCATCGAAGGCCAGCCCAAAGAAGATAAATGGTACTCAATTGCGCTGAATGCTAACAGCCTGACCGTCAGCGAAGAAACCGAACTTGTCGGCAAAGGCAACTATGCGGTCGCCAAAACTTTGACTGCCAGGCTTGAAGGCAAGCAGGGCGTTATCACTATCGGTCCGGCCGGTGAGATGAAAATGGCATCAGCCAATATCTCGGTTATGGATCCTGACGGCAACCTGCGCTCCAACGGCCGTGGCGGTATGGGTGCGGTTATGGGCTCCAAGAAAATCAAATTCATATCCATAGACCCAAAAGATGACAAGGTGGAGATCGCCAACCCCGATGCCTTTAAAGATGCCAACCGGACTTTTGCCAAAGCACTGGTCGACCACCCGGTAAGTCAGGCCTTGAAGACATACGGTACTAACGTTCTGGTCAACGTTATTAACGAAGCGGGCGCCCTGCCGACCAAGAACTTCACCCTCGGCCAGTTCGACGGACATGATAAAATATCCGGCGAAACCATGCATGACATTATCCAGGAACGCGGCGGTAAGCCGAGCCACGGTTGTCATGCCGGCTGTGTCATCCAATGTTCTCAGATTTATAACGACAAGGATAAGAACTTCAAGACCGCCGGGTTCGAATATGAGTCGATCTGGGCCATGGGTGCAGATTGCTGTGTCGACAACCTCGATGACATTGCCGAAGCTGACTGGCTGATGGATGACATCGGTATCGATACCATCGAAACTTCTGTGGCCTTCGGTGTTGCCATGGAAGCAGGTGTGTTGGAGTTCGGCGATGGTCCCGGCATGTGTCGGATACTCAAAGACGATGTCGGTCAGGGAACGGCGCTGGGCCGTATTTTAGGCAACGGTGCCGGATCAGTCGGCCGCTCGTTTGGTATCACCCGGGTCCCGGTCGTGAAAAATCAGGCAATACCCGCCTATGATCCAAGATCGGTAAAAGGAATGGCGATCACCTATGCGACCACTCCGATGGGTGCCGATCATACAACCGGTTACGCCGTAGCGACAAATATCTTAGGCGTTGGCGGCTCACTCGATCCGCTTTCCAACGAAGGACAGGTAGAACTGTCGAGAAATCTTCAGATTGCAACTGCAGCTATCGACTCAACGGGAATGTGCCTGTTCATCGCCTTTGCCGCCCTGGACGATGAAAACTGTCTACCGGCCCTGATCGATCTGATTAACGCTCGTTTCGGTCTGAGTCTTGACGGTGATGATGTAACCAATCTCGGTAAAACGATTCTCAAGACCGAACGCGGTTTCAATCAGGCTGCAGGTTTTAACAATGCCGACGACAGGCTGCCTGAATTTTTCTACACCGAGCCGCTGCCGCCGCATAATGTGGTCGTAGATTTCACCGGTGAAGAGATCGATTCGTTCTGGGATTTCTAAGTGCAATTAACGGTTAAACTATTTGCCTACTTCCGCGACAACCGGTTTGTCGCGGAAGAGCAAGATTATCCCGCCACCATCACGGTCGGTGACATTGTCGACCTACTCGGAATCGACCGTGATGAAATTGGTATCACCATGATCAATTCCAAACATTGCACCTTCGATGCTAAACCTGCTGAAGGTGATATCCTGGCTATTTTTCCGATGGTCGGTGGTGGTTGAAGAATTAAATACAGGGGTGTTTTTTAGGCCGGTAATGTCGTTAAGATAAATTTCTCGTTTTTCCTCTCTTTAGCCCAGTTATATAATTATAGTAGCTTCCTTTCTTTTAGATCATTTGATCCTTCCCTAAAATAGTGGACACTCAGATAAGTCGTTGTTAGAAAAACGACAGGAGGTCAAGATGAGTGTTCAACAGAGAAGGAAGTACGATCCTGAATTTAAGAAGAATGCGGTTC
>Ga0056106_100179_pt1 | contig 10726 bp, 9 predicted proteins | sample WorMetcrassitun1_FD_77012 | JGI IMG/M metagenome (GOLD analysis project Ga0056106, IMG submission 77012) | Marine gutless worms symbiont microbial communities from Max Planck institute for Marine Microbiology, Germany - Olavius crassitunicatus.1 ... | reverse complement strand
GGCCAAACAAATTATAACAGAAGAACATGTGAAGCTCAATTATTCCAATATATTACGACCTTTTTTATCGTCAAATTCGTCATCTGACCTACAAATCTGATCTGAGTTTTGCAAGAGGCTCGCTTGTTAACCGACAGGATTAATCAATGAGTATAAAAGAAGCACAGGAAGTATTGTTGATTGAAGAGCAGGGGCTTGCCGCCGTCCGCCAGAGAATTGGAGCCGAATTTATCAAGGCCGTTGAATTGATACATGATTGCCCCAGTAGACTGATTATCACCGGTATAGGGAAATCAGGTATTATCGGACAGAAAATGACGGCAACGCTGAACAGTACCGGCACCCCCGCTTTTTTTCTGCATCCGGTCGAAGCCATGCATGGAGACCTGGGAATGGTTCAGGAAACGGATGTGGTCCTGGCTATCTCATATTCCGGGGAAACAGCCGAGTTGAACAATCTGCTTGGCAATCTCAGGCGCCGCTGTTCCTCAGTAATTGCGATGACGGGAGCCACAGATTCGACACTTGCTCTGGCGGCAGATGTGATTCTTGACATCTCCATACCCAAAGAGGCGTGTTCGCTGGGGTTGGCTCCGACAACGAGTACCACCGCTACCCTGGCGTTGGGCGATGCCCTTGCCGTTGTATTGATGAACCGGAATTACTTCCAGGCCTCAGATTTCCGTTTCAACCACCCGGCCGGCAGCCTCGGGGCCCGGCTGCAGGTGCGCGTCCGTGAAGTCATGTTGACCGATAACCAGGTACCGCAAGTATCAGATGATGCAACTATTCATCAGGCGGTGACGGAGTTAAACGATAAAAGCCTTGGCGCTGTTATTGTGACAAAGAACAGGGATCTTGTTGACGGTATCGTTACCGACGGTGATGTCAGAAGATATATTGCCGGGGATCTGGACTTAAGAGCAACAGCGGTTCGGGATGTGATGACCCGTGATCCGATTACCATTTTCCATGACAAGCAGGCGGTCGACGCCTTAAATATTATGCAGCGCCATGAGGTAACCGTCCTGCCGGTCGTTGATGATGATCAGAAGATGCTTGGAATCCTGCATCTTCATGACCTGCTGGGTAAGGGGGAATTTCGCTTTTTGTTGTGATTTGAGCAGGACCCTGAAACGGTTGTCACTTACTGGCTATCGCTGTAAAAGTTCCATTCACCGCTGTTCAGGTCGTGGGTGTATTTCATTACCTGCTGCAGTGGACGGCCGCGGCCGACTTCGACACATTGCAATCTGAACAATAGTTTTGAATCTATTTTTTTCTCGAAAACAACCCTTCTGTCGACCAAAGACTCCGGAGGCGAGCTGGTATAATGTTTGGTGAACAGCTCTTCAAAATTATCTTCCAGATAGGTAATTTTATCGGCTAATAATTTATCCGTTCCGGCCTGCTTGATAGCCTGTTTTGTTTCATCCTGAATAGTTACAAATTCAGGTTCGCTTTTGAACCCGCTTGCGGAAATAGAGTTGAGAATCGTCTCAAGCTTTTCAATTGCTTCGTTATATTCCTTTTCCTTAAGGTGTCTGGCAGTGTTTTGTTTATCTCTGATTATCGAGGCCTGGAGCATGATGCGGGCAAGTTTTTTTCTGTTTTCGTCGGTGTTGGCCTGTTTGAGCAGTTCCCGGTTATCCTCAAGTAAACTGATTGCCTGATCATAACTATTGATTGCTGCATCCCACTGAGCCTGTCTGAAAGCAGTCTTGCCGGTGGATATAATAGTATAGAGGTCGCCTTTTACCACCAACTGCTTGAGCTCGTTGATGGCATTATCATCAGGGGTATCGGATTGCTTTGCCGCCGCCAGTGCTTTACGGTAATATGCCGATGCCTGAGTCCACTTTGATTCGGCAAAAGCGATGTCCCCTTTTTCCTTCTCGGTAGCCTGCTCGATTTCGCCTAACCGGGCTGTGATAACGTCGACAAGACTGGCTTTATCAGGAATGCTCAATGTTTTCAACTGCTCGAGCGCTTCGGTGAGGTCTTTGGTGGCGTGGACCCATTTTTTACGATCAAAAAAAGAAATGCCCGATTGATAGAGGATATTGAACTGGGCCGTCTTGATGTTTTCAGATATTTCGAAAAGCTCTTTCTGGTCAATTGCTTTCTCTTGAGCGGCAATCTTCTGTGCCTGTTCATAGTTCGATACACTCTGCTGCCAATTGGAGGAAGCGAACAGTTTGTCACCCTTCTGCTTAAATTCTCTGAACGATACGATGTTCTGGACAACCTGTCTGGGGTAGTATTGACCGTCTACCAGCATGTTTCCGGCCAGCCCCTGTTTGAGAGGTTCAGACCGTAGTGTTTTTTGAACTTTTCCAATCAATAGATCACGATCAGCGCTCCTGAACAGATTGATCTGCTTGGCAAGACCAAGGGCCGATTCACATTGCAGTTCAGCCTCACTGAACTGATTTTTCTCAAGCGATGCCAAACAATCATCATAACGATGTTGTGCCTGCCCGAATTTTGAAGAGCTGAGATAATAGTTAACACCTACTGCCGCTGCTATCAGAAAGACGACGAGGCCAAGTGCATAAAGGACAAGCCGTGATTTTTGTTTGGCCTCGTCCTCAAAAAAGGTTCTTGATTCACTTTCCTGCGGGGCCGGTCCAGGTTGTGAAGGCCTGGGGGGAGGCGGTGGGGATGGAGGCTCCTGATAGTCAGGTTTCGCTTTTGTTTCGATCGTTTTCGCCGGTTTCTTGTCGGTTGGGCCGGCCCAGTCACCAAGCAGTTCCAATGCCTGGGTCATACGGCTGATATCTTCCTGAAGGCCTGGATAATCGGTAGTATGTGTTTCTATTTGTTTAAAACATTTAAGTGCTGCCGCCGGGTCGCCTTTATGCTCGAGTTCTAAGGCCTGGGTATAAAGAGATTGGGCCTGCTCCAGGGCCACTGCAGATTGTTCCACCAACGCCTCCCTGCCCTCAAAAACGGTACCATCGGAGAGCAGAGAAAGTTCTCTGTCAAGCCCGAAGAAGCGTTTCTGGTCGACCAATTCCTGGAAATGGTCGAGATCGACATCATCTTCATCTATTTCCCCGGCCAGATCACTTTTAAAACCCGGCGGCAGGAGTTCATCATCTTCAGGTGGTTCTGTTTTCTGTGGTTCCTCAAAATCGAAATCTGATTCCTGAAAGATATCACCCGGTGAATCGGCGGAGGAATCATCGCCGGCGGCTGCAGGTTCGTCGGTAAAACTCAGTGCCGGTTCAACGCTGTCTTCCGCCGACGGATCAAACGATTCGAGAAGATCATTTTCTAAAACCAGATCATCATCGTCTTCCAGCAGAGAAGTGATTTCGTCCTTCGAATCGGTCTCAAGGGCTGGAGCAACCGGGGCTGCAACATCTGTCGATACACTTTGTTCATTGCCGTCCGATTGAGAAAAGTTATCCGTGTACCACTGAGCCGCCTCTTCGTTAAAAGCATTAGAAGTGGAGTAAATGGCTCCGGTTATCATCTCACCAATATGAGATATCAGACCGACGATAGATCGGTTCTTTTCCCAGAAATCACCGATACAGATGGCAGCCGGATCGAAATCCGGGTGAAAAATAGGACTTTTAGGCTTACAACTTGGAGGGAAATGAGGAAAGCCAAAAGGGATGCTGATAACGATGGTATGGCTTGAGGTTTTTTCTATGGCTCCCGAATCAGTCTTTTGCAGTCCTTCGACATTATAAGTTATCTCATATTTATCTGGTGGGGTTCCGTCAACCGGTACAATGCTGATACGGGGATCATATGAGAACGATTGGCTGATGTCCTGATTAATAGCTTCGAGCTGTTCCGTCGCAATAGCCATAAGGAGTACCGATTATGTGTAATGGTAATAAGGAGATAGTCGATCCGATATTATAGCAATTTTCAACAACAAAAAATGTTTTTTAAACGAATTATCCGGTTGGGCGTTTAAACGCCTCCAGATCAAGTATTGCCAGAAAACACTCAACATGATATGGGGCCGCCAACAGAGTGTTTTTAAAGGCGATGAGGTCAACGCCGGTACTTTCAGTATGCTTCTGGTCTATTTCTGAATCGCCAATAAAGATCGTCTCTTCCGGTTTGCAGTTAAAATAGTCAAAAATCTTCAACAGTGCATCCGGAGCCGGTTTGGGGTTTTCCACATCCATCGCTGTTACAACCAGTTCAAAATAATCCGACAAACCGTAGGTTTCAAGTAACGGCCTCATTGTCGTGGTCCGGTTTGTAGAGATGGCAAGCTTATAATGTGGCTGCACTTTGTCGAGAAATTCTATCAGGTCCGGCTTGATAGTCATATGGGACAGGTAGGGGGTGTAACTTACCGTCTGCCGGTGTTGGTGAACTGCTCCAAGATCTGTGTCAGGATAGTGCCTGAAGATATGGGCCACTGATTCATTGACATTGTGACAATGGACAAACTCGAGTTCATCGTCATACATCGGCGGGCGGTTAAAAGAGCGGAGCAGATCGTTGTAATAGTTTTTGTTCGCTTCCCAGGAGTCAAACATGACGCCATCGCAGTCAAAAACGATCAATCTAAGCATTGAAAAACAGTTTGGTCAGCATTGTTATGCCGAATTCCAGTAAAGTTTTGTCATCATTATATACTGTTTCAACCACATCGATGGGAGTTTCAATCTTATCTTCGATCAGTTGACAACGAAACGAATCGAGATCGTAAAGCGCCAACTTATACAGCTCTATCTGCGACTTGGTCAGCCGCATGCCCTGTTTAATCTTGTCATGCTTGGTGATGGTGGTCAGCAGGTCGTTGAATCGGTTGTATGGCTCAAGTTCCTGGGACTTTACGTAACTATTTGTGGTTTGTCACTCTTTTCCTTGAATCCGTGACAATGAGGCTCCTGAAGCAGAACAAACTGTTCGTTGACATCATCTTCCTTTCTTGTCGTTCCTCTGCCCATTGGATACGTCCTGCAGGCTCCGGGCCGGTGCTTATAAATTGAGCAGCCCTCGGCATTGACGAAAACACAGCTGGCCTGACCGTCATCGACCATGGTCAGAAAGAAGCTGGGGAAGATGTCTTCCGGGCCGTATTCCTCAATGATATAGCGTTTATGAAGTTCGGAAGAACTGAGTCCTGTTGCCGACCGTAGCCTGAGTACGTCATACGGTGTCAGAGCCAACTCCAGTTCTCTGCAGCAGTGGGTGAAACAGCTGATATTTTTATGGCAGAGAAAGGAGAACACATCTCCGGGATTGATCCGGGAGATGTGTTCCGGCAGATTTCCCTCTCTCATCGGCCCTTAAGCCTGCTTACGTTTCCAGAAAGTCAGCAGCGGGCTGGCAATGAAAATTGATGAGTAGGTTCCGATCAGGACACCGATCAACAGCGCAAACGAGAAATCATGAATAACCGAGCCGCCGAACAGGAACAAGGACAGAAGGACCATACCTGAGGTAAGCGAGGTGACGATGGTCCTGCTGATCACCTGATTGACGCTGTCATTGATTACCTGAGTGGAGAGACGGAATTTTTCCAGCTTCTTCATGTTCTCCCTGATTCGATCAAAAACGACCACCGAGTCATTGAGCGAATAACCGGCCAGGGTCAGTAAGGCGGTAACGATCAAGAGCGTGATTTCTATGTTAAATATCCAGCAGATGCCAAGAACCACGAGAACGTCGTGAAAGGTTGCTGCCGCAGCGGCGAGGCCGAAGCTGATATCGAAACGAAAAGCCAGATAGACAATCACCCCGGCCAGTGAAATAAGAATTGCCTGGATCGCCTTGTTACGCAGGACGGCACTGACGCTGGAGCCGATTTCAGTCTGTGATTCCAGGACAAATCCTTTGTCGGCCAGTTCCCTGTCAAAAAGCTCATTGACCTGATCACTGAGGTTGGCGACAACGGCTTCAGATTTCTTGACCTTGACAATCAAGCGGTTTTCGTTTTCCACCTCCTGCAAGTTAATCCCTTCCATGCCGTTGCGGGTAAAAACACTCCGGACCTCAGCCATTGAGAAGGGCTGCTCGGCCTGGTACTGGAGCAGTGAACCACCGGAGAAATCGACGCTCATATTGGCGCTGCCCCGGGCTATCTGGAAGAAGGCAACCAGGCCGATCAGAACCATTACCCCGGAAATCGAGAAGGTGATGGTACGGACCTTCATGAAATCGATATTTGGTTTCTTGGTGAACTGCAGAAATTTGAGGTTGGTAATGACCCGCTTGGCCGCCAACGCGTCAAATACTAGTCTGGAGCAGAAAAGGGCGGTAAAAAGGTTGAAGATGATACCAAGCGACAGGGTGACGGCAAAGCCTTTGATCGGTCCGGTTCCTAAGAGAAACAGGGCCATAGCGGTTATCAGGGTCGTCACCTGGGAGTCGACAATGGTCCACAGGGCTTTGCCGAATCCGCCGTCGATACTTGATCGAATCGGTTTGCCCAGAGCATACTCTTCTCTCATACGCTCAAATATCAGGACATTGGCATCTACCGCCATACCGATGGAGAGGACAATACCGGCAATACCGGGCAGTGTCAGCGTAGCGTTGAGCACCGCCAAACCGGAAAAGAGAAAGAGAATGTTCAAAGTCAGGGCAAAGTTGGCGATCACACCGGACAGCCGGTAATAGATGATCATGAACCCGAGTACCAGCAAAGCCCCAAAAACACCTGATATCAACCCCTTCTGAATCGAGTCTTTACCCAGGCTTGATCCAACCGTCATATTCTGGATAACATCAACCGGAGCGGGCAGGGCACCAACCCGGAGGACGATAGCCAGGTCGGACGCCTCTTCATGGGTGAAACTGCCGGAAATCTGAGCAGAACCTCCCAGTATCCGTTCCCGGATTACCGGGGCTGATTTGACCACGCCGTCGAGAACAATGGCCATACGGCGGCCGACATTTTTCTCGGTAATATTGGCAAAGACCTTACCGCCGCGAGAGGTCAGATCAAGGCTGACGTAGGGTTCGTTAAACGTTCCGCCGATCCGCACCTGGGCATTCTTGACCATGTCCCCGGTCATCAATACCTTGGTTTCAAGCAGGATAGGCTGGGAGCTTTCGATGCCGGTCTGTTTATTGACTGAACGTTCAAAATAGATGGCCGTGTTGGCCGGCAAGGAACCTGCCAGAAGCCTGTTAAGTTTTTTGACTTCTTCACGTTCCTGCCATTTGCCCGACCACTGGCCCGATTCAATGGACTGGGCTACCAGCTGCTCAATATTGGCGCCTTCACTCTCGGCAACCATTTTGAACTCGAGCTGGGCGGTGTCGCCGAGCAGTTTCATGGCCCGCTCCGGATTCCTGACGCCCGGCAGCTGGATAACGATTTCATCCGCTCCCTGGCGGATAATCACCGGTTCGGCAACACCAAACTGATCAATGCGGTTTCTGATGATTTCAAGCGACTGGGCTACCGCATTGTTCTTAATATAATCTTTCTTTTCCTGGCTTAATTCAAGAATTATGCGAGGGAAGCTGCCCTCTTTGGCATCGACCTGTACATCGAGTTCTTCGTCAAAGCCGTCGTCGATAATCTCCCGAACCTTGTCGACGGCACTGACGTTGGGAAGGGTGAAGATTATCGTGTCCTTGCCGGCGGATTTGATTTGCACGGCCGTTACCGATTCTTCGGCAAGGCTGTCTTTAAGGTCGTTTGCGGCCAGTTCCAGAGTGTTTTCTTCTGCTTTCTGCAGATTTACCTTAAGGACCAGATGCATTCCGCCCTGCAGGTCGAGGCCGAGCCGCAACCCTTCGGGGGCCATATATTTTTTCCACCATGACGGGGTATTGGCATAAAATGAGGGGACAACGGTAACAACGGCCAGGACAATGATAAAAAACAGTAAACCTAGTTTTAATTTTAAGGCGGTATTCATATAGCGTTCCGGGAGGAATTAGTAATTATTTATATTTGAGCTGAAACCAGCCTCGCGATTATACCGCAATGCCTGAATCTTGCAAGGTTATGAACACATTTTGTTCAGATAATCGGGTTGTTGTGGTGGAAATATTGTAATTCGTTGATTGCTTTATCGAAACTGCAGGGATCATCTGTTTGTGTTGATCTTGGCGGCCATGCAGGCGGCCCCGAAACCGTTGTCAATGTTAACAACGGCCAGCCCTGGTGCACAGCTGTTGAGCATACCGAGTAGAGCGGCAAATCCACCGATACCGGCCCCGTAACCGATAGAAGTGGGAACCCCGATCACCGGACAGTTTACCAGACCGCCGACAACACTGGGGAGTGCTCCTTCCATACCGGCGACAACGATGATTACCGAGGCTTGCTGAAACAGATCATTGTGGGACAGCAGCCGATGCAATCCGGCCACACCGGCATCATAAATCGTCTGTACCGGATGACCGAGCGTTTCGGCAGTAATTCGTGCCTCTTCCGCTACGCTGAGATCGGATGTGCCGGCGCAGATAACGACGATATCACCCCTGATCAGCTGCTCATCTATTGACGCTGTTCTGTACTGCAGGATCCGCGCTTGTTGGTGGTGGCTAAATTCGGGAATCCGGCTCAGTACGGTTTCCGCTTTTTCTGCATCGACCCGGGTAACGAGAATTGGTTCCTGCTGTTCAAGCATGGCCTGGGCAATAGTAATGATCTGCTCCGCACTTTTTGACTCACCGTAGATGACTTCAGGAAGACTGGTTCGCAGCTGCCGCTGGTGATCGATACAGGCTCCGTCAATCAATTCTGCAGGAAAACTCTTCAGTTTCTGCAATGCCTCATTAATTTCCAATCTGCCTTTTTGGATGTCGTCAAGGACATTTTTCAGGTAATTCAGGTTCATATTCTGTTGTATTCTGTTATTTAGTTATGGTGATTAAGGGGTGGTTACCGCTCGATGCTGCTGGTCTGCTACCTTAGCATGAGCATAAATCAAGGTAAAGAGTTCCTGTTGTATTTACCGTTGGCTTTGATTTTGTTACAATGGCCTCCGGCTGAAATCCAGCAGCAAGAAATAGGGTACTTGGCATTTTTACCCGTCAGATTTCAGATAAGCGCTAACCGCAAAGGAAAACTATGGCAACACAGAACCTTCCTGATTATATCGTCAACCTGATGAAACCGGAATCTTTCGAGCATCCGGTAACCGAGGTGCAACTCGTTCAAACCCACATATCTTTTGTGCTTATTGCCGGAGCCTATGTCTATAAATTTAAAAAGCCGGTAGATTTCGGCTTTTTGGATTTCTCCACTCTGAAGAAACGGGCTTATTATTGCGACCAGGAGATTACCCTGAACAGACGTCTCTGTCCGGAGATATATCTTGATCGCGTCGGCGTTTATCGGAGTAAAACCGGTTTGGTGTTGGCCGTCGGCAATGGTGATGTCGTTGAATACGGGGTAAAAATGGCCCGTATGGAAGATGAAGCGATGATGGGAAACGTTCTGGCTGCAGGTCGGTTAACCAAGACACATCTCAATCAGATCGTCGACACGCTGGTCCCCTTTTATGAGTCGGCTGAGGTCAATGAAGAGATCAGGTCGTACGGATTGGCAAAAGCCGTTGCCGTCAACGTTATTGAAAATTTTGATCAGACCAAAGCATTTGTCGGCGGACCTGCATTAAGTCGAGAACAGTTTGATCGAATAAAGACCTATGCGACAGAAGCTTTAAAAGATGATAAAAGATTTTCAAGCCGGATCAAAGATGAGCGAATACGAGATTGTCACGGCGATCTTTACTCGGCCAATATCTGCCTGAGCGACAAGGTTTATATTTTTGACTGCATTGAATTCAACGACCGCCTGCGTTATACCGATGTGGCCGGAGATATCGGTTTTCTGGCGATGGATCTCGATTTCCATGGTTTAGATGATCTGGCCGATCATTTTGTCACTCAATATGTGAAACAGTCAGGCGATCGTGGCTTGCTCGACCTGATCGCCTTTTATAAGTGCTACCGGGCCTATGTCAGAGCCAAGATAAATCTGTTCACTGCCGCTGATCCCAGTGTCGATGAAGAGACGGCAGCCGGCTGCACCGAGCAGGCCGGACAATATTTTCTGCTCGCCGATCGTTATGCAAAAGAAGACTCCTGAATTGAAAATTGTTATCTTCTTCGGACTGACTGGATCGGGTAAAAGCTATCTGGCCAAGCGCTGGGCGGCAGAGGGAAAATACCTCTATCTCAACAGTGATGAAGTGAGGAAACAGCTTGCCGGCGTTGCCTTAGACAGCAGGCACCACGTCCCGTTCAATGAAGGGCTCTACAGCCCCGAGATGACCAGACGCACCTATCAGGAAATGCTTGACAGGGGGAGCGCCGGAATTTCAGACAAGGGCTGTGCAGGAGTAGTGCTTGATGGGTCGTACGGGCGTCAACAACAGCGGCAGCAGGTCGTTGACGTTTTTAGCGATCGGGCCCGGATTTTTTTTATCCTCTGTCACTGCACTGAGTCTGTGACCAGGAGCCGGTTTCAATTGCGCTCAGAAGATGCAGGAGCAGTTTCGGACGGGCGTTGGCAAATCTATAGCGGGCAGAAACGCAGTTTTTCGGTTCCTGATCAGATCGAGGGGGCAGCTTCTCATAACATAGATACCGATGACCAGATTGATACCTTGATTGCTCGAGTTGAGCAAATTATTGATCGGTAATGTTTTAGCTAACGAGCCTCTTGCAAAACTCATTTCATCAGTAACCAGTCAATTTAAGGAGTTGATCCGCAAACAAAGCGACAACCCCAAACATCAGGTGCATCATAACCTTATCGGGGCCACGAACCATC
>Ga0056106_100178_pt1 | contig 10765 bp, 9 predicted proteins | sample WorMetcrassitun1_FD_77012 | JGI IMG/M metagenome (GOLD analysis project Ga0056106, IMG submission 77012) | Marine gutless worms symbiont microbial communities from Max Planck institute for Marine Microbiology, Germany - Olavius crassitunicatus.1 ... | reverse complement strand
TTCGCCGGTAACCAGAACACTGATATCGGTTTCTGACACCTGCCGGATGAGCCCATAGATATATTGCATCCGGGGACTGTTGCCGACGATCCGCCCAAAATGGAGGGTCTCCTTCAAGGCATCATCCAATGAATGGTTTTCTTTATCCAGATTTTTTAAGTCGAGGGCTTTTTCAATGGTCAATAACAGCTCATCCGTATCAAATGGCTTGGGCACATAATCATAAGCGCCGGCATTCATGGCATCGACCGCTGTTTCCGCCGTGGCATGCGCGGAAATCATGATAACGACGACATCGGCATCCCTGTCCTTGGCAGATTTCAGCACCTCGATTCCATCCATATCACCTAACCGTATATCGAGTAGTAATAGATCAAACCGTTTTTTCTTCATCTGGTCAATGGCCGCACGGCCACTGTCGGCGCAGGTTGCACGATAGCCATTTTTTCTCAGCAACATTTCAAGGACCTCGCGCATGGAAAGCTCATCGTCCACAATCAAGATCTGATACGGGTTATCGTTTGGCATATTTTTCCTATTCAAAAATGTTTAAATAAGTGAGCCCTTCCCGTGATGACATCAACGCCTAACGCAATATATCGCCCAGCCGATTCCATCGAACGCCGGTTTTTTCTTTATCCCACGACCAATAGATAATAAATGCCAGGCCTTTTAACGCCTTTAAATCGACAAACCCCCAAAAGCGGCTGTCGTGACTGTTGTCCCGGTTATCCCCCATGACAAAAAGTGCATTTTCCGGAACAGTGACAGGTCCGTAATTGTCCCGATGGCTGAATTTTCCCGGAAATTTATGGGCATCCGTATGTTTGATATGGGTCCCAGCCTGGTATTTTTTATTAACAAACACTTTTTTATCCTTGATTTCAACCACATCACCGCCAACGCCGACCACGCGCTTGATAAAATCTTTAGACGGATCTTCGGGGTACCTGAACACAACGATATCGCAGCGATCCGGATTCGATATGGGGATAAGTGTCATTTGGGTGAAAGGGATTTTGATTCCATAAATAAATTTATTGACTAGAATGTGATCCCCTATCAAGAGCGTATCCTTCATCGAACCGGAAGGAATTTTAAAGGCCTGAACGACAAACGTTCGGATAAACAGGGCCAGCAATACAGCGATCACAATGGCTTCGACATTCTCCCGCAAACGGCTTTTGGATTTAATGGCGGCGTTCTTTTCATTTGATTCAGTTGATTTCAATTTTAAATATTGCCTTTCTAAATGACATGGGTCCATCGTTTGCGGTTTATATTTCTCATTATTGTTTACACGGGCCAAAAAGCAATGACGCACCGAATCAGTACATTTCCGATCAATCCGGCCAGCACATCATCTGCAACGATACCCACCCCGCCGGTCAATCGATTCTCCAGCCAATTGATGGGAAACGGTTTAAAGATATCCAGGCAGCGAAAAACCAAAAAGCCGATGATGATGACCACACCGTTAAACGGCAATCCAATTAATGTCACCATCTGGCCTGCAATTTCATCGATCACGATGCAACCCGGATCTTTGGTTTTTAGCCATTTCTCGGCCCGCCCGGCAATCCACACAGCCACCACCGTGAACAGGCCGATCAGCAGCACGGAAAACGCCGTCGGCATTCCTGCCCATAAATAACAGATCGGCAATGCCACCAGGCTGCCAAAGGTACCCGGTGCCACAGGAATGTACCCCACAAACCCTCCAGTGGCAAAAAAGAGCACCGTATTTTGATAAAACGACATGGGACGTGTCTACCGATTAGACGCATATTTGTCAAGAAAACAAGCGAATAGCCGGATAATCGATCCGGGTGATAATATAGGATTAAATCCTTCCAACCCTTAGAATACGCGTACAAACAGTTAATCCATGTTCATTTCTCTTGTAAGCGTTTCGTAAACCTCCCGTAGCGGTTGGTTATGATCAATGGCGAGTTGTCGGCAGACCTCGTATTCAGGCAGAAAACGGACATCACCGGCCATGGTCACCGTACGTTTGGCCGGTACGGTGCCATATGATGAATCCTTTTTTACGGTTTCGCGAAACAATGTCTTTCGCCGAACGGTATGATAGCGGACCCCCAATGAAGTAGTTTCGGTCAGGAGCCTGTTAATAACCCCATCGGTGATATCGGGTGGACAAATCACCTGAACCAGCGTTCCCGGACGATTTTTCTTCATTTGGACGGGGATCCAGTAGACATCAAGGACACCATCTTCGTATAATCTTTCCATGACGTATCCGAAAATTTCCGGATTCATGTCGTCGATGACCGTTTCGACCACCCCGACCGTTTCATCCTGCAATCCGTAAGGATCGGTGGTGGATCGATCCAAGGCGCTCTCTCCAAGAACGACTCGCAATACATTGGCGATCTCGTCTGGGTCATGGTGACCCGCGCCATATCCCACTTTTTGAATTCGCATATCCGGCAGGGGGCCGAATCCATCAGACACAGTGGACAAAATGGCCGCACCGGTGGGTGTGGTCAGCTCTTGTTCAATACCGGCACCATAAACGGGGATGTCCTTTAAAATGGCTATCGTCGCAGGGCTCGGCACGGGAATGACGCCATGTCGGCATTTTACCGACCCATGTCCCAGGGCAATTCTGGATGCCGTGACAGATTCAATACCAAGATCTGTTATGCAAAGAACGGCACCGACAATATCCACAATCGCATCAACACCGCCCAGCTCGTGGAAGTGAACATCTTCGATGGACGAATGATGAATCCCGGCTTCAGCAATGGCGATACATTCGAAAATCGACAGGCTGGTCTCTTTAACCGGGTCCGCCAAAGGGCTTTCTTCTAGCAACCGGCGAATATCCGCCCAGTTACGCGTAGGGGGGTTGTCTGAGATATTGACGGTTACCTGTCGGGCATTGATCCCGTGCCGGGTGACGTCTCCCACATCAAGCCCAAATTCGGTCAGAGGGATCTGTTGAAGCTGGTCTTCCAGCCATCGGGGTGATACACCCAGGTCAATAAATGCCCCCAAAACCATATCGCCGCTAATGCCTGAAAAACAATCGAAATAGGCATACATTATTTTCACCTCCGGGTTATGAATATTTTATCCGTATTAAATACAAAATTATTGACAAAAATGAAATGAGATACGTATATTAATCTTTTCTGCGGAAGTGCGCAGCTCACTGGTGGGGCTCCCGGACTTCAAATCCGGTGTGGGGCGCTAAAACCGTCCCGGGTGGGTTCGATTCCCATGCACTTCCGCCATTTTTTATCTCGATACTTATCTCTATACTTAATCTCTATACAATGGTGCACATCATGCTAATGGAAAAAACGATCACGTTCATCGGGTCGGGCAATATGGGAACAGCGCTGATTAAAGGGCTGATTCAATCCAAAAGCGCTCTCCCGGAAAATATTATCTGTACCGATATCAGAAGCGCCCACCTGGAAGATCTGAAAAATGAGATCGGCGTGCAGACCACCACCGATAATCTGGCGGCAATCCGGGCGGCGGATATCATCATTTATGCGGTTAAACCCCAGATCCTGCCAGCCGTTTTAGAAGAAACCGCCGGGGTGTTGGATATGGATAAGCTGATCATCTCTATTGCGGCCGGTGTTTCTCTTACGGCCATTGAATCGAAACTCGATAAAGAGTTACGCCTGATCCGTGTCATGCCCAATATTTGTGCGTCTGTGGGGATGAGCGCGTCAGCCATTGCTGCCGGAAAACATGTTCAAAAAGGCGATATTGAGCTGAGCAAGACAATTTTTGATTCCGTGGGCGACTGCATCTTCCTTGCGGAAAATGAACTCATGGATGCCATTACAGGGCTTAGCGGCAGCGGACCGGCATATATTTTCCTGATTATTGATGCGATGGCCGATGCGGGTGTTAAGGTGGGGCTTTCCCGCCGGAACTCATTGCTATTGGCCGCCCAAACCGTTTCAGGTGCTGCAAAAATGCTGCTGGAAACCGGGGACCATCCGGGACAGCTCAAGGATCAGGTCACCTCTCCGGGAGGCACCGCCATTGCCGGATTGCATACCCTGGAAAAAGGGGGGCTGCGTACGACGATTATCAATGCCGTTGAGGCCGCTACAAGCCGATCCAAGGAACTGGGTAAAATTATTGAGGAAAATTTCCGCAACTCAAAATAGCCGATGCTTAAATTTGCGTCTGTTTTTTGGGAGAATGGGTACAATATTGTGGGATAAGACTTTCTGGCTGGTGCCCGGGGCGAGAATTGAACTCGCACAGCCACAAGGACCGAGGGATTTTAAGTCCCTTGCGTCTACCTATTCCGCCACCCGGGCATTGAAAATGAAGTTTCCTTTCATCCAACCGTGAGAGACTTTTATCTATTCTATCGGTAGCTGTCAAGCCGATATATTTTCTACCCATAAATAAAACCATCATGCAAAAAAACCAATTAATACTGGCATCCACGTCTCCTAGGCGCCGACGCCTGTTAAAACAAGCCGGTTTCATTTTCTCGATTCTCCCCAGTAAAATCGTTGAGGCGACAATCACTCATTCATCACCGGAAAAAAACGCGCAGCTGCTGGCTAAGGCCAAAGCCGAAGACGTGGCCCAGGTGCATCCACAGTCCTGGGTCATTGGCGCCGATACGATTGTCTCCGTTTCCAACAAAATTTTGGGAAAACCTGCTTCAGATAAAGACGCCCACGATATGCTAACGCAATTAAGCGGCAAATCCCATCGGGTATATACCGGTTTTGCCATCAGGCACCATGATCAGGGGTATCTTTTTTCTGAATCGATATGCACAACGGTTCAATTCAAGACCTTGACCCCGGGTGAAATCAAATGGTATCTTGCCACAAAAGAACCCTTTGATAAGGCCGGGGCGTATGCCATCCAGGGAAAAGGCGCTTTTATGATCAAACGGATCAACGGCTCCTATACGAATGTGGTTGGCCTGCCGGTAAGCAATGTAGTAGGCGCACTGGCCAAAGTCGGGCTCGCCGACCACCTGCTCGCCTAACGACCGAATTGGCGTTTGAAAATAATCCGACATAATAGGCACCAGGGTGCGCGGACCCCGAACCCTTATTTTTATAATACGAGTGATATATTCATATGAAACCCCCTACCAATACGTTACAACGGTCGCTAGCTGAAGTTGGGCAGCGTATAACCGATGCCGCCGGAAAAGCAGGGCGGGAGCCATCGGGCATTCGCCTGGTGGCAGTCAGTAAAACGGTTAATGCCGAGCGGATTCGGGAAGCCATTAACGCCGGGGCATCCATTATCGGTGAAAATTACATCCAGGAGGCCTGCAAAAAATTTGCCGCACTGGGTGACCTAACCATTGAATGGCATTTCATTGGACACCTTCAGCGTAACAAGGCCAAATACGCTGTTCGCATCTTCGACCTGATCCATTCAATAGATTCGGCCCGCCTTGCAGACGAAATCAACCACCAAGCCGCTAAAATAAACAAAACACAACCGATTCTCATTCAAGTCAACCTGGCCGGTGAAACAACAAAATCGGGAACGGCTCCGGGTGAGGCTGAAAAATTGATCCGGCATATCAGTACCCTTCCCCATTTATCCCTTAAGGGTATGATGGCCATGCCGCCTTTTTTCAACGCCCCGGAAAAAGTACGGCCGTTTTTTAAAAAATTGCGTTTGCTGCGGGATCAAATTAAAGAAATGGCGATCAATAACGTACAAATGGATGAATTGTCTATGGGAATGACCGGCGATTTTGAGGTAGCCGTGGGAGAAGGCGCGACGCTGGTACGCATCGGAACCGCCATTTTTGGGGCTCGCCCATGAATAAAATTTTACTACATGTCTGTTGCGGGCCCTGCACCATCTATCCGGTTAAATCCCTGCGAGGCGAAGGAAATATAGTGATGGGTTTTTTCTATCGTCATAACATCCATCCCTATTCCGAGTGTCGCCACAGGGAAGAAGCGCTTAGCGCTTACGCAGATGATATTAAGCTCAAAGTCATTTATCCCGATGGGTACAACCTAGAAGCCTTTTTGCAAATGATCGCGTTTCGAGAGTCAGACAGATGCGCCATCTGCTACCATGATCGGTTGCGAGCAACGGCCCTGATGGCCAAGCGAGGAAAGTTTGACGGATTTACCACTACCCTGCTCTATAGTAAATTCCAAAACCACAACCTGATTCGATCCATTGGCGAATCCGTTGGCAAGGCCAATGGGATTGCGTTTGTTTACCGGGACTTTCGCAAGGGTTGGGCAGAGGGCATCACCGATTCTAAGTCTCTGGGAATGTATCGGCAACAATACTGTGGTTGCATCTATAGTGAAAGAGATCGATTCTACCGGCCCACCTCTTTAAAACCAGTCACTGAATAGCGAATTTCAATGTTCGGAAATTTCATCTTTTTTATTATCGCCTTGATTATCTACGCCACCTATCAGCCGGTTGCAACCCCTCGCTTTGCGCTGGGGACAACATTTGTTCTCTTTTCCTTATTATTGGCCACCTATACGATTTCGGTTCGATGGTATTTTGAAAAAATCACCGCAAATATCCAGGCCGGCGCGCCCCTCGATAAGATGGCCCATCGATTCGATGCGGGCCTGAAAAAATTCGCCGTTTGGGCATTAATTGTTTTTGCCTTTGAGCTGTATGGACTGAATCTACCCGAATTTTCAAACACCATCGATCTGTTTAACGCCCTGCCAACCCTTGAGGCATTGGTCTTTCTGTCGCTTTTTATTATCCAGATGATCGTTATCTGGCATGCGGCCTATACGGCCCGGGGCCTGTTATTTCCAGGCCGGATGACTAAGCGTGCTTATATTACCGGCCAGGTTTCGCTTAATCTACCCATACTGCTTCCCTGGCTGGCACTCTCGGCACTGATGGATATTATTTCGGTATTGCCCTTTGATACCCCTAGACAATTTCTTTTAACGCCGCTCGGGCAGGCAATTTATTTTGTTGGGTTTCTTCTCCTCACTGCGATTTTCGCACCGGCAATGATCCGCATTTTATGGCGGTGTCAGCCGCTGGCGGACAACCCGGATCATCGTCGAATCACGGCGTTGTCTGACCGAGCAGGCGTCGAGTTTGCCGCAATTCTTCAGTGGCCGCTCTTTGGCGGGCGCATGCTGACCGCCGGTGTGATGGGGCTGGTGAGCCGATTCCGTTACCTCTTTGTCACGGATGCACTGCTTCAATTACTCACCCCGGAGGAAGTTGACAGCGTCATCGCCCACGAGATAGGACACGTAAAGAAAAAGCACCTCCTTTTTTACCTGTTTTTTCTTGGTGGATATATGCTTCTCTCTTTTTCCATCCTCGACCTTATCATCTACGTTATGGTCTACTCCCGGCCAGTGACAGTGGTTATGGAAACCATCGGCCAGGATCGTGCCGGTGCCACGACGCTGCTTTTTACTTTGGCCACCATTGTCATATTTTTAGTCTATTTTCGATATATTTTCGGATTTTTTATGCGCAATTTTGAACGCCAGGCCGATACCTATGTGTATGCCCTATTTAATTCGGCAGTGCCGCTCATCTCCACATTGAAAAAGATTGCATATATGAGTGGCCAATCGGCGGATAAACCTAATTGGCACCATTTCAGTATCAGTGAACGGATCGGCTATCTTGAAAAATGTGAAACGGACCGGCGATGGGTGGATCGACAGGATCGAAAAATAAAAAAATGGGTGGCCATTTTTACAATGGCAATGGTGATGGTGGGGATAGTCGGCTACCAAGTCAATTTTGGTAAAATGGGCCAACGCCTCGATCAGCGCTTTTTTGAGTCGGTTCTGAAAAAAGAGATAGAAAAGAATCCGGGCCGTCCTGAACTTTACCGCGCATTGGCCGATATCTATTATAATTTAGAAAGGTATTCGGAAGCCATCAAACACTATAACCTGGCCCTTGACCTTTCACCCGCCGATGCCGAAATACTTAACAGCCTGGCATGGCTGTATGCCACCTGTGACAACCATGCGTTACGATCTCCCCGTTTGGCCCTGGCCCTATCCAAACAGGCTGTCGCAATATCTCCCCAGGCCCACATCTTAGACACATTGGCTGAAAGTTACTATGTTACTGGGAAATTGGAAAACGCAATCGAATCGGCCAGGATGGCCCTTTTGGTGGCCACTGAGAATCGGTCGTATTTTAAGGATCAATTGAGAAAATTTCGAAAAGTAGCTGATAAAAAAAATGGACTATAGATAAATATTGAATGTTTGTTCGAATTCTAACCACCTACCGAATTGTCACCTTACGTATCTGGTTCAAATCGGTATGTCCTTGAAAAATCTTTTCAATTCCGTCCTGCTTCAAAGTGGTCATACCGTCTTTCTTGGCCTCCTTCAGAAGTTCGGCCACCCGGGCACTGGTCTGAATTAACCGCTTCATTTCATCGCTCCCGAGTAGCAGCTCGTGGATGGCCATCCGGCCACGGTACCCGGAGTTGTTACATTTTTCGCACCCGTTGGCTTTGTATAGGGTGATCTCATCCGAATAGAGCAGATTGACATTCTTTTTAAATTCTTCAGGGTCATATATCCGCGTTAATTCATCATATTCTTTTCTATCTGGATTGTAGGCTTCTTTACAATCCGGGCACAATGTCCGAATCAACCGCTGGGCCATGATACATAAAATGGCATCGGCAAAATTAAACGGATCCATCCCCATATCCAGCAACCGGGTGATACTTTCCGGGGCACTATTGGTATGCAGGGTCGATAAAACCAGATGGCCGGTTAAGGACGCTTCGATCCCGATCTGGGTGGTTTCCTTATCCCTCATTTCGCCGACCATAATAACATCCGGGTCAGCCCTTAAAAAAGAGCGCATGGCCGTCGCAAAATCAAATCCGATTTTCGGTTTGACCTGAACTTGCCGAAGTCCTCTTTGGGTAATTTCGACCGGGTCTTCGGCCGTCCAGATCTTGGTCTGGGGTTTATTGATATAACTCAGTGCCGAATGGAGCGTCGTGGTTTTACCGGACCCGGTTGGTCCGCAGACAAAGATGATCCCGTACGGTAAGATGACACATTTTCTAAAATTTTCAAAATTCGCCTTGGAAAAACCGATTTTATCCAATGGAATCGGTTCTCCGGCAGCCAAAATTCGCAGGACAACGTCCTCCAGCCCCCCCTGGGTTGGAACTGTCGCCACCCGGAGTTCGATATTCCGGCCACCGTATTTTTTAAACTTTATTTTTCCATCCTGGGGAATCCGTCGCTCGGCAATATCCAGGTCCGACATAATTTTAATTCTGGATACCACGGCATTTCGATAGTGGTATGGAATTGTCTGATAAACATAACACTCACCATCTACCCGGAATCTGACCTGGGTATTTTGCTTACCGGGATATGGCTCAAAATGGATATCCGAAGCACCCCGTGTATCCGCGTCAATAACGATCTTGTTAACCAGCTGCACAACGGCACTATCTTGCTCGCCAACCGCTGCCTCTGCTTCCTCAATTTCCTCGGCTTCATCACTGAGTTGAGAAATAATCTCATCAATTCCGGCCAGTTCCTGTTCACTCCGGGTGAAGAGATTGATGATTTCATTGATATCAGTCCGCAATGCCACGTGAAAATCGATTTTCACCCCCTTAAAGAGGGTATAGATTACATCGATTTTTTGTAAATCATGGGGGTCATCGATAGCGATAGTGACCTTATTGCTAGCGGCCTCACGCTGCAACGGCACCCAGTGATTATTCCGCATAAAAGGGATTTTAAGACCGGTTAGTAATTCACCGGGGATGGACATGTTGGCATTGTACTGGACAAACGGCACCCCATAAAACCGACTCAGGGATTCGCCAACTTCTTTTTTTGGAATTTTAAAGGTGGTTGCCAGTAAATCAGCTTCGGATTGTCCCCGTTTTCGGGATTCGGCAATGGCTTCATCGAGTTTTTTGCGGTTGATAAGATTATTCTTTACCAGGTACCCAAACTTCGTAGATTGCTCAACCGCTTTCTGCTGTTGGTTAAACAGCGAAATTCCGAGAATTTTAGCCAGATCCCCGATCCGTTTTTCATCCTTTTTTGTAAATGGCGCGCCATTGAGATGATTGACGACCTCAATGGTACCCAGGACAAGCGAACGATAACCGATGGGTGCGGCCAGGATCTGCTTAATCTCAAAATCTAATTTTCTGTCTTTGGATGGCTCAAGTTCAAAAGCGGCATCAATCTCCTTTAGCGCCTCTTTATCCTTCACATCTTTGACATTGATCAGCTTTTTTTCTAATGCGGCCAGCCCGGGGAAATGGCGCTTGGTAATTGACAAGCGCGAGATATCGATACGCCTTCCATACCGACTTCTTGACAATAATTTTCTTGTTTTCCCATCAACCACATAGATAAAAGTCCGCTCGGCATCAAACAGACCGGCAATTTCACTATTCAGGTTAAAAAGGATGTCATCCAGGTTTCTAGCGGCATAGATTTTGTTACCGATATCCTGAAATATTGCCTGGTATTCCGTCTCAGATCTGGCCGGTTTTATTGCGTCTTGATGATCTTCTTTTAGCTGCGTTTCATTCGCCATGGGTTACCTGGCTTAATCGTGCTTCATGTTAAATTAAAAATAGCCATTGCGTGGGAAGCAGGGCTTTGAATAAAGGGAGTCTGCTCCCCAGGTTACCTTTAGGGTCTTTTTGAACTATCTTACTTTATCTTTCTGATATGATAGATTATTTTTTTTAGACCCCCACCGATTAGCATGGCCCCTAAAAAATAGAAACAAAAATACA
>Ga0056106_100176_pt1 | contig 10868 bp, 12 predicted proteins | sample WorMetcrassitun1_FD_77012 | JGI IMG/M metagenome (GOLD analysis project Ga0056106, IMG submission 77012) | Marine gutless worms symbiont microbial communities from Max Planck institute for Marine Microbiology, Germany - Olavius crassitunicatus.1 ... | reverse complement strand
CAAACAAATTATAACAGAAGAACATGTGAAGCTCAATTATTTCAATATATTACGACCTTTTTTATCGTCAAATTCGTCATCTGACCTACAAATCTGATCTGAGTTTTGCAAGAGGCTCTTCTGATAAAACAGAGCCCCATTCTAAAAAGAATGGGGCTTTTCTTTTTTTCGTGATTAAATTTGCCCGACACATAATTCACTTGCAGAAAAACCAGTGGTGATACAGATGACAAAAGAAATGGAAAACAACAATAGTAACGGCTGGCTCTGGGTGATTGTCAACGTTAAAGAAACTGATGGGCACTACCTGGGGTTGTACGATGAACAACGGGATGTGGACTTTATTCCGGCATTTGCAAGTAAAGAAAAGACGCTGCCAACGATTGTTTCCTTGATCTTCCCCGGGAAAAGGGGGAACAATATGAGGTCCAGGCCGTTCATATTGATGAGTTGAAAGAGGATGCGGATAAAGCTGAATTTTCCGTTGTCTTGGTCGACCAGGATGGAAGAATCATTAAATAGCAGCAGGCATCGATGCGGTAGTTAAACAACAAGGGCACCGGAGCAGAATTAAATGGGTTTAAAGATAGCAATCGGCGGTAAAGGCGGAGTCGGCAAAACCACCGTTTCGGCACTTCTGGCAAGGAGTTTTGCTGCCGAGAGAAACAATAATGTCATTGCTATCGATGCCGATCCGGTATCCAACCTGGCGGCCGGGCTCGGGATCGATGAAAGTGAACCGATTACCCCGATCGCCGAATTACGGGATCTGATAGCTGAACGGACCGGTGCTGAACCCGGTACCCTGGGTGGTTTTTTCACGCTGAATCCGAAAGTTGATGATATTCCCGAGCGCTTCTCCCGGCAGCGTGACAATGTCAAACTGCTGGTAATGGGAACGGTTCAGCAGGGCGGTTCCGGGTGTATCTGTCCGGAAAGCACTATTTTAAAGGCCTTGATGACCCATCTGGTGCTGTTCCGCGATGATATTGTGCTGATGGATATGGAAGCCGGTGTTGAACACCTGGGTCGGGCCACATCAGCCTCTGTCGATGCGCTGGTGATTGTGGTTAACCCGGGAGCTCGCAGCCGGGTAGCCGCTGAGAAGATAAGAAAACTTGGGGACGATGTCGGCATCAAGCGGATCGTAATCCTTGGTAACCGGGTCAGGGACGAAGAAGATATGGAGCTGATAAGATCTTCCTTACCTGATTTTGAAATCCTCGGCTTTCTGCCGGAACACCAGGAAATAGTTGATGCGGATCGTTATGGAAGACGGCCGTTTGAGGCTATCAAAGAAGCACCTGAACAGTTATTTTCAATTGCCACGAAGCTGCAGAAATATAGAGATTAGTTTGAACTGATAGAGACTGAAACAAGGTCAGTAAAATAAAATCAGCCCCGATGGAAATAACTGTTTCCATCGAGGCTGATTTGTTGAAAGACAGCTTAAAAGAAGATCTTTATCAGTCTTCGATATTAAAACGAGCGACTTCTTGTTGTCCCGGAATGTATTCACCGACCGGTACCATTTTTTATTTGATTTAACGCAATCGATGATCACTCTCCATAGGGATTCCAGTTCTTTTGCTTCCTGAGGATTTTCAGGGGTTAGTTCTACCAAGGTGTTATCTCTAGTAATTTTAATGACTCACCCCCTGTTTTTTAGTTCATCTTACAGGCGGTTGACGTCTTTTGATGCTCAAAGCAGTCAGTGCCATAAAACATTGTTGTACAAATTTGCACGCAAGTCCTTGTCAGCAGACATAGATAAGCAATAAGTCGTTATCGGCAAATTGCCAGCATCAATTTGCCGATCCGTGTGCATGGTAAGCAACTGATGAAATAAATAGTGACAAGAAAAATCTGAGGATTACTTTTCTCAGATGCAATCAAAGGTTGTATCCTAATAATTCAAAAGGTTTGTTATGACTCAATTCAATGCCGACTGTCTGCCTGTTCTGATCGGCAGTCTTCCCCACAAGAATCATCATGACGCGGTACAATTGATATTTGACCACACGGATCAGATCCCGTTATGGCCGCAGCTTCCCCATTTTAAAGAGGAGGGAATGCTCCTCCAGTTCCTGCCCGGACTTCCGGGCGTTGCACAAAAAGAGAATAAGACTTTCATTGATTCGTCCAGTCCCGATTTTGAAGCCGAATTCCTCTCATTTTTCGAGGAATATCTCTCGGTCATTGAAGGTGCTGCCAGGCTGGAAAATTCACGCTTTGTGATGAGTTCCAGGGAAGCCGCCGGCTTCGATGTCTTCCTGGATATGGCTGAAAAGCGACGGGATCAGCTGACTGCATTGAAAGGGCAACTGACGGGGCCGATCACCTTTTGTACCGGGCTGGTCGATCAGGACGGCAGGGCCCTGTTTTATGATGATCAGCTCCGCGATGCTGCAGTTAAGCTGCTTGCTCTACGGGCACAGTATCAGACCAGAAAAATGGCTGAGATCAAGGAGCAGCCGCTAATTTTTTTTGATGAGCCCGGTTTGGCCGGATTTGGATCGTCGATCTTTATCACCATAACCCCGGAAGACATTAACAGCTGTCTAAGTGAAGTATACGCAGGTGTCAGGGAAGAGGGTGGACTGACTGGTGTGCATGTTTGTGCCAATACGGAATGGTCGGTCATTTTTGAGACCGGTGTTGATATCATCAGCTTTGACGCCTATTCATACTTCGATAAACTGATACTGTTTTCAGATCATCTGGTTTCCTTTTTAAACCGGGGAGGCATTCTTGCTTCCGGAATTGTACCGACATCACCGGAATTAATAGAGCAGGAAAACAGCGACAGCCTGGTTCAGAAATGGTTTGGCCAGCTTGAGCAGCTAGTAGAACTTGGGATATCGAAGGAGACAGTTTTCGGACAGACCTTGATAACTCCAAGCTGCGGAACAGGAACTACGACAGAACAGCAGACCTGCCGCGTCCTTGAAATGACCAGGGATGTTTCGGCCTCAATCAGGGACACGTTTAAATAATGAGTGGTGAATTACTCAGGCTGAAATGGGACCAGAGCAATTTCTCCGATTGTGTCTGCCTGCTGGTCGTTCCGGAAAGGGCAGTCGAGGAACCGGGATACATTAATGGCATGCACATGTCCGGTGCAACGAACAAACATGAATTTCAGGCCCTGGCCCAGACCGCCTATTATCAGTTTCAGGATGATGAGCTCGATTTTACTGTCGCATCTGAGCAGATCCTTATTTTAGGCCACCGCGGTGAAAACGATCGGCTGGACGACGGCATGATCCTGTTTCGTGATGCCGACGGTGCGATTAAGGCGGTAGTGCATGAAACGGCACGCTTTAAAAAGCTGCTTGAGGCAGCCAACCGTTTCTGTACCAGATGGGTGCGGTTAGACATTTAACCCGAATTTTTCACGAGTTGAGACGGCCTGCTTGCCAAGGAGACTTGGGAGAGGCTATCTTTAATATTTCTCCCCCAAAAGCGACGCGGGATAGCAGGCCGTATCGACTCGCCCCTTGGGTGGAAAAGTTTTTTGATCAGCATTGTTTTTAAAATGTACAAATTGGAACAAAAGATAATTGCACGATTGATTGAGTAACTTATTATAATTACGAAATAAATATTTTTCGCTATTATTTTTCCATGAAATGTTCGGGTTAATCAGGTTGAACAGATAACAGAGGGTACGGATCCATGCAGCGGGTTACAGTGTTTCAGCAAAACGACAGCGGAGAGCGGAAAATCGACGCCGTTAAATCATATGGGAGCGATATTATAGCTCTTGATATTATCTCGATCAATGAACAGCTGTCCGACATTATCAATGATACAAGTCCGTATCTTCCCGACGACCTTGATACCGATCTGGTGCTTGATTTTCTGCAGCATAAAGATCTGTCGCTTGATCTGGCCGATCTTTGTGCAGCAAAAAATATTCCCATCATAGCCTCCGGTAAAAAACTCTCAAACAAATGGGTATTGACGCCGCCTACCTGATGCGGACTGCCAAGGCAGGATGGTCTTGGAAACTATGGCGAACGATTCGGCGCCCCTGAATTTGAAGTTGAAATAGAAGATGGGATAATCAGAGATGTGAGGGTTGTTCGGGGGGCATCGTGCGGGGCTTCCTGGGAGGCGGCACAACGCATGATCGGGGTGGATATTGAAGACGCTCCGAGAAAAATCGGGCTGGATACCCAATTCTACTGCTTTGCCGATCCGGCCGGTTGGGACCCGATTCACGGCAAGAGTCCGGTTCACTTTGCCGGCAAGGTGCACAGCAAAGCGCTGGCCACCGCCATTAAAAAGATTCTGGAAATCCTGTAGCACATCAGTTTCGATATCGATGGATAGCCGCAAAGACAGCCACTATGCACGCAATGTGTTCGGCGTCTCGGTGGTTGAATTTTTTTGGGGACTTGGCTTTCCTATTGTACTGGAATCGACCTTTCTCCAACTCTTTCTGAAGTCTCTTGGGGCCTCCAGCCTGGTAATCGGCAGCGTACCGTTCCTGTTTATCGTCGGCATCTCCTGCTTTCCGCTCTTTGCCAGCTATTGCTCTAGGAATTATCGATATAAGCGGCCTCTGGTGATTTTACTGCACCTGGCGGCTGCCGTTTCGGTTTTTGGTTTTGGCATCGTTCTTCTGGCGGTCAGGGACGCTTCCCATATTATTCTGTTTTTTCTGATCTTCTACGCACTATTCTCGATATCACTGGGGATAGGAATACCGGTATGGCTTAACTATTTGGTCAGGATTTTCTCTGAAACCAGAACGGTTCCTGCTCTTGGCTATATGATGCTGTTTCAGAATATTGGTAAGATCATTTCCAGCATTTTTATTCTCAAAGTTGTTGAGAAATATGCCTTTTCTCCATCCTCCTCAGCCTATGTTTTTATCGTAACGGGGCTAGTCTTTGGTGTCGGTTCAATCAGTTTTCTCCTGACCAGGGAAGTAGCTGACCCCAATGACCCTGAGCCTGACAACGTTTCGTTTTTCCGACACGTCAGCGGGGCGCTGAATGAGATATTGGCAAATCGCAGGTTTCTACTTTTTCTAACAGCCGATCTTGATTTCTATATGATACTGACCGTGTTTTCGTTTTACGCTAACTACGCCACCAGTTTTTATGGGGTAGCACCGGCAATCGCCGCCGGCTTTTTTGTGGCTTGTATATACGCCGGGTCAATAACTGTAAATATCTTGCTGGGAACAATGAATCTGCTGACGTTGAAGCAGAAATTTATACTCTCCAAATTTGTTACCTTGACCCTGCTGACATTGCTGGTTCTTTTCCCGACACCTGCCACCTTTTTCGTTATCAGTTATATGCTTGGCTTTGCCCGGGCTATACGAAATATGGTCTATCCGCCGTCGGTGAAGAAGTTTGCTGCTAAAATAGATGTAACGCCCTATTACTCGATGGCACCAGTCCTGACCTTGCCTTTTGCGGCCGGCTATCCCCTGCTCTTCGGCAAGATGCCTATCTTCAGGAGGATTCTTACCGGTTGCTGTTTAGTGTTTCGGTGCTGGTTATCTTATTCACCCTCTATCTCAGTTTCAAAATCGATTTCGACAACTGATGCAATGGATTTTACCGGTCAATCAGACGTTCTGTCTGGCCTTCAAAGCGGCAAGGGTGGTCAGGTTGAAGATATTGTCAGGATTTGAGCCCCGCTCGATTATATGGGCCGATTTGTTCAGTCCTACCAGGATCGGTCCGATGGTATCCACCTCTGCCAGCCGCATGAACAGTTTGTAGGCGATATTTGCCGCGTTAAGATCGGGAAAAATCAAAATGTTAGGTTCACCTTTCAGGGCCGAGAACGGGAAGAGTTCTTCGCGGAGCTCGGTATTAAAAGCCATATTTGCCTGCATTTCGCCGTCCACCTGCAGATCCGGCGCCATCTCTTTGATCAGGGCGGTGGCACGGGCGACCTTTTCCGGGCTTTTGGTTGTTGAGGAACCGAAATTTGAATAGGAGAGCATCGCAATTTTTGGCTTTATATCGAACTCTTTGACAAAATCGGCAACGGCTATGGCAATATCGGCAAGCTGTTGATCGGTCGGATCTATGTTGACGGCGGTATCGGCAAAAAAGATGGTCCGGTTTTTAAATACCATCATATAAACACTGGCGACGGTTTTGTGTTCCGAGTTTTTACCTATGCAGGAAAGTACCCGGCGGACTGCATACGGATAGGGCAGAGATTGACCGTAGACCATCGAATCGACGTCACCGGTGCTCAACATAATGGCTCCGAAATAGCCCGTGTCACGCCTGATCATGTCTTTGGCGTAGGGCAGGGTGATACCCTTACGCTGTTTTTTCTTGAAAAACTCAGCAGCGTAGCGTTCGATTCGATCCTCTTCATGCTCAGGGTCAATTATCTCAATGTGATGATCGGTAATACCCTGGTTTTCCAATGCTTTCTCAATTTTAAAGCGGTCTCCAAGGAGTACCGGGGTAGCTAGATTTTCCTCCATGACCCGGACGGCGGCTCGAATTACTTTTTTATTGTCGCCTTCGGGATAGACGACGCGGACCGGTTCTTTTTTTACCCGGTTGGCGATGTAACGCAAAATCGCTTTGGACATGCCCAGGGTTGACTCCAGATGCTCGGTATATTTTTCCAGATCATCGATCGGTCTCCGGGCAACACCTGTCTCCATCGCCGCTTTGGCAACGGCGGGAGCGATTCGAAGCAGGGCTCTTGGGTCAAACGGGGTCGGAATCAGATAGGTGGGTCCGAACTCAAAACGCTCTACCCCATAGGCACGGAGGACCCGGTCCGGAACTTCCTCTTTGGCCAGGCCGGCAATGGCATTGACCGCTGCAATTTACATCTCTGTGTTGATTTCCGTGGCCCGGACATCGAGGGCACCGCGAAACAAAAACGGAAAACAGAGGACGTTGTTTACCTGGTTGTGGTAGTCACTGCGGCCGGTTGCCATAATGCAGTCAGGCCGCGCTTCAACAGCGTCAGGATAGGAAATTTCCGGTTCCGGATTGGCCATCGCAAAGATGATCGGTTTCTTCGCCATCGTCTTTACCATTTCCTTTGTCAGGACTCCGGCAACACTGACGCCGCAAAACAGGTCAGCTTCAACCAGAGCCTCGGCCACCGTTCTGTGGGAGGTGTCATTGGCAAACCGTTCCTTGTATGGATTCATCGATTCGGAGCGGCCTCTATAAATGGTGCCCCTGGAGTCACACAAAATCAGGTTTTCTTTGGGCAGGCCGAGGGAGACGAACATCTGGGCACAAGCCATGCCGGCAGCACCGGCACCGTTTAAGACGGCTTTCACTTCTTTGATATCTCTACCTGTAATTTCTATGGCATTGAGAAAGGCCGCCCCGGTAATGATTGCCGTACCGTGCTGATCGTCATGAAAGACAGGTATATCAACCCGCTCTTTGAGTTTTTCTTCGATATGGAAACATTCGGGCGCTTTGATATCCTCCAGATTGATGCCGCCAAAGGTCGGAGCGATCAATTCACAGGTCCTGACAAATTCATCCGGGTCTTCGGAATTTACCTCTATGTCAAAGACGTCGATGTCGGCAAATTTCTTGAACAGGGCTCCTTTACCCTCCATAACCGGTTTACCGGCAACCGCACCGATATTGCCGAGACCAAGGACGGCGGTGCCATTGGAAATCACAGCAACGAGATTGCCTTTAGCGGTATATTCATAGGCATTTTCTTTGTTGTCGGCGATCTCCTGGCAGGGGCGAGCCACACCGGGACTATAAGCCAGGGACAAATCTTTCTGAGTCGAGAATGGTTTGGTGACCACTACTTCGATTTTTCCCTTGCGCCCGGTTCGGTGATATTCCAGCGCTTCAGAGTAGATGTCAGTGCACATATTGTTCTCTCCTAATGTATTGAATCAATATCAGAAAATATTCATAATTCTGGTAATACCAGAGATTATCTATTTTAAGTTATACCCTTGATTGATAATGGTTAAACTATGATGATTCTGGTAAGACCAGATGTCAAGATTTCTGATACCGATATTGATCAGAAAAGAAGGTGTGGGGCTACCGAGCAGGCAGTTGGTTTGGAACAGATCCGGGTGATGAAGAAGTTGATGATGTAATACTCCCCTGTCTGGTTACAGATGCCGGACAGGGGAGTGTGGCGGTTCTTATTAATCCTCTTCCGGAAGCGACGTAATGGTGCCGTCCCAGGTATCGACCTTGCCGGTATGCAGCTCCTCTTCGGAGAACCAGGTCTGGGTAACGTTTTTGGTCTCGGTAAAGAAGGCAAAACCGTCTCTGCCCATGACGTGCAGATCGCCAAAGAAGGACTGCTTGTGACCCGTAAAGCCAAAAATGCCGACCGGCACCGGAATACCGACATTAACGCCAACCATGCCGCCGTCGGTCCGATAGGCAAACTCGCGGGCATAATAACCGTTCTGGGTATAGATCACCGAACCGTTGGCAAAACGGCTGTTGTTCATAAGCGTCAGCCCTTCCTCAAAGTTCTCGACCCGCTTGATGCAGAGTACCGGGCCGAAGATTTCTTCCTCGCCGATCGACATATCCTCGGTAACGTTGTCGAAGATGGTCGGTCCGATGAAGTAGCCATTCTCACATCCTGCAGGAACCTCAGGATTGCGACCGTCCAGTATCAAATCGGCTCCCTCTTTGACACCGGTTTCAATCCAGTTGTGGACAAAATCCATATGCCCTTTGTTGACCACCGGACCCATCTGTGAGGTTTTCTCGAAGGCGGGCCCCAGATGTTTCTGGTGCTCGACGACAAACTTTTTCAGATAGCCGACCAGTTCATCAGCAATAGCGTTTTCTACAACAATGGTCGGCAAGGCCATGCAGCGCTGCCCGGCACAACCGCAGAAGGCGTTGATAATGCCGTAGGCGGTACGCTCGATTTTACAGTCGCGCAGAACCAGGGCGTGATTCTTGGCCTCGCACAATGCCTGGACACGTTTACCGTGGGCGGCGGCGGTTGAGTAGATATGCTTGCCGACCTTAGTTGAACCGACAAACGATACACCTTTGACATCGGGGTGTTTAAGCAGGATTTCGGCTTCGTTTCTGCCGGCGGTGAAGACGTTAATGACGCCGTCGGGAAGTCCAGCCTCCTGCCACAACTCCATCATTCTCATCGATGATTGCGGCACGAAGCTGGCAGCTTTTAATATCATGCAGTTGCCGGTGGCAATACAGATCGGGGTCATCCAGCCGTGGGGAATCATGGCTGGGAAGTTCCACGGGGCGATACCGGCGAAGACACCGATAGGGTGATGGTATTGGACGGTATCGTAGCCGGTGGACACCTGCATCAGCGATTCACCTTTCATCAGGTGGGGTGCCCCGGCGGCAAACTCGACTACCTCGTTGACCTTGAGTACGTCACCTATAGCTTCCTGCCAGGCCTTGCCCATTTCCTTGGCCAGCAGATAGGTCAGTTCATCGAGGTGTTTATCAACCAGATGTTTCATTTTGAACAAAACCTGTACTCGTTTGTTGACGGGGGTGTTTGACCAGTCTGGGTAAGCTTCGTTGGCGGTCTTTATGATCTGTTCGACTTCTTCCGAGGTGCACTGCGGGGCCTGGGCGATCACCTCACCGGTAGAGGGGTTGTAGCAGTCCATATAGATATCTGTCTTTGATTCAAGCCACTGCCCTCCACAATGATACTTGAGCCTGACCGGTTTGCCCGGGGCCGTTTCTGCATAGTAGCGTTGGTTTCCACTGTCTGACATAGGTGTCTCCTTTTTTATTTAAATGATTAGGTAGGTTGCAGGCAGTTCTGCCAGAGTTTATTGCCTTTTTTATTCTTTTTGAGCTGGCCCAGATACTTCTCAACCTGGATGATATGTTTCTCCATTTCATCGGCCGCCTTGTCTTCCATTCTGCTCTTGATTGCTTCATAGATCAGAAGATGGGAATCAAGTACCGAATGCATGAAATCGGCGTCCGGCTTCAGGATCTTTTTGAAGTCTTCGAGCAGATTTCCAACGAAATCAAGGATTAGAATCAGAATCGGATTGTCAGTTTGCTTGGCAATCAGCTTATGGAATTCGACCTCGTATCTGGTCACCTGCTGCCATTCTTTAGCGCTGATACTCTCTGCAGTTTTTTCATTAATCTGTCTTAAAGTCTCAAGATCGTCTTCAGAGATTCGCTGAGCTGCATGCCGAGTGGCGTAGGGCTCCAGGATACGTCTGATTTCAGATAGATTTTCTATACTCAGGTTTTTAAAATAGAGATAGTTGGCCAGATTTTCGGTGGCCACTTCTTTTTCAACCTCAACGATAAAAGCTCCACCGCCGGCGCCTTTGCGCATAGTAATCAATCCCATATATTCAAGAGCCCGCAACGATTCTCGCATGGTTTGCTTGCTCACACTGAATTGATCGCCAAGCTCTTTTTCAGGCGGCAGCCGGTCCCCCGGTTGCAGTTTTCCCTCTAAAATAGCAGTCCTGATCTTGTCAATGATGATATCGGTGGTCTTGTTTTGTCTGGCTGGTTCAAACATAGGCGTTGGATAATTTTAAGTTACCATCTTTAAATATCATAATATTAGAATAATTCAAATATTATTTTACGACTTTAGCCGAAATATTTTTACCCTTCTTCCCTCATGTGAATAAACAGATGACTTGAATGAAACCTGAACCTGCTTCGTGAACAGCATCAGGAATTGAGATATGGTTCCTGTATCTATAATCCCGCCCTGATTAACAACTCTCAAACCCAGGAACGAGAGAAGTGGTCCCTCGCATTAGGACCAGGGTGTAAGTTATAGTATTGTGAGCCTCTTGCAAAACTCAGATCAGATTTGTAGGTCAGATGACGAATTTGACGATAAAAAAGGTCGTAATATATTGAAATAATTGAGCT
>Ga0056106_100175_pt1 | contig 10875 bp, 10 predicted proteins | sample WorMetcrassitun1_FD_77012 | JGI IMG/M metagenome (GOLD analysis project Ga0056106, IMG submission 77012) | Marine gutless worms symbiont microbial communities from Max Planck institute for Marine Microbiology, Germany - Olavius crassitunicatus.1 ... | reverse complement strand
GGTAGAAGCGTGGAGGGTTGATTACAATCACCATCGTCCACATAGCGGAATAAACAACTTAACCCCATGTGAATTTGCCGAAATCGCTAAGGCAAAAATGGTGTAGGGAAAGGGGTAACGTCAAAGGAGGGGGATTGTTGAAAATTAAAAAGGCGGAGGAAACATCCTCCGCCTTTTCGTTCTGTAAATTGGTCCACTAAATTGGTCCAATGAGGTCGCCGGTTGGCTCAGCACCTGTTTTAAAAGTTTACTCGTACTTGTACCTGCTGTGCAGGATATCAACTTCTTCCTTTGGTTTATATCCGCTGATCATACTGTTTAACGACCCTTTGATGGCAAACAGCGACATATAGAGATGGGTGAGAAACAGCGACAACAGCACCATACCCAATACATTGTGGATAATGACATAGAGCCTGATGGTGTCGAGGTCGCCTTTCATGCCCCAGATGTAAAAGCCGGTAAATGCCATAACACCGCCGCCGGCCGTAGCCAGCCAGAACCAGACCTTCTGTCCGGCGTTGAACTTGCCGGCCGGAACCGGTTTCTTCTCTTTGCTCAAATAGCCGCCGATTATGAACATCCATTTGATATCGTAGAGTGCCGGCAGCATGTCCTTAACCCAGATCAGGAACATGAAGATAGCATCTGCGGCAAACACCATTGCGCAGACGATATGGATGTAACGGGCCATACGGATTGGAGCGCCGCCGCCGAGATAAGCCCCGAAAATGAACAACAGGCCGGTAATCACCAGCAGTGAAAAGGAAATTGCCCCGATCCAGTGAATGAATCTGGAAAAAATGTTGAAAAACAGTATTTCCTGGCCGTCATGGGAAAAGGACCTGGCCCCGATGATCAGGAAATGCAGCAGAAATATCGCAGGTATTATGGTAATGACCCCGAGAAAAACTTTCCAGAACAGATCGGACTGGAGCTGAGTAAAAAGCTGTCCGAATTCCTGCCAGTCTCCGGTTATTCCACCGTAAAGCTCACCGTACTGCTGGGGTGAGAAGTATTGGGTGAAACCGGTCATAGACGTGGGAGCAGCAATCGCCGTACCGATAATCAGGGCGATCGCATAAACAACCATAATCAGAACCCCGGACGCTATAAGCCTGCGCATAGGTTCCTCCTTTCTTACATCGGCAACCGGATCAGCAGTACTGACCCGGTTGCCGACTGGCTAATGTTACAGTCGTCAGTCTTTCTTGTAGGCCTTGTTCCAGCCCCATACATTGACGCCTGATCCACGTTTGAAAACCCGCTCCCTGAAAACGTCAGCTACTACGTTGCCGTCACCTGCCAGCAGGGCCTTGGTCGCGCACATGGAAGCGCACAGCGGAACCTTGCCTTCGGCTATACGGTTCTGACCGTAAAGCTTTTTCTCTTCCTTACTGAAGTTCTCTTCGGGACCGCCGGCGCAGAAGGTGCATTTGTCCATGGCGCCGCGGGCTCCGAATACGTTTCCTTTCGGAAATTGCGGAGCACCGAACGGGCAGGCCATGAAACAGTAGCCGCAGCCGATACAGGACTTCTTGCTGACCAGGACAATACCGTCCGCGCGCTGATAGATAGCATCAACCGGACAGACTGCAATGCAGGGTGCATCCGAGCAGTGCATACAGGCAATCGAGATCGACTTTTCTCCCGGTTCACCCTGTTTCATTGTTATTACCCGTCGACGATTGATGCCTACCGGGATATGGTTGCCCTCTTTACAGGCAATTACACACCCGCTGCAGTCGATGCAGCGTTCCGTGTCGCATAAAAATCTCATTCGTGCCATTTTTAATTCCTCCTCAGTCGACCGTTATGCACGGGTGACTTTACACAGCCCATCCTTCGTGGCCTGAATCTGTGTGATGATGTCATAACCATAATTTGTCACGGTATTGCCTGGGTCGCCTACAACGTACGGCGCGTGTCCTTCCGGATAATCTTTCAGGTAGGACTCACCCATCAGTGTGCCGGCAAAATGGAATGGCAGGAATATGGTTTTATCGTCAACACGTGGTGTGATAAATGCCTTGACCTTGATCTTGGATCCCTCAGGTGACTCGATTACAACCATGTCACCTTTGCGAATTCCAAGATTGTTGGCAAGACGCGGATTGATTTCAGCATACATTTCCGGTTGCAGCTCGGAGAGATACTTGGAACTTCTGGTTTCAGCCCCACCGCCCATGTGTTCGACCTGACGGCCGGTGGTGAGGACGAATGGGTAATCCTTGACCAGATCCGGATTCTGTTCACTCTTGTATCTGGTGTGAACCCGGTAATGGTTAGGTTTATCCTCATAGGTCGGGTACTTTTCAATCAGATCCGGACGCGGTGAGTGCAGCGGTTCGCGGTGGATCGGTACCTGATCGGGGAAGTTCCAGACAACACAGCGGGCCCGGGCATTGCCGAACGGGGCCATACCGCGTTTGATTGCCGTTTTCAACGTTTCCTGGGTCAGATCGGTCTTCCAGTTGGTTCCCGGAACAACGTCCTTGAACTCAGGATATCCACCCTTGACTTCAGAGCCGGGGTTGTAAACGCCTTCTGCGGCAAGCTGATTTTCGGTACGGCCGCTTGAATCGTACTTTTTCTCCAGTCCAAAGCGGTTCCTGAACGGCAGACCGCCTTCGGCCACAGGCTTTGATACATCGTAGAGAATCGGGGTGCCTGGATGCTCCTCAGTCCAGCATGGCCACGGCATTCCGTAGTAATCTCCGTCACACGGGCCGCCTTTGGCCTGCAGATCGTCGATATCAAAGGTATGCCAGTTATCCATATGCTTCTTGATTCGCTCCGGAGTCTGACCGTTGTAACCGATGGTCAGCGTGCCCTTGTTGATCTCGCGGGTGATGTCTTCCGGTGATTCTTTGATGTTCGTGTAGAATTCATCACCAAAACCAAGTTTGTTCACCAGCAGCTGCATGACTTCATAGTCGTCTTTCGAATCATAGACCGGATCGACTACCTTGTAGCGCCATTGGATCTGACGCGAGGTTGAAGTTACCGAACCGGATGTTTCGTACTGGCTCGCACCCGGCAGCAGATAGACGTTATCGGTCTTGGTTACCGCAGCGGCGATGGTCGGGAACGGATCGACGATGACCAGTAGTTCAAGCATGTTCAAGGCTTTAACTACCCTGTTGTACTGGGAGTTGGAGTTGGAGCCGCAACCCCACTGGATCATAGCCTTGATCGGTGTCGGGGTTTCCAGTTCCTCTTCGGCCAGTACACCTTCGTACCAGCGAGCCAGGGTAAAGCCTTTCTTGCCCATCCATTCTTTGGCCGGGAACCTGCCGACGATGTAGTCATAGTCGACATCCCAGACACGGCACCAGTGTTTCCAGGCACCGTCTGAAAGGCCATAATAACCGGGCAGGCTGTGGGACAGGATACACATGTCGGTGGCACCCTGAACATTGTCATGGCCGCGGAAGATGTTGGTTCCGCCGCCGGATTTGCCCATGTTGCCGAGGACCAGCTGCAGGATGCAGAAGGTCCGGGTTATAGATGAGCCGATTGAGTGCTGGGTACCGCCCATACACCAGGTAAGGCTGGTCGGCCTGTTCTGGGCGAGAATCTTGGCAACACGCTTGGTCTGGGCTGCCGGGATACCGGTGACATCTTCGACTGCTTCCGGTGTGTAATGTTTGGCAACGTCAACCATTTCCTGATAACCGGCTACGCGGGTACGGATAAATTCCTTATCCTCCCAGCCGTTGGCGATGATTTCATTAATCAATCCCATCATGAAGGCGGCGTCCGAACCGGGTCTTACCCGCACATATTCGGTTGCTTTTGCAGCCAGCTTTGTAAAACGTGGATCGACAACGATAATCGGGGCGTTGTTCACCTCTTTGGCATGGAGGATATGCTGCATCGAAACGGGATGCGCCTCCGTGGCGTTGGATCCGATAAAGATCAATGATTTTGCATGCCTCATATCGTTCAAGCTGTTGGTCATTGCTCCGTAACCCCAAGTATTGGCGACACCTGCCACCGTTGTGGAGTGTCAGATACGGGCCTGGTGGTCGACGTTGTTGGTCCCCCAGAAAGCAGCAAATTTTCGGTGCAGGTAGGCCATCTCCGTGGAGACTTTGGCGCTGCCGTTGAAGTGAAGCGCATCCGGACCGTCATTTTCACGGAGTTCGGTGAGATTATTACCGATTTCATCGATTGCCTGATCCCAGGTTATATTGGTCCATTTGCCGTTGACCCGTTTCATCGGGTTTTTCAGCCGTTTTTCGCTGATAACCATATCGATGGCACCGGCGCCTTTACAGCAGTGGGCGCCCCGCGAAACCGGATGGTCTGCCGCAACTTCCTGACGTACCCAGACGCCGTTCTGTACCTCGGCTTCGATACCGCAGCCGACGGCGCAGTAAGTGCAGATGGTACGGACCGTTTCCGAACCTGTGTAAGCCTCTGTCTTCTCAGCGGCAACCGCCTTGCCTGTCAATTTTGTTGTCATTGCCGCACCGGACAGTGCTGCCGTGGCAGCCGACAGTTTCAGAAACGATCGTCTGGAGGCCTTCGGGTTGAGAGTAACCCGCCGGCGGCTGGACACCGTTTTACCCGGTGAGGGCTTTCTGTTTTTACTAATGGCCATCTTAGTGTGCCTCCCTTTCTGAAGCTTTTCGCGTCATTTGGTACATGGTTTAAGAGCGAAGTGATTTGTAGTATTTCTTGAACGAATCACTCTCCTCGTACAGAACCTCATTACTGTCGTCCACAGTTTGTGAAATTCCTGCTCTCGCCGGTTTAATTGCGGCACCTGTAGCTGCCAGTACCGCTGATCCGGCAAGGATGTGCTTCAGAAACGAACGTCTTTCTTTTTTTTCGTTTTCCATCATCAGCCTCCTATGCGGGTGGTTGAAAATTAACGTTGACTGATACGACAAACCCGAATCGTATCAAACGCAAAAACTGTATCCGGACACTAGACAAACCAACATACTGCAGATTAGATGATGTACCAATAGAAAAAAAGCGGAGCATACCCTTTTGTTATGTAAGCAAACAAAACAGGGTGTTGTAGGTCAAATCAAGGCATCGTCGTAGGAAGAAAGCCTACATCCTGAGAAGGGTGGAAATTAATCCTGTTCACCGAAATATTCACGCTCTTTCCAGATAACGGCACGCCTGGTAAGTTCGGTGGCATTCTTAATGCATAGCTTCTGTTTTATTCTGTCACGGTAGGTGCCGATGGTCTTGATCCCGAGTTTCATCCGCTCGGCGATTTCTCTGGTCGAGAGCCCGGAACCGATAAGCCTGAAGACTTCCAGTTCCCGGTCGGTGAGGACATCGACGGTCGGGGCCCCCTGGGCATCGAGATTTCCCTGAAACTTATCGAGCAGATGAGCCATCATATCAGGGCTGACATGAATTTTACCGTTGAAGATGTTTCTGATGGCGGCAATGACCGATTCGGAGGCTTCTTTTTTCATGACGTAGCCCCGGGCTCCGGCCCTGATGGCCCGTTCCGCCCACACCGACTCATCGTGCAGCGACAGCACAAGAATCGGTAAGCCACTGTAATTAATACTGATTTCTCTTACCAGCTCGAGCCCATTTTGTTCGGTCAGGGAGATATCGATTATGGCCAGGTCCGGTTGGTCCTCGCTCAAGCATTTGCGGGCGCCGGCAAAGTCTTCTGCGACACCGCTGACGGTTAGGTCTTCTTCCTGATTCAGCAGCTCCTTCATGCCCATTCTGAAAATGGGATGGTCATCGACAATTATAATCTTTTTCATCAGCTTGTCATTTCACGAGAAACAGATATTATCGTGCCCGCATAAGCGGACGACTCAATATCTAGAACGGCCCCGATGGCCTTGGCCCGAAACTCCATGGTGTGCAGGCCCATACCTCTTCTTGTTGACAGAGTATCAAAGCCCTCTCCATTGTCAATAATCTTTACATCGAGGCGGGCGCCGACACTGTTCATGGTGATGCCGATATTGTCCGGCCGGCCGTGCCTGGCAGCGTTAACCGCCGCCTCTCTGATAATATAATAAATGTGGCTGGCGACAGTGTTGCCAAAATATTCAGCTTCGCCGCTGAAAGACAACTCGCACCTGACCCCGAACAGGGTTTCGATTTCCACTGCCAACTCTTCGATCGCCGCTTCCAGACCGCTCTCGATGAGATGGACCGGACAGAGTCCCCGGGCCAGTCGGCGGGTCTTTTCGGTGGCATCAACGATCAGCTCCCGGATCGATTCAAGCTGTTCGGCACGTTTTGGATTTTCTTTTTCGAGATTGCGTTTCAAGGCTTTGGAGAGCAGCTCAACACCACTCAAATGGGAGCCGAGATCGTCATGCAGCACTCTGCCGATGTTGGAGCGTTCCGCTTCCCGAACAGCCAAAATCTGGCGCTCAAGCCGGACCATCTTTTTTTCCGATCTGGTTTTCAATATATGCAGCCACATGCCTTCGAGGATCATGGTCATCTGGCGGATATCGGCCCGCTCATAACTGTGGACGTTGTTGCAGACCCCGGCCACCAGAACAATCAGGCCGCTGTTGTAGATGGGTACGTCGATATGCCTGGTAACTTCACTCTGGTACGGATAGCATTCAGCCGCCTCTTTTTTGTCGCAGTCGTTGCAGATAATGGCTTTCTGATTCCGCACCGCGGTACCGGGCAGGCCGCCTTTGCCAATGCTGCTTGATAATTTCCGTTTGTTGGGATAATGGACCTTTTTGCCGTCCGCCGTCTGGTGAGAGATGATGGTTACGTGCCGCTGCGGTTTATTGACCAGGACCAGATAGCCTTCTTCAGACTGGGTAATTTCTATAATCCTTATAAGGGCGAATTCATATTGATCCTTCAGTGAATATTCGTCCATCATACCAAGCCGCAGGAGCGTGTCGAGGCGCAGTTCGTCACGGTAGAGCAGAACCTCTTTGTGAATGCGGTCATCGACCATGTCGTTGGCGAGGATGGCGAGGTCCTCAAACTCGGTGAAGGCCAGATCCTTGCGGTCGATCTTGATCTTTTCGTTTGCTGCCCGGCGGAAGAAATCGGTAAAATAGCTGAACTCCTGCTTGATTTTGGTCGTGTAGTAGTAGGCCACGAACAGTAGCAGGGTAACCGCCATCGCGAACAGGAGAATAAAGGTGGAGACATTTCTAAAAGATATTCTCCGGTAGGTCTCGGTAGCGCCGACGATGAGTTCATCCATTCCGTTCATCGATATGGAGGCCCCTATGACCCATCCCCAGTCTTCGTAGGCGTTGATAAAGCAGAGTCTCTGCTGGGCCGAGCTGGTGTCGTTTTTAGAATCGTTGTAGATGACGAAACTTTCTTTTGCACCGGCGCTGCCGGTCTCATACAGTTGTTCGCCAACCGCTTGGCCGTCAGCGTCGGTGACCTCGGTAATCGAGCGGCCGATAAGCTGTTTGTCGTTGTGGGAGATGATAGTGCCGTCAACCTTAAAAATAAAAACCTCTCCCCCCTGACCGAAATTGATCTGATCGATTCGGGCCAGGGCGTTGGCCTGATTCATGCTCTCCATATCGTTGTTGTAGATGCCGGCTCCGAGGAACCAGTCGAACGGCTGGAAATATTTTACAAAACAGATTTTAGAGAAGACCAGACCGGGATAGGCCGGTTTAACCAGATTGTAACGGTAATTGCCGGTCCCTTTCTCGCCAACGATTTCGATCATTTCCTCGACAACCTGATCCGAAGCCGACGGGGTGTAGATTTTGTCTTTACCTTCAAAATGGGGTTCGTCGGCAAACAGGTCGATAAGCCCCGAGCTGGTTCTGCCGGCAAAGTAGTATCCCCGATCACCGTACCAGCGTACTGGTCTGAGGACTTCAGCGACCATGGACCTGATTTCCTCGACCGATTTTTCATCCTTGTACATCGAGTAGAGATGAGAGGCGATGGTGAAGGCCGACTGAACCCGGTTTCTGATTTCCTCTTCGGCTGTCAGGTTTGCCTGCTCACGGGTAAAATCGATAAAATCGAAGATTTTTTCGAGCTCTTCTTTGACCCGGTCCTGGTACTGCTGATTGTAGGTTGTTTTAATGTTTTCAGTGCTTTGCTTGTAAGCATGATACTCGTTAATGGCCCAGAAGATGCCGATGAATATGGCCAGGGCAAGAATGACCAGAAGTGAGGCGTAAAACGGGGCTGCCGACAGGGAAATTTTATAAGATTTCAGCTGAGTCAGCAGCGATGGTTTCGCAGAATTTGCCATGAGTTCGATTAGTTGTTCCCGCCACCCGCGGTCTTCAAATCCAGATCGACGATGACTGGATATATGGAGGTCAGATGAGTGTCATCGAGCCCCTGGTGGTCGTCCGGACCAAAGGTGAGGACAATGCCGCCGAGATCAAAGGTTCCGACCTGTTGCATGGTGGTGATAAATGACTCCCTGGCCAATTCACCGGTGACGGCTCTGCCGATCCCGGCAAAAAGCCTGCCGGCGATATACCCCTCAAGGCTGGTAAAGGTGACCGGTGCGTCATGCTGATAGCGTCTCATCGAATTCTTGTATTCTTTTATCAGCGGAATCGAGTCATCTTCCGGGTCGGGAACCACCTGTGAGACCACCACGTTTTCCCCATAGGCCCCTAAGGCCTGCTTCAAGCTTTCGGTGCCGACAAAGGAGATATTGAAGAAACTGAGATCGGGGTCAATTTTCGTTTTGCTCAGTTTGATGAACTCGGCGCAGGCCGGATAGGCCCCCACCAGGACGACCGCCTCCGGGTCACCTTTATAGATATCTCTGAGGCTGCCCATCACCGCCAGGGTGTTGCGCTCGTAAGTGCCTTTTGAAACAAACTGCATGCCTCGCCGGGCCAGGGCCTGCTCGATGCCGTTGAGGCCGGCGTAGCCGTAGCTGTCGTTTTGGTAAAAGCAGGAGATGCGTTTGATCTTCTGCTTATCAACCAGATAGGCGGCCAATTCTTCCATTTCCTGGTAGTAACTGGCCCGGACATTGATCACATAGCGTCTGAATGGGGTGCGAAGCAGCTCTGCCCCAGAAAATGGGGCGAAGAAGGGAATCTTGTGCTTTTCGATTATCGGGATGACTGCTTTCGAGGTTGGCGTTCCGATTTCACCAATGAGCAGAAACACCTGATCTTCACTGATCAGCCTGATCGTGTTTCGAACGGCCTGATCCGGTTCATAGCCGTCGTCGAGGCTGATCAGATGAATCTCTCTGCCTTTAATGCCGCCGAGGTCGTTGATATGGGCAAATGCTGCCAGCAGTCCGGCCCGCATTTCAATGGCCAGGTTCTTGGCCGACCCGGTCAAAGCACAGGACTGGCCGAGAATAATGGGCCCGGCGCCGGATTGAGCCGCGGCCCCGATCGGCAGAAGCAGAATTAGGCAGGTCAGCCTGACAACCCAGGCCAGGCTCGATAACGATTTGGTCATTAATTCAAGCTTCCCATAATTCCCCGGACGGCGGCAGGGATATCGGCGGGCAGGATGATGGTCTTACCGTTGTCGCTGATCGAAATTGCCTTGATTGATTCGATATATTTTTCACCCAGCAGGTACATAACCGGCAGTTCCTGATCCTTTATCGCCTGGCTCACTTTTTCGATGGCCTGCTGGCTGGCGTCGGCAAGAACGATTTTTGCCTTGGCGTCCCGTTTCGATGCTTCAAGGCGACCGTCGGCTTCGAGAATGGCCGCCTGTTTTTCACCATCGGCCCTGGTTACGGTTGCCCGTCGTTCACGTTCCGCTGCGGCCTGCTCCTCCATCGCCTTCTGCATCGTCGGGCTGGGGTTGATATCCTGGATTTCAACGGTCTTCAAGGTAATGCCCCAGTCGGAGATGTCGTCTGAAATGGAAGCTTTCAGGGTTGCCTTGATGTTATCGCGGCTGGAAAGCGCATCGTCGAGCTGCATCTCACCGATGATCGAACGCAGTGAGGTCTGGACCAGGTTCTGGATGGCGATGATGTAGTTCTCGACACCGTACACCGCCTTTTCCGGGTGGAGGATATTGATGAAGGCGACGGCGTTGGCGATGATTACCACGTTGTCCTTGGTGATCACATCCTGACTGGGGATATCTAAAACGATATCTTTGGTGGTCACCTTATAGGCCACCCAGTCAAAGTAGGGAATGATGAAATTGAGGCCCGGGTTCAAGGTTGAGTGATATTTCCCCAGACGCTGGATCACCCATTTTGAGCCCTGTGGTACAATCTTCACCCCTTTGAACAGGGTAACAGCGACGATAAGAACAAAAATAAATGTTGAGTATAAGACGCCGAATTCCATAGTTAGCCCTCCCTTTATCTAAAATAAAATTAGTTTTTAACTCTAACTATCAAAGTGTTTCCCGACACATCCGCAACTTCAACCCGGTCCCCAACCTTACATGTTTGGTGACAGATAAACTCCCACTCATCGGAACCGAGCAAAGGCATTGAAAAACGGACTGTTCCACGAATGTCATCCTGGGGAACTTTAATAACGATTCCTGTTTCACCGATAACCGCCTCTTTTGAGATTCTCGCCTTCGTTTTATCGGTCATGGTCGGTTTGAAATACTTGAACCACAAAATGGTGAGAACAATGGAAGAGAACGCCCAGATCAAGAGTTGTAAACTGAGACTGAGATCGGGCACGATAAACAGCAAAATGGAAACGAGCAGGCCGGCCAGACCGAACCAGAGCAATGTAAAGCTGGGCAGGAGCATTTCACCGAGCAGCAGCAACATTCCTAAAATAAGCCAGTGGTACCAGAGAATGGTAATTGTCATTTTTCTATTCCTTGAGCCTCTTGCAAAACTCAGATCAGATTTGTAGGTCAGATGACGAATTTGACGATAAAAAAGGTCGTAATATATTGAGATAATTGAGCTTCACATGTTCTTCTGTTATAATTTGTTTGGCC
>Ga0056106_100174_pt1 | contig 10896 bp, 8 predicted proteins | sample WorMetcrassitun1_FD_77012 | JGI IMG/M metagenome (GOLD analysis project Ga0056106, IMG submission 77012) | Marine gutless worms symbiont microbial communities from Max Planck institute for Marine Microbiology, Germany - Olavius crassitunicatus.1 ... | reverse complement strand
TGGCCAAACAAATTATAACAGAAGAACATGTGAAGCTCAATTATTTCAATATATTACGACCTCTTTTATCGTCAAATTCGTCATCTGACCTACAAATCTGATCTGAGTTTTGCAAGAGGCTCATTTAAAATAAAGTTACTTTTTTACCCGCTTTAGCAACGCTTCAGTAAGTTCAGTAATGACTCAGCAATGACTCAGCAATGACTCAGCCTAAAGATCTTAGAGTCCCGATACTTTTACTCGTCCCGATTGGATGGATGATCTTTTTACTGATATCTGACTACTCAATAAGTTCGAGGTCCAGAGCAGAGGTAGATACAAATCAATGGGACATGACCAATCTGCAGATATTACCGCATTACTCATCCCCAAAAGATGACTTGGAATCGGTTTTTAACCTGGAAAAAATCCCCGTAAACGGAGCCGGGGTTGATCTGCTCGTAGCCATCCCCGGAATTGGTCCGGAACTGGCGAACCGGATTATCAACGACCGCAATCGATCCGGTCCTTTTAACAAACCCGACGAACTTTCCAGAGTCTGAGGAATCGGGACCAAACGGGTACAACTTTTCTAAAATTATCTTAGTTTTGACTGAACATTTTATTCAGCGCATAGACAAACCGGTTCTGGCTCTTGTTGGTCCTACGGCAATCGGCAAAACAGCTCTTTCCTTAGAATTGTCTCAGCAGTTCAACTGTGAAATAATTAGTGTCGATTCTATGCAGGTTTACCGATATATGGACATCGGTACCGCCAAAGCCGGCAAAGAAGAACAACAGCTCGTCCCGCATCATCTCATCGATATAGTTGATCCGGATGAAGATTATAACGCCGCCCGTTTTGTAAAAGATTGTCTGGCGGCAATTGAGCTCATTCACGCTCATGATTCAATACCTCTTTTAACCGGCGGCACCGGGCTCTATTTTCAAGCCCTTAAACAAGGATTGTTTCAAATTCCAGCTGCTGATCCTCAGATCCGCCATGCCCTCAAGCAGAGGCTTCAGGAAGAGGGGAGTTCTTCTTTACACCAGGAGTTGCTGGTTTACGATCCGCAATCTGCCAAACGCATTCACGAAAACGACAGCTCCAGAATAATCAGGGCCCTTGAGGTATTTTTATCAACCGACGTTCCGATGTCCGATCATTTAAAACAGCAGATAGCGGATGGTAATGACGTTAAATTTTCAAACTTTATTTCGATAGGGTTAACCTGTGACCGAGATCTTCTCTACCAACGAATCAACCTGAGAACAGCTCAATTGTTCGAACTCGGCCTGGAATCCGAGGTAATGGGATTGCTCGATCGGGGTTTTGGGCCTGAATTGAAAACTATGCAGTCAATAGGGTACCGACACATGATACATTATATACACGGGGACTGGACCTTGGACCAATGCAGTGAAAATCTCGCCCGCGATACCAGGAGATATGCCAAGCGTCAATTTACCTGGTTTAATAATGACAATTCAATTAACTGGTTTGATAAGACCGATTCGGACCAAATATTGTCTTATATTGAGCAGGAATTAGAAAAATTTTTCCTTTAAACGGTTTTGCAGGTTTCAAGCAATGGCGGCAGCTATCGATATACATCCAGCTATAAAAGAACACCTTTTAAAGCACCAACTCTGCACAGATGATGATGCAGCGAATTTCCTGTTCCCAAAACTTAAAGAGCTTCCATCTCCATTTCTGTTGAAATCGATTGAACATGCCGTTGATATCATTATCGAATCGATCAGAAACAAGGACGACATCCTCATCTGGGGGGATTACGATGTAGACGGTATTACCGGTACATCGTTACTTTTTTCATTTTTTAAAGAAATCGGGGTTTCGGTGGTCTGTCATATCCCTAATCGTCTCACCGAAGGCTACGGACTCAATGACACCAAATTAAGAGAATTTTCCCAAAAACTTAGTAATGATAAACTGTTGATTACGGTGGATTGCGGAATTTCAAACGGCGAGGAGCTGCTTCTTGCCAAAAAATACGGTTTTAAAACGATTGTAACCGATCATCATCGGGTCCCTGACGGCGAACTTTACGCCGATGCAACAATTAATCCGAAACAGAAGGATTGCCGGTTTCCATTTGACAATCTCTCCGGAGTTGGCGTTGCCTTTTACCTGGCTTCTGCAGTCCGATCGAAGATTGTTGATAATGATGTATTTTCTTATATATCGGTCCCCAATTTAAAATCGTTTCTAGGATATGTTGCAATTGGTACAATCGCAGATATCATGCCCTTGACAGGTGTAAACAGAGTTCTTGTCAAAGGCGGATTTGAGTCTATTTCTGCAACGAATCAAAACGGCATTAAAGCGCTTTTTGAGACTCTGGACATTGACTGTAGATTGTTAACCAGTGAATCAATTTCTTTTAAAATTGCGCCGGCGATAAATGCCGCTGGAAGATTAGGTGAATCCAGCAAACCGCTAATATTGTTTATGTCAGACAGCATTGCCGAGGCCAAGGAGCATTCACTAAATTTAATTCAGTTGAACAACAAACGAAAACAGATCACCGAAATAAATTATGAAAATGCATTAACATTTGCCCGTAAAGAATTGAGATATCAAACTAATTGTTTAGTTATATTGGGGGATTTTCATGAAGGTGTCTTAGGAATAATTGCTTCCAAAATGGTTGAAGAATTTATAATACCGACTCTTGTTTGCTGTTATCAACCTAAGGACCGTAATCTTATCAAGGGCTCCGGTAGAACTCCGGCAGGCTACAATCTCTATGACCTGATCTCAGGAGCCAGTCACCATTTAATAAATTTTGGCGGACATGAGCTTGCGGCCGGATTTTCTTTATCAGCTGATAATTTTCTACCTTTCAAAGAGCAATTTGAGTCTTTAAATTCTAAGGAGAATGAAAAAAAAGATCAGAATATCATGGTATTAGCTCCTGGGTTTATCAATTTAAACATTTCTGAGGCGTTTAATAAGACACTTCTTGATAATCTTATGCAACTGGAACCCACTGGAGAAGCAAATCCAAAGCCGAAATTTCTAGATCGATCAGCCCAATTTATCTCATATTCGAGTTTTGGAAGAAACAGGGCTCATCTCAAAGGGTTAGTGAGAGGAAAATTCAACAACGTCCAGGTGATTGGTTTTAACCTTGCCGACAGAATTTCATCTGTTAATTTAAACGAACCGTGCAATCTTGCCTTTAGTCATAGCCTAGACTCATTTAATGGCAAAACCAGTTGGAAGATTCTTATTAAAGATATTTGGTAGAGCACTTAATACATATTTTACACATAAATTCAGATATTTACAGATAAAAGGGTGATGTAAATCAGCTCAGAAACTACAGATCCCAATATATAAATCAGCACATATTAATTTTACATAATATACATTATGCGACATTAGGGCAAAGGCGTCGTTAACGTGGTAATTACGCTGGAACGATCCAATCTCATTTCAAATCGTTCTCAAACGGTCTAAATATATTTTCTCAATAATCACGATATAACAGTATTATAAGACTCTACTCTCGATTTAATGGAGATTATTATGGTTCATAATGTTTATAACGAACCGCTCGTCAGCCGTTATACAAGCAAAGAAATGCAGTACCTCTTTTCCGAGGAAAAGAAATTTACAACCTGGCGGAAATGCTGGACAGCACTGGCAGAAGCACAATATGAATTAGGACTTACCGACCTGATCAACGGTCAGATGATCAAAGAGATGAAAAACAATGTCTCTAACATCGATTATGATCTTGCCAAAGCAAAGGAAAAAGAAATCAGACACGATGTGATGGCTCATGTATATGAGTTTGGAACAAAATGCCCTACTGCTGAACCCATTATTCATTTGGGAGCAACTTCTCAATTTGTCGTCTGCAATACTGATCTTATTATACAACGAGAGGCTTTTAAACTTATCAGGAATGGCTTAATCAATGTAATATCCCAGCTGGCACGGTTTTGTGCGAGTTACAAAGCGGTCCCAACGCTTGGTTTTACCCATTATCAACCCGCTCAACCAACCACAGTTGGAAAAAGAAATACGTTATATATTCAGGACTTAATACTGGACCTCCAATCTCTTGACCACTTTGTCTCAAGCATGGCTGCCCGGGGTGCTAAAGGTACCGTAGGAACCCAGGCCACCTTTCTTGAACTTTTCAAAGGAAACCACGAAAAAGTAAGGCAACTCGATCAGTTAGTAGCCCAAAAACTCAGATTTATTACATCAATCCCGGTAACCGGACAAACATACAGCAGAAAACTCGACATGAAACTCGTTGAAGTTTTAGCCGGTATTGGGGCCACTGCCCATAAGTTCGGAACTGATTTACGATTGCTGTCCAATCTTAAAGTCCAGGAAGAACCTTTCGCCAAAAATCAGACCGGTTCATCGGCAATGGCTTATAAAAGGAACCCGATGCGATCAGAACGTATGATCGGATTAGCGAGAAAACTTATGGGTATCGTTCCCAACTTCTCTGCCACTTACGCTAATCAATGGTTTGAAAGAACGCTTGATGATTCGGCTATACGAAGAATGGATATCCCACAATCCTTTCTTCTTGGGGATGCTATATTAAAGTTATTTGTCAATATTACCTCTGATATGGTTGTTTATCCTGAACAAATAAGTAGACATTTGAAATCAGAAGTACCATTCATGGCGACTGAAAAAATACTTATGGAAGCGGTTGAAAAAGGAAAAAGTCGCCAGGACATGCATGAATTGATAAAAGTGCATTCAGTCGCTGCCGGCAAAGTTGTCAAAAACGAAGCCAATGATAATGATCTGCTTGAACGCCTCGGTAAAGATGAGCAAATCCCCTTTACTTATGAAGAACTGGAGGCAATGACAGAAGATCTGCTGCAGTTTACCGGGCGGGCGGTACAACAGACTGAAGATTTTCTAAATGAAATCGTCAATCCGCTGCTTGACAAGAACAAAGACTCCTATCAACCGGTCGACTCGTCATTACAAGTATAATGCAAAATTCAGGTCGAATGACGGTCGATAATACTATGGTCGATACGGTCGACACCTTTTATCAAATAGCTCCTGAGCGGTTTCATTATCTGAAATTTATCCTTGAAGGCTATGATAATCTTGCTGTTTTGTCATCCGTATCAAACAAGCATGGGATTATAAGATTGAAATGCAGTGGTAATTCACTTCCTGAACTGATCAATCTTTTAACTGACATAGCCCCATCGATCAAACGGTCCTCCCTGTAATATCCATATAAAATAAGTAACTTATGGTATGAGCAATAAAACTTTTTATATCAAAACCTTTGGCTGTCAAATGAACATCCGGGACAGTGAAATCATGGCTCAGAAGCTCTTTGAGAGTGGCTACATTGAAACATCACGGATTGAAGATGCCGCCGTCATTTTACTCAATACCTGCTCGGTCAGGGGCAAGGCTGAACAGAAAGTGTTCAGTCTGCTTGGCTCTTTGAGAAAGAACAAACGGGAAAACCCAAAACTTAAGATTTGTGTCGCCGGTTGCGTAGCCCAACAGGAAGGCCGGAAAATCATTAATCGAATGGAACATGTTGATCTGGTAATAGGCACACAACATCTTTACAATTTACCTGAATTATTATTAAATTCATCACAACAAAAGACGGCTATAAACCTTTCTAATTCCTACGAAATCCCGCAATATATTCCTAAAGTTAGGGGTTCAACACCCCTTCTCTCTCAAGAATCTGCTTGTCAACAGTTTCAATTTTCCAGGTTTGTGACGATCATGCAGGGCTGTAATAATTTCTGTACCTATTGCGTCGTTCCCTATACACGAGGTAGAGAGGTTTCCAGACAAGCTGATGATATTATAAGAGAGGTTCAAACTCTCGTAGAATCAGGGGTAGTAGAAATTACCTTGCTTGGGCAAAACGTAAACTCCTACGGAACCACCAACCAGGTTGTCGATAGTTCAGCCCCCTACTCTTTTGCCAACCTGCTGTCCGACGTTTCTCAGGTTGATGGTCTCAAACGGCTTCGTTTTACAACCTCGCATCCAAAAGATTTGTCTGATCAATTGATAGAATGCTTTTGCACACTCGATAATCTCTGTCCACAGATTCACCTGCCGGTACAGTCGGGATCTGACAGTATTCTCAAACGTATGAACAGGAAGTACAGCATTAAAAATTACCTTGAAAGAGTCAGACATCTACAACTGGTTCTCCCAGACATTGCCATTACAACCGATATTATCGTTGGCTTTCCGGGAGAATCAGAAGCTGATTTCCAGGATACAATGAAACTCCTTGAAACTGTCAGGTATCACGGATCATTTTCATTCAAGTATTCCGATCGACCGGATACCAGAGCGATAAACCTTGATGGAAAATTATCGGAAGTTGAAAAAGGACGACGATTGCAGATCTTCCAGAAACGTCAGGATGAAATCAGTCTTGCCCGTAACCAGGAATATGTTGGGTCTCGCAAACAAATTCTGGTAGAAATAAACGATGACGGCAAGATGAGGGGAAGAACCTCAACCAACCATATCGTCCATGTTGACAATTCTCCTCAAGATATTGTCCCGGGAAGCTTTGTTGACGTAGAGATTACCTTTGTAGGCCAACACTCACTGAAAGCGGCTTTGCTTTAGTCAAATTTGCTCAGAATTATCTTCCTTGTTAATGTCAGGCTGTTTCTGGTTTTTTTCCTGATGGTGCTGACTATCTGATGGAATTTCACCTTCCCCCTCCGGTACCATTCCCGGCAACGTTGACGCGGCACGCTCCTTGATCACCCGTTCAGTTGATTCAACAACCCGGCGCGCCACCCTTGGGGAAACCCTTTTACCTTTGGCGGATGATGCTTTGATCAGGTATTGGTCAAAATCGATTTCGACGATATTGCTTCGTGCCCGCCTTGAGGGAACGAGACTGACCCTGGCATGTTTGTTGTCACCGATCAGCAAAAGTAGAATTCTCGACCGTTTATGTGACGGGAAGAGATGATATTCTTTTTCAAGGATGAATTTGGGTGATTTGAACCGTTTCACATAAGCCATGTTCTCCTTGCCGTCGCGGTAGACAACATTGAACACCAGATCTTTCTTGAAAACGGCAGCATATTCAAGGTCTTCACCGACAAATAATTTATCAGGAACGGGAACAACCTTATACAGTCCCGAACTGGAGATGAGCAGCAACCGATCATATTCGGAACACTGGCAGGACACGTCTTCCTGCTCATGTTCAGCTTTGATTGTATGCCCTATGAAACCCGTGGCCCGGTTATAACCAACCGTTAAATTAGACAGTGCGACCTTGCGGGCCTTTACTTCCGAGAATTCTGTTATTTCAGAGAGCCGCGGGTAGTCCCGGCCATAGAATTCGAGCAGTTTTTCAAGGTAGCCGACTGTGTAGCCGATCATGTCTTTGAGACTATTTTTAATTTCTTTGATATCTTTTCGTATATTGCGTATCTCTTTGGCCTGCCGATCAATATCGTAACGGGAAATACGCTTTATTTTGATCTCCAGCAACCGTTCGATATCATCTTTGGTTACCGGTTGTTTCAACTTCTCAAGGTAGGGTTTCAGTGACTTATCAACGGTGGAAATCACTTTATCATAACTGGTCACTTCTTCTATCTGCGTATACAAACGCTCTTCAATAAATATCTGTTCCAGGAGCCGGGTGTGTAATTTCTGCGATAATTTCGATAATTCGATTTCAAGTTCGGCAGTCAGATCGCCGACCAGTTTTTCGGTATTGAACCTGATGACTTCGTTAACCGTACTGGTTTCAGGCATGTTGCCGCGGATAAGGGTGAGGATGGTATTGAGGGAAACCTCGCAGTCGGTAAAGGCGTAGAGCGCTTTAATCGTATCCCTGGCGTAAATGTTTCGAGGCAGCTTAATTTCGATTTCAACCTCTTCGGCGGTATAATCGTTGATTGACAGAATTTTTATCTTGCCGCTTTTGGCCGCCTTTTCTATTGAATCAATCAGCGATGAAGTCGTTGTCCCGTAGGGGATTTCGGTTATGGTAATGGTTTTCTCATTTTTTTCGGTGATTCTGGCGCGACAGCGGATCTTGCCGTTACCCTGATCGTAATCGGTGACATCGATCAATCCTTTCTGGGCGAAATCGGGAAAGATCTCAACTTCCCGACCCTCTAATATGGCAATTTGCGCTTCCAGCAGCTCGGTAAAATTGTGCGGTAAGATTCGAGTGGCCATACCAACGGCGATACCATCCGCTCCCTGCAGCAGCAACAGCGGAATCTTTGCCGGCAAGGAGACGGGTTCGGTAGTTCGACCGTCGTAGGAATCGATGAACTCGGTCAGATCCTTGTTGAATAATACTTCTCTGGCCAAGGGAGAGAGACGGCATTCGATATAACGGGCGGCTGAAGCCTGATCACCGGTGCAGATGTTTCCGAAATTTCCTTGTCTATCAATTAAATATCCTTTGTTGGCCAGGTTCACCAGGGCCGCGAAAATCGAGGCGTCACCATGGGGGTGCAGCTTCATCGTCTCACCGACGACATTGGCGACCTTGTTATAGCGGCCGTCATCCATGTTGTGAAGGGTTTGCAGAATTCGGCGCTGAACCGGCTTCAACCCGTCTTCAATGGCGGGAATCGCCCGCTCTTTGATAACGTAGGAGGTGTATTCCAGAAAGTTGGTGTCGAAAAGTCTGTGTAATCTGCCTGTCTGCTTACTCATGTAAAACCCGATTGCCTGCTTGCATCATCTAAAGGCTACCTTGAAAAATTGTCTTTTTGCTCAAACTCTGCGTTGCGCATGAAAATTTCATCCTCTACATATCACCTATATGCCTGCGCTAAAATTCTCATACGCGCCTTGATTTTGGACCAAAATCCTAATTTTTCAAGGTAGCCTAAAGCAGATGTTCCATAATATACTGTTTTCGTTCCGGTGTATTTTTACCCATATAAAACGACAAGACCTTTGATACCTGGCTGACGCTGTCGATGGTTACATTTCTTATCCTGATATCTCCGGAAATAAACTGTTTGAACTCTTTCGGACTGATTTCACCCAGCCCTTTAAACCGTGTCGTTTCTACCACCCGTTTCTGCTTGGCCCGGCCCTGCAATTTTTTAATTCCTGCCTCTTTCTGCTTTTCCGAATAGCAGTAAATGGTCTCTTTTTTGTTCCTTACCCGATATATGGGTGTTTCAAGAATGTAGATATAGCCGAGCTTTACCAGCGGCTCGAAATAATGCAGAAAAAAGGTGAGTAAAAGATTTCTGATATGCAGGCCGTCGACATCGGCATCGGTGGCGATTATGATTTTGTCAAAGCGAAGATCGGATATAGATTCTTCAATATTCAAGGCCTGCATCAAAGAATACATTTCCTCGTTCTTGTAGAGCAAATTTAAATTCTGCCCGAGAACATTCATCGGTTTTCCCTTGAGCGAAAACACCGCCTGGGTCATCGGGTCGCGGGAGGAAACGATGGAGCCGGCGGCGGACTGACCCTCGGTGATGAAAACCATATTCTCTCTGTCGGGTTTGGAAGGTTTGCCCCGAGACGGGTGGTATTTACAATCTTTAAGTTGGGGAATCTTAATCGCAACTTTTTTGGCCTTGGCACGGGCCTCTTTACGGACTGATTGAAGCTCCTTTCGAACCTTTTCATTTCTTAAAATCTTGGCGATCAGCAACTCAGCTCGCTCGCTGTTTTTATAAAGCTCGCTGGAGACCGCATCTTTTACCTGATTAACAATCCATGAGCGGACTTCGGTATTGCCAAGCTTGTTTTTTGTCTGTGATTCAAAAACGGGTTCCTTGATTTTGACAGCCATCGTTCCGACAATACCGTCTCTGACATCCTTGTTTACGAATTTTTTCGGGGAAAATTCATTTATCCCTTTAAGGATTCCCTCGCGAAAGGCAGAAAGGTGTGTCCCCCCTTCACTGGTAAAAGTACCGTTAACGAAAGAGTAGTAAGAATCACCGTAGGAATCGGTGTGGGAAAAAGCAAACTCGAGGGTCTGGTCCTTGTAATAAATCGGCTCATAGAGTTTATCACCTTCAAGTTCGTTGGCGAGTAGATCGAATAACCCGTTGGTGGAGTGAAACAGCGACTTGTTGTAGTAGATCTTCAGGCCGGCATTGAGATATACATATCGCCAGATTCGTTTTTCAAGAAATAACTGATCGAAGTTATATTCTTCAAACAGTTCATGATCGGGAATAAACTCAATTAAAGTTCCATCCTTCTCGTCACTCTGGCCTCCTTTTTTGCCGGATAATACACCTTGTTTAAACTCCGCCGAAGCATATTTACCTTCCCTGAAGGCGGTTACTTTGAAATAATCCGAAAGGGCGTTAACAGCTTTTGTTCCGACCCCGTTCAAACCAACGGAAAACTGAAAAACGTCAGTGTTGTACTTGGCTCCTGTGTTAATGATGGAAACGCATTCAATTAATTTACCCAGCGGTATTCCTCGGCCGAAATCTCTAACTCTGGTCAATCCGTTTTCATCAATCTCGACATTGATGCGTTTACCGGCACCCATGATGAATTCATCGACCGCATTGTCGATAACTTCTTTAAGCAAAATATAGATACCGTCATCCTGATGAGAACCGTCCCCGAGGCGACCGATATACATGCCCGGTCGTTTCCTTATATGCTCCAGGGAACTCAGGGTTTTTATCTTACTTTCATCGTATGTTTCTGCTGATTTAAGCATAGCTGCAACAACTGTTAGATTTTTCTTGACTGAATTGGCGGCATATTATTTTATTTAAGATCATTGCGCAATAGCACATCTTGATCCTTCCCTAAAATAGTGGACACTCAGATAAGTCGTTGTTAGAAAAACGACAGGAGGTCAAGATGAGTGTTCAACAGAGAAGGAAGTACGATCCTGAATTTAAGAAGAATGCGGTTCT
>Ga0056106_100173_pt1 | contig 10903 bp, 14 predicted proteins | sample WorMetcrassitun1_FD_77012 | JGI IMG/M metagenome (GOLD analysis project Ga0056106, IMG submission 77012) | Marine gutless worms symbiont microbial communities from Max Planck institute for Marine Microbiology, Germany - Olavius crassitunicatus.1 ... | reverse complement strand
GATGGTTCGTGGCCCCGATAAGGTTATGATGCACCTGATGTTTGGGGTTGTCGCTTTGTTTGCGGATCAACTCCTTAAATTGACTGGTTACTGATGAAATGAGTTTTGCAAGAGGCTCAAAAGACTGTTATATTCGATCTGGCTATGTTTCATCCATTAGTCTACCTCTATCAGAGCTCTTTAGTAAAGAATTTCTAACAGGTTAGCTATCATGAAAGGAATAATACTGGCCGGCGGTTCCGGCACCAGGCTATATCCACTCACCAAGGTCATCAGTAAACAGCTCATCCCGGTCTACGACAAACCGATGATCTACTACCCGCTTTCAGTCCTGATGCTGGCCGGCATCAGAGATATCCTGATGATCTCGACCCCCCACGATCTCCTCTATTTTGAGGAACTGTTTGGCGATGGTTCCCATCTGGGGCTCAATATCAGCTACGAGGTTCAGCCCAGACCCGAGGGCTTGGCCCAGGCATTTCTGATCGGCAAGCAGTTTATCGGCAACGACCCCGTCTGTCTGATCCTCGGAGACAATATCTTTTTCGGACCAGGTTTCACCTCCATCCTCAAGGACTGCGCGACGCTTACAACCGGCGGCATGATTTTCGGCTACCTGGTCCGGGACCCGGAATGCTACGGTGTGGTTGAGTTCGATGATCTTTTCAACGTCGTCTCCATCGAGGAGAAACCCGAAGATCCAAAATCAAAATACGCCGTCCCCGGGCTCTATTTCTATGACAACGATGTTGTCGCAATTGCCGAACAGGTGCGGCCGTCACCCCGGGGCGAGCTTGAAATTACCGATGTCAACCTCAGTTATCTGCGCCAGGGCAATCTCAAAGTGCAGCCGCTAGGCCGCGGTTTCTGCTGGCTCGACACTGGTACCCACGAGTCTTTACAGCAGGCCTCGAGCTATGTGCAGGCCGTTCAGGAGCGCCAGGGATTGAAAATCTCCTGCATTGAAGAAATCGCCTATCAGCTTGGCTATATAACCATAGATGAGCTTGCTGTTCTGGCCCGTGACACCCTGAAAAATCAATACGGCCGGTATATTATGGAACTCGTAGCAGAACAGAAGCAGGTAATTAGATAGATGAGAATTTTAATAATCGGCAGCGGCGGCCAGCTCGGCACCGACTGCATCAAAGTCTTGACAGACGAACACGAGGTTGCGGCCGTTGATTACCCGGAAATCGATATTACCAGCCGGGAAAGCGTAACTCGGATATGCACCGGCCATAAACCGGAAATCATCATCAACTGTGCGGCTTACACGGCCGTGGACAAATGTGAGAGTGACCGGGAAGCGGCCTGGAAAGTCAACAGTGACGGCCCCCTCTTTGTCGGTGAAGTGGCCGCCGCCGGCAACTGCCGGGGGATCCATGTGTCAACCGATTATGTCTTTGACGGTAACAAGCCGATCCCCCAACCTTACGTCGAAAATGACCCGGTCAACCCGTTATCGGAATACGGACGCAGCAAACTGGCCGGTGAGAAAAATCTGCTGGCCGGCTGTCCCGAGGCGATGATTCTTCGCACCGCCTGGCTCTATTCGGCAAACGGCCCGAATTTTTTAAAAACGATGTTGAGGCTGGCGCTGTCGGACCCCGAACGCACGTTCACCATAGTAGATGATCAATTCGGTTCCCTGACCTGGTCTTTAACCCTGGCAAAACAAATCAGAGAACTGCTCGACAGCAGCCTCAAGGGTATAATCCACACCACTTCGGACGGTTACTCTTCCTGGTATGAGGCGGCCTGCTACTTCCTGGATAAAATGGGGATTGAGCACTCATTTATTGCCTGCACAACCAAGGACTATCCGACTCCTGCCCATCGACCTGCCAATTCGATTTTGCAGAACAAAGTGCTCGACGATCACGGCCTGTCACAATTCAGCTCCTGGAAGGAAGATGTAGACACATTGGTAGAGACTTTCAGGGATGAACTGATCAATGAGGCCAAGGCCCAACTTCAGAACAGCTGAAAAAAACGATCGGGTCTCTTATCTGCCCGTTGTATGGGTAAGGTTGCAGGCAGGCCGTTCCAAATGATCTGGACTCAAACTGGTTTCCCGGCTGAACTCCTCGTTGAGCTTACTGATCAGGATCATCTGCTCGTTATTAATCTCATCGAAATTAAAACCGCTGATATGAAAATCCGGGTTGGCGTCTGCCCTGGTCCAGAGGCTTCTTATTTTGAAGCCAACCTCAGTTCGGCCTGAGACCTCTTTGGGCAGAATCAATTTTACGCTGTATACCTTGTCGGTCTCTATTATCTGATCACTGACGAGCATCAGACCTTCCGTTGATATGTCTGTCAGATGGCCGAGTATCTGCCTGTTGTCAATATCAAATACGCGCAGATAGAAGACAAGATGACCACGTTCGGTGGTGCGATGGTTGGTCGTCGGTGATTCATCTGTTTTCTGGTTCTCTTCACTCATCACCTGTCTCCGGATAGTGGTTTCAGTTCAATCTCTCCAACCGCTCCGATTGTTTCACCGCAGATTATAAAGACGCCGCGGAGCATCGGAATTGTTTCTGCGGTCTTAAGGGCCCGGTTTATTCCCTTCCGGGGCTCCTCTGCCGCTCCAACCTCGTTGCCCAACCTTGTCGCCGCGGCATCGGCAATGAACTACCCCGCCGCAAGCAGCGGGGTATCAAAATCTAGCCAGTAGTATTAAAAAAATAACGCCGCAAGCGGCGGGGTATTAGACCCTAGGCTTCGCAATAAAAGCCGAATCTGCAAGCACGGTCATCGAGTCAGCCGTGCCGAAGCTGAGCGAATGGCCAACGGTACCAGAAGACGTGCAGATTCCCAACGGCATCTGATCGGGAACGATCTGCAATCCCAGTCGATGACTCAGCACAGACTGCCCGGCGTAGACGGAGACGGTAAGTTTGTGGCTGCGTTGTAAGAAAATATCGCCTCCATTTTCAACAATAATCTCTTTATGTCCCGCTTCAAGCAATCCCCGTCCGACAAACTCGGCAATGCCGCCGGCGACTGCCGCCATCGGCCCGACACCGCCGTTAATTGCCGCCGCACACATCTGGTGTATGATCGGCGGGGCAAGCTCATCCTGATCAAGCGGGGTAAGCGAGGAAGCAAATTCCGGGTGGCTTTCGATGTAACGTTTAATCTGCAGCCGATATCGGGTCGCCAGCTCACCGACCGCTCTGGTCAGATCCCGGGCACCGAGAACATGCAGATCCGTTTCTTTGAATATAAAAAAGGAAGAAACCAGCTCTTCTTCACTGGCAAGGCTGCGGTAGCTTCTCCGGCGGTAAGATTCGGGAGCTTTTTTCTTTGCACCGGATTTCATCATCTACAGGCTACTCAGGCGCAATTTTCATTTTCTGGACAGCTTCATCATCACTGTCGCCATTCTTCAGCATCGACGACACCTCCTCGATGGCAATAGCCGGTTTTTTCTGACGAAGAGCCTCCCGCACGTCCTCATCCTTGATGATCTGCCTGGTGACATCAGACATTTTATTAAGGGCCGGGCAGGTCTTACAGGACCTGAGCATCTCATTCTCCGGGGCCATCAATGTACCCAGGATCATATGCACCAGAACAACAACGATAAAAGCCTTGGCCAGCCCCAGCACAGCCCCGAGAATCCGGTCGAACCACGGCGCAATGGTAACCTGAATCACCCGCGCCAGGGCCTTGCCGAACAGAAAGGCAACGACATACGTAACTGCAAAGGTGATGACATAGGCAGTCAGAAAGATGACTTTGGGATTCTCCGAGACATTTTTCAGAAACGGAAATAACTGATCGTGATATCTGCCGGCGGTTACATACCCCAGATAAAGGGCCAGCAGCGGAATAACCTGTCTCAGCAATCCCAGCCAGATACCTCTGGCCAGCAGCAAAACAACGATACCGACGATTACAAAATCGTAGGCGCTTAGATGTACACTTTCCATTGTAACCCCTTGCAGAAGAGGGTAAGTAGTCATAACTTAAGCTACCACTTAGTTATCAAGACTGCTTCAAATTGCAATGATTTTCTATTTTTCATGATCTTATCGGACCAGTTCAGACAACGTTCGTCCCTGCTGCCGGATGAGCTGTGCCGGTTTCTCAGCTCGCGCACAACCAATGGCCGTCTGGGAATCGTAATGACGGACAAGACCCTGCTGCTCAACACTGATGAGGCTGAACTAAGCAACAGGTGGCTGAGTCCGGAAAAACATGCTCAGTTGAATCGCTATTCGTTTGCAAAAAGAAGAAGCGAGTGGTTTCTGGGCCGCATCTGTGCCAAACAGGCCGTGATCGATTTGCTTAGCCGCCTTAACACGTCTATTCATCGGCTCGATATCAGCATCGGCGTCAGTGCTTCCGGCCGGCCATTTGTAATACTTCCGGATCATCCGGAACTTAAATTGGTCCCGGACATTTCTATCTCCCACTCAGGAGATAAGGTAATTGGCATTGCCGCCGGTGATAGGTGCGGCGTTGATATCCAGTTGCTTACCGACACCCTGGTAAAGGTCCGGGATCAGTTCTGCTCCGAAGCCGATAAGGCTGTTCTAGCCTCAATTTCAGCAGATGAACTGGTTCGGTTGGGCATGCTCTGGGTTGCCAAAGAATCGATCAGAAAGTGTCTGGGCGGTGCCAAACCGGTTAGATTTCTAAAGATGCATCTGGTCGCACTCAATCATGACGATCAGTACCGGTTGCTCGACTTTCAGGTCGATGAACAGCAAGGGATCCGAGATGTTTCGGTTGTTGTTCATCTCGATGAGGACTACAGCTTAGGCGTCTGCACCATAGCCAGGGAGCGGATCGATGCCTGAGCTGCCGGAAGTCGAAGTAGTCAAACGGGGACTCCTCAAACACCTGCCGGGAAAAACGGTTGTTGGTTTTTATTGTGACGGCAAAAAACTGCGGCTGCCGGTTCCGGTTGAACGGATCGAACAGCTCCTCGTTGGAGCCCAGATCGTTGACGTTTCCAGGCGGGCCAAATATCTGCTCATCCATTTCGCCAATGGAGCGATCATGATTCTGCATCTGGGTATGACCGGCACCCTTGGACTGTTTCCAAAAACCTCGAAGGGTGAAGTCCATGACCATATCTGCTGGAACCTGGACAACGGCTATGAACTACGATTCAACGATAGCCGCCGCTTCGGCTCGGTCAGGGTCATCGATCCGGAAGAAGTCACTGTACTGGAGCAGACGGTTTTCAACACTTCTGGTCCTGAACCGTTTTCCACCACATTTAGTGGCCTTTATCTTTATAAAAAGGCGAACAATAAAGTTCAGCCGGTAAAGAGTTTTATCATGGATTCACGGATAGTGGCCGGTGTCGGCAATATTTACGCCAACGAAAGCCTCTTCAACGCCTCCATCCGTCCAGCCAGAAAGGCGGGAGCCATCAGCGAAAAGAGATACGACCTGCTGGCTGAAGAAATCAGAAATGTCCTGACCAAAGCCATTGAATACGGTGGTTCGACGATAAGTGACTTTATCAGCGCCGGCGGAGACAGTGGCTATTTCCAGGTCCATTTCAACGTCTACGGTAAACGAGGCCAACCCTGTCCTCACTGTTCAAACCCGATCAAACACCAGAAAATCGGCGGCAGAGCCTCTTATTTCTGCCCACGCTGCCAGCGTTGAACGAGATCAACAAATCTGTTTTTATGCTTTTGACTTCTGAGGCTCTGTGCATATCTTTGCACTATCATTTTGGCAAATAAAATCCATACCGTTTTGGGTACAAATAAACAAATTGTCCACCAGCAAAACCGGCAGCACAGGAGGAAAACAACATGTCATCACGGATTACTGCGGTTGACGCACTGGAAATACTCGATTCCAGGGGCAACCCGACGGTCAGGGTTTTCGTAGACCTGGAAGACGGAACCCGGGGAGTTGCTTCAGTGCCGTCCGGTGCAAGCACCGGAGAGAACGAGGCAATCGAGCTCAGGGACAACAATACGGCACGTTATCTGGGCAAAGGAGTCCTTACTGCGGTCGACAATGTAACCAGTATAATCGCCCCCGAGATTATCGGTATCGATGCCCAGAATCAGGGAAAAATCGATCGACAGATGATCGATCTGGACGGAACGGACAACAAGGGCAACCTCGGCGCCAATGCCATTCTCGGCGTTTCCATGGCCGTCGCTCGGGCCGCAGCTCAATCTCTGAACGTCCCGCTCTACCGATACCTGGGGGGTAGCGGTGCCTGCCGGCTGCCGATACCGATGATGAATATTCTCAACGGCGGCGAACATGCCGACAACAGTGTCGATTTTCAGGAATTCATGGCCATGCCGATCGGTTTCGAGACCTTCAGTGATGGACTCAGGGCCGTTGCCGAGACCTTTCATGCTTTAAAAAAACTGCTCAACAGTAAAAACCTGGCTACCGGTGTCGGCGATGAAGGCGGCTTTGCTCCGAACCTGAGAAGCAATGAGGAAGCCGTGAAAATAATCATGGAGGCCATCAAAAAAGCCGGTTATCGACCAGGTGTCGATATTTCTCTGGCCCTCGACAGTGCTGCCAGTTCATTCTCGAGTGATCTGAAGTCCGAGTATGAACTGAAATGGTCCGGCGGAGGCACCATGTCGAGCAAGGATATGGTCGAATTAGCCCGGAAATGGATCGACGGGTATCCGATCGTCTCCTGGGAGGATCCACTGGCCGAAGGAGACTGGGATGGATTCAGCATGCTGACCAGCCAGGCAGGCGACAAGGTGCAGATCGTCGGTGACGACATCTTTGTCACCAACACCCGTTATATCGAACGGGGAATCGACTGGAAAACGGCCAATTCCGTATTAATCAAACTCAACCAGATCGGAACTGTCACCGAAACGGTCGAGGCCATCAGACTCTGCCGCGATGCCGGCTGGACTTATGTAATTTCGCATCGGTCCGGTGAAACCGAAGATACCTTTATCGCTGACTTTGCGGTGGCCATGGACGGCGGTCAGATCAAAACCGGCTCGGCCAGTCGCTCAGACCGGATCGCCAAATACAACCGGCTGCTTGAGATCGAGCATCAGCTCGGCAGAGAGGCTCGATATTACTGGAGCCGATAAAATTTAAATAACGACGGAAGAATCAAATATCATTGTCAGATTGTTCGAAGATGACGGTAGGTTTCCCAATAACGGCAGCTTGCCGCTGATTATAATCACGGCTGCCCTGGACCGCGCCACGATCAGTCCTGAAAAATTTGAGCGAACTTTCAATCAGAACGGCTGGCCAGCCACCTGGCGCAACGGTCTCTATGATTTCCACCACTATCATTCATCGGCCCACGAAGTACTCGGCGTCTATTCCGGCTGGGTCAAAGCCTGTTTTGGCGGCCCTGAGGGAGAGACCCTGAAGGCGGAGACTGGAGACATCATTGTTATTCCGGCAGGCGTGTCGCACTGCAATAGGGGCCAGTCCGATGATTTTCGTGTGGTTGGGGGCTACCCGGCCGGCCAGGAATGGGATATGATGTACGGCAAAGAGACTGAACGACCCGAAGCCGATGAAAATATCGCAGCTGTTTCCAAACCGTTGTCCGACCCGGTGTTCGGCCCAACCGGCCCGCTTTTAAAACTCTGGTCTTAACCCATGACATCTACCGACGGGTGAATTCAATGGAAAACAAAGCACCACTTGATAAAGATAAAATTGTTCCGGAACGAATGGCGGTTCTCAAATCGCTGCCGGTGGAAATTAAGCAGCAGCTGACTGGTGAGGAGGCACAAGCATTTCTCTATGGAGAGGAACTGCCCGCCGGTCTTGCCGACAAGCTTAAAGACTATATCGTTGACGACGACACATAATCTCGGAGGCGCTATGAAACTGTTCAGCCGCATTGGAATCCTTTTCTTGCTGTCCTTGTTGTTTACCGGCTGTGGTTACAACAGCCTGCAGATGAAGGAGGAGCAGGTGTTCAAATCCTGGGCAGATGTCGAAGCGACCCTGCAGCGAAGGGCTGATCTGATTCCCAATCTGGTGGCCACCGTCAAAGGCTATGCAGCCCATGAGCAGGAAACACTTGAGGCGGTAATCAACGCCCGGGCCAAAGCCACATCCATTCAGTTGTCTCCGGAAGATCTTTCAAATCAGGCGGCCATGCAGCAGCTGGCGGCCGCCCAGGGAGGCTTGACCTCGGCTCTGTCGAAATTGATGCTGGTGGTCGAACGCTACCCCGACCTCAAGGCCAACCAGAACTTTCTAGATCTGCAGAATCAGCTCGAAGGTACCGAGAACCGTATCAACGTGGCCAGGCAGCGGTACAACGCCGCGGTTGAGGATTTTGACGGTTCCATCCGCCGTTTTCCGCAGAGCTTGACCAATTCGCTGCTGCTCAAACTCGACCGAAAAGAGTATTACAAGGCGGATGAAGGGGCCCAGGCCGCTCCTCAGGTAAAATTCGAGTAAGGGGCTCACCGTGTCCGATTTGAGAAGAAGATTTCTCAGTTTCTTTATCTTCTTCTCGACACTTTTAATCACCTTTCAGGCGTCTGCCCTCGAGGTGCCCGACCTGCAGGGACGGGTTAACGATTATGCAGGCATCCTCTCGCCCGCCACCGAGGCCCAGCTGGAATCGGTTCTGAAGACACTTGAAACCACTGACTCCACTCAGATTGTCGTTCTAACCATGGAATCTCTTCAAGGTGACAGCCTTGAAAATTTCTCTCTACGGGTCGTCGAAAAATGGCAGATCGGCCAGAAGGGCCTGGACAACGGAGTTCTGCTGCTGGTGGCCAGAGACGATCGAAAAATCAGGATTGAAGTCGGTTACGGACTGGAAGGGAAATTAACCGATATGACGGCCGGTCGAATTATCCGAAACGTTATCGCACCAAAATTTCAACAGGGTGATTTTAACCAGGGAATTATCGATGCAGTCGGAGCCATCATGGCAACGGTACGAGGTGAATTCAAGGCTGTTGCAGAATCAAAGGCGAGCAGCTCAAAACAAACCGATCCAGGTGGTCTGTTGACGGCAATGATCTTTATCTTTTTCATCTTCGGTTCCCTGTTAAGAAAAAGTAAAGTAGCGGCCGCCGCTGTCGGTGGTATGGTCTCACCGCTGCTTGCTTTTATGTTTTTCGGGGTAACCGGTATCGCCCTTCTTGCCCTAATCCCGATTGGTATAATCGGCGGCCTGGTGGCCTCCGTTCTGGCCTCATCTTCAGGGGGCGCCACAAGCAGCGGTGGCAGAGGTGGTTATGCCGGCGGCTACGGCGGCGGTTTCGGACGATCTTCCGGAGGATTTAGCGGCGGATTCGGCGGTGGCGGCGGCGGTTTTGGCGGCGGCGGTGCCTCGGGGGGATGGTAAGTTGAGATGAAAACCTTAGCCCAGCAATTTCTCAGTGTCGAGGAACAGCAAAAAGTCACCGAAGCGGTTCAGGCTGCCGAAAAACAGACTTCCGGTGAGATCGTGCCGATGGTCGTTTCCGAAAGCCACAGCTATCCGGTGGCGCCGATCGTCGGCGGTGTCTTTTTCGGACTGCCGCTTGGTCTGCTCTCAGCCAGACTGTTCGGGGCAATGCTGTGGCTCGGTACCGACAACATGTGGCTGTTTCTGGCCTTTTTTATTGTTTATTATTTGATCGGTTATTTGTGTGTAAAACGCTTTCCCGAGTTTAAACGCAATTTTCTCTCCTCCAAACGCGCCGATCTGGCCGTACAGGAAAGTGCGGCGGCAGCCTTTTTCAAAGAGTCATTACATAACACCAAAGCCGCCAACGGTATTCTGCTCTACATCTCCGTCTTTGAACATCGGGTCTGGGTGCTGGCAGATAGTGGAATAAACGAAAAAATCGAGCAACAGAGATGGCAGGAGATTGTCGATCTAGTCACCCGGGGCATCAAAGAAGAGAGGCGTTGTCATGTGATCTGTGAGGCGATCACCCGTATTGGTGAGATACTTCAAGAACACTTCCCAATCGAAGATGACGATAAGGACGAGCTGCATAACCTGATCATACTCTAACCGGCAGTCATTATTAACGTTTCAGAAACGTGCGTTGAACCAGTGGTTGAATCTTCTCAAACAGATCTCCACGGCCCAGACAAGGGCCTGTCTACCTTATGATGAGAAGTATGCAGGTTCATTGCCGGTTTTCCATTTGATGTTGCAACCCATGCTTGGCTGCTGGACCACTGCGACCTCTTTGCCTTCAATCATCTGTTGCACGGCTGCACTCAGATCATCTCCGGTAACCGGTGTGGTGTTGCCCGGCCGGGCCGAGTCAAATTGACCCCGATAGACGAGCTTATTATCCTTGTCAAACAGATAGAGATCAGGGGTACAGGCGGCCTGATAGACCTGAGCCACCTGCTGATCTTCATCGACCAGGTAGGGGAAGGAATAGTCGAACGCTTTGGTATCCTCAGTCATCCGCTCCGGGCTGTCGTCAGGATGAGCAGCGTAGTCGTTGCTGTTGATAGCGACAACGGTTATTCCCCGGGCCTGGTAATCCCGGATTTTTTCAACCAGTTTTTCCCTGATATGGATAACATAGGGACAATGGTTGCACATAAAGATAACCAGCAAGCCGGTATCGATCTGCTGATCACCGAGATGAAATGATTTACCGGCAGGGTCAGACAGGGTGAAATCCGGGGCTATAGTACCGAGATCAAGCATGGTTGAGGGTGTAAGTACCATTTGATAACCTCCATTGATGTCAGATAGATGTTTTATCACGTCTGCCGCTGATACTGCGGCTCATTACAACTTAATTATACATCCAACCGCCTGAAATCAAGCGGCCATGCATTGATAATTGCACTATACCTAGAAGTGGACCCCATTCTTAGACCACCAAGGTTAGTTTTTTAGTTATGCTCATAGCCCTCTGGGTTTGTTCTGCATCACGTCCCCCGCGGGGGACGTGATGCTCTTGGTTCAAACGGCAAT
>Ga0056106_100172_pt1 | contig 10935 bp, 10 predicted proteins | sample WorMetcrassitun1_FD_77012 | JGI IMG/M metagenome (GOLD analysis project Ga0056106, IMG submission 77012) | Marine gutless worms symbiont microbial communities from Max Planck institute for Marine Microbiology, Germany - Olavius crassitunicatus.1 ... | reverse complement strand
TTTGAACTCAGGCGAGTGCTTCCTTCTCTGCTTCTTCATAATTCCTCCTCGATGATTGAGAGAAACTATGAACACAATACTATAACTTACACCCTGGTCCTAATGCGGGGGACCACTTCTATTAAAAGTTATTCTTGCAATTGCAGCAACGGTACTTATCATCGGCTTCTCAATCTCAGCCCAGGCCAAAGAATGGCGGGGCTGGAATATCCATGTTGCCAGATACCCGAACACCATAGGGATGGATAAATTTGCCGAACTGCTCAAGGAGAAATCCGGCGGCAAAATGACGGTAAAAATGTACCATTCAGGCACGCTTGGCAGTCAACCTGATGCCATTGAACAGCTGCGGATCGGCGGCATAGAGATAGGCAATTTCAACCTTGGACCGCTCGGCCCGATCGTTCCCGAAGCCAACGTTGTGTCCCTGCCGTTTATCTTCAAAGACGTTGATCACATGTGGCGTGTGCTTGATGGAAAAGCTGGTGATATCATCAACGAGGGCATGACCAAGTTCGGTATTGTGCCGCTGGCCTGGTATGACGCCGGAGCACGCTCCTTTTACAACTCAATAAAACCAATCACCAAACCCGAAGATGTTACCGGCATGAAAGTCAGGGTAATGAACAACGACCTCTACTCAGGAATGATTGCGGCACTCGGTGGAAATCCCTCTCCGATGGCTTTTGCCGAAATATACCAGTCCCTGAAAACCGGTGTTGTTGACGGTGCTGAAAACAACTGGCCGTCATATGAATCAACTGGACACTATGAGGTGGCAAAGTACTATTCCATGTCCCAGCATCTGATTATTTCGGAAACCCTTTGCATCAATGCCAAAGTCTGGCAGGGTCTGAGTCCCGAAGATCAGAAAATTCTGAAAGAAGCTGCTGTAGAATCAGCAATGCTGCAGCGCAAGCTCTGGAAAGAACGGGAAAAAGCCAGTGAGAAAAAAGTGATGGCAGGTGGTGTTGAATTCAACGAGATTCCGGACAAAAGCGGCTTCCAGTCTGCCATGAAGCCGGTATACGAGAAATTTCTGAAGGACAACTCAAACCTCAGAACTCTGGTTGAAACAATTCAAAATACCCCATAACTGAAAACAAACGGTCATCAGAGAACACACTCTGATGACCGTTTTCGATTAGGTTCCTATCAATAAAGAAAGAAATAATTAGCAAACAATCTTATGGGTCCTGGACAACCATTGAACGACAAATCTGTCTTTGACAGAGTGCTGGACATCATCTGTCAAATCAATACCCTTATTACCGGCGTCATGCTTGTCGTGCTGACCGTAATCTTCGGCTGGCTGGTTTTTGGTCGCTATGTACTCAATGCCACCCCGACCTGGGTCGAGCAGGTTTCTTTGTTATTAATTGTCTATATAGGATTTTTAGGCGCATCAATAGGAATCCATAAGCAAACACACCTCGGCGTTGCCGTATTCCGGGAAATTAGTCCGAAACCTGTCCAGCGCCTGTTTGAATTATTAACCCATACACTACTTGCCGGTTTTGGACTGATTATGACCATCTACGGTTATAAGCTGACCGCCTTTAAATGGGCAACCGAGATCTCGCTTATCCATGTATCCGAAGGGTTGAGAGCTTTGCCAATCACATTAAGCGGCATCTTTATTTTCCTCTTCTCTATCGGCCATCTCATTCATTTTCTCAAAGACTCCAACCAAGAAACACCTGAGTGAACAGGAGATTATAGCTTAATGGGTCTTCTCATCTTACTGACAATCTTTGCGCTTTGTGTTGTTATCGGCATGCCCGTGGCATTTGCCTTGGGCATTGCAGCTGTTTCCACCTTCTTCTATGAAGGGCTTCCGTTGATGATCGCTTTTCAAAGGATCATTTCAGGAATCAGCATTTATTCGCTTATGGCAATTTCATTTTTTATCTTTGCCGGTGAATTAATGTTTCACGGCGGTATTGCCATGCGGCTGGTAAGATTTACCTCCTCCGCGGTTGGCTTCATGCGTGGCGGGCTCGGCATTGTCAATGTCTTCTCTTCAATGCTGTTCGGTGGTATTTCCGGCTCGGCAATTGCGGATATTTCTGCGCTGGGATCAATACTGATCCCAGTTATGAAAGAGAAAGGCTACGATGATGATTATGCCGTTAACGTCACGGTGACCTCATCGCTTGCCGGGATCATCATTCCCCCAAGCCACAATATGATTTTATATGCGATTGCGGCTGGGGGGGGGATTTCCATCACCAAACTGTTTCTGGCCGGATTCATTCCCGGTGTCCTGATGTGTGTATGTCTGGCCGCCGCGGCTTATCTGGTGGCAGTCAAGCGCGGCTATTCATCAGAAACTTTGCCGGGCTTTCTGGTACTAATTCAGCATTTTATTTTCGCCCTTCCAGGGTTGATGACCGCCGTAATTATCGTTGGTGGAGTATTGAGCGGAATCTTCACGGCAACGGAATCAGGAGCTTTTGGAACCATTTATGCGTTTTTAGTAACCATCATTGTCTACCGTGCCCTATCATGGGAGAAGTTCAAGGTGGCGGTGGTTAGTTCGGTTCGGACAACGGCCTTGGTAATGATCCTGATTGCCTGTGCCAGTGCTTTCGCCTACCTGTTGACCTTTTATCAGGTGCCGACAAAAATGTCGGAATTACTCACGGGCATCTCGGAAAACCCGGTTATTATTCTGTTGATGATCAACCTGATGCTTTTGCTGTTGGGAATGATCATGGATATGGCCGCACTGATCCTTATCTGTACGCCTATTTTCCTGCCGATCGCCGTTTCAATAGGCATTGACCCGTACCAGTTCGGAATGATTTTACTGATGAACCTGGGCCTCGGGCTTTGTACGCCACCGGTTGGCGCCTGCCTTTTTGTCGGCTGTGCTGTGGGTAATGTCAAAATTGAGAATGCGGTAAAAACGATCTGGCCGTTTTATATAGCCATCTTGATCGCCTTGATGCTGGTATCATTTGTCCCGAGTTTTTCGCTGATACTGCCCAACCTGGTGGGTTGAGGTTTATACATAGCGACATAAGTTCAAGGCGCCAATCCACGTAAGGTGAGGCAAGTCGCGAGAGAGGAGAAAACAGAAAAGAGACCTCATGAGCAACCGGTCAAAAAACGAGTAAATCAGTTTCGGCCTATCGATGGTGAATAGATCGGTTACCAGGAACTGCTCTCTCATCTCTTCGCTATCAAACATCAGCAAATGGTCGGCATGAACCGGGTGTCATATTTCCATTTTTGCCTCAATTTGTAGTCACTGCATTGTAGTTGTCATGAATCTGAATCTTTTCTGAAATTACCCTAAGAAATCTTCCCGCAAGGGTGTAAAACAGTCCACCAGCCTGACCTGCTCAGTCAAAAGCCGGACCGTGTGAGGGACGTCGGGTGGAACCGTAAACATATCTCCCGGACTCAGTTGTTCCTGAGTTTCGCCAATATGTACAATAAGCTCTCCAGAAACCACATAGGACATCTGCTCATGCGGGTGAGAATGAGGCGGATCCGGTGCAGCGGTCGGTCCATCGTTGAAATCTATGACCACCATCATCAATGTGTCGGTGTGACCGAGGTAGCGTTCCCGGTCTTCTCCGATTGACTCGCGAGGTTCATTCTGCTGTTTGATAAATCCCATCTTTACCTCCTTTTTTTTCCGCCAGGTAATGGTTGTTATTATTTACTTATTTCCATAGACAGATAGCGATTTTTTCAAATTATTAGCTGGCAAATATGCCGGATATTTCGTAAATATTCTATCTTATAGTAGATACACTATATTGACAATTTCAGTGTATTTTTCAACTGCCAAAGATAAGCAGTTTTCTACTGCACCTGTAGTATATAGTACGCCATCATATAAATTTTAATTCAACCTGATCATTTATCATCTGACAACTCTGAAAAGAGACGCAATACATGAATTCCAATCAACGGGTAACAAGGGTATTTGCTGGTATAATTCCGGATCGTGTACCAATCGGAGAATTCGCCATTGATTTTGATACCGTTGAAAAAATCATAGATCGACCGACCTTTCTAAGAGCAAAAGCAAAATCGAAAATAGCCTTCTGGGAAAACCGGCATGAAGAGGTCATTGACAGTTATATTAAAGACCATATCGAGCTTCATGAAAAACTAGGATTCGATATCATCAATTTTCCGATGGCAACCTGGGCGATCCCTCTACCCACCGATGAGCCGCCTCCCCAAAAAATTGATGACAATACCTGGGAAGACAGAGACGGCAGGATTTTCAAATTCTCGGAAATTACCCACGATGTTGTCTGTGTCAAAGACCCGCTTGCCGAACAGACGCTTTATACAATGGATCATGAAGTGCTTGCTCAGGTCGAAGATATTGATACTGGGGATCTCCCGGTAGAACCTCCGGGTCTGGATCCCCGTTCATGGGATATCCTCAATTCAGTCATCAAACATTTTAGCGGCCGAAAATTTATCATTGGGCCATCCGGCGGAGAGATCGGTATCGTCCTTCAAGGCGGTATGGAACACGGCATGATGGCCTTGATTACAAACAGGGATTTTATTGAAAAATCAATCGAGTACCTTGCTAAAAAGCAAAACAAACTGGATGAGAAGATGATCCATCCGCTCAGTGATGCCGTCATCTGGGGTGCTGATTTTGCCTATAACAGCGGTGGATTTATCAGTCCGGATATGTTTTATGACATCTTTTTTGAGGCCAACAAGGCTCGAGTCGACAACATCAAGGAAAAACACGGCAAATTTGTAGTCAAGCATTGTTGCGGTAACGTTAACCAATTCCTCGATCTGTTTGTCAAGCTCGGTTACGACTGTTACCAGTCCATTCAGCAATCTGCACAGATGAATCTTGGTGAAGTCAAAAAAAGAATTGGTGACCAGTTGGTCTTATGGGGAGGTGTGCCCGTTGAACTGATAATTGGCGGCAGCATGGATGAGGTTCGTCGGGAGGTCAGAACAGCAATGGATAATGGCAAAGATCATGGGCGATTTATACTGGGGACAACACATACCATTGCCGTTGGCTCCAACTACGATAATTTCATGGCCATGGTTGATGAATATTGGAAACATTGCGACTATTGATCGCACCGCCTTAATTAGATGTGATTTGTTATTGCTTGCCAACCCGTCTCAACAATCAAGCACCCGACACTTAAGAGGACGACACCATGACCATTGGCTATGGAGCACCTGATACCGTTGTAGATTCGAACCAGATCAGAGAAATCATCAACTCCTGTCTTCCGGCATCACAGATCAAGGGAAAACGTATTCTGGTACTCACCCCCGACACCACCAGGACCTGCCCTCTGCCGGACATGGTATCGGCTCTTCAGGAAACAATCGGCTCCCAGGCCGCACGTTTGGACTTCATGGTCGCTTTAGGAACGCACACCCCGCTTGAAGATGAAAAGATCCTTGAGCTGTACGGCATCGATTCCGACAGTCAGGATGATTGCAACAACAGTTCTTTTCTCAACCACCGCTGGGACCTTGCCGACACCCTGACCCGAATCGGCTGGATCGAGGAAAGTGAGATTGAGAAACTGTCGGGCGGCAGGCTGAAGGAGCGGGTACCGGTCGATATCAATCGGGCCATTTTTGACTATGACATGGTTCTCATCTGTGGGCCGGTATTTCCGCATGAAGTGGTTGGCTATTCAGGCGGCGCCAAATATCTATTTCCAGGCATTTCCGGTGGTGAGTTTCTACACGCCTTTCACTGGCTTGGGGCGGTGGTAACCTGTGCCGGGACTATCGGCATCAAAGATACACCGGTGCGTGAAGTGATCAACAGGGCTATGGAGCTGATCGATATCGAGGTCTGCTGCCTGGCTATGGTGGTAAAATCCCAGACCGAACTATACGGCCTCTATGGCGGAGATTACAAGGAGGCCTGGTCCGCAGCGGCGGATCTTTCCGAGCAGGTCCATGTAATTGAAAAGGATCAACCATACCCTACCGTCTTTGGTGTCTGTCCGCCGATGTATGATGAAATCTGGACCGGCGGCAAAGTTATGTACAAACTCGAGCAGGTAGTGGCCGACGGCGGCAGATTGATTATCTACGCCCCGCACATCACTGAAGTATCGAGAATCTGGGGAGCCGATATCGAACGCATCGGCTATCATATCGTTGATTATTTTCTGGAACAGCCGGATCGTTTCGGTGATATCCCCCGAGGTGTGCTGGCCCACTCGACCCATGTCCGCGGCACCGGAATCATGAAAGATGGAGTTGAAAGACCAAGGATAGAGGTAGTGCTGGCCTCGAGAGTTCCACCAGAAACCTGCGAAAAAATTAATCTGGGATACCTTGATCCCGACCTCATTAATGCCGATGATTATCGTCGACGCGAGGAAGAGGGAGTTCTATTTGTTGAAAAAGCCGGGGAAATCCTGCACCGGGTGAAAAATTAATGGAGCGTTTTAATGGAGCGCATATGAAACCTTTTTTATCGGAAGATTTTTTACTTGAAACCGAGAGTGCCAAGCAACTTTATCATGATTTTGCCGCCTCGATGCCGATATTTGATTACCATTGCCATCTCCCCGTAGATGAAATTGCAACAGGCAAAAAGTTTGCCAACCTGACTCAAATCTGGCTTAACGGTGATCATTACAAATGGCGGGCCATGCGGGCCAACGGGATTGACGAACGCTACATCACCGGAGACGCACCGGACCGGGAAAAATTTCGGGCCTGGGCGGCCACCGTTCCCAAAACAATTAGAAATCCGCTCTACCACTGGACCCATCTGGAGCTGAAAAAACCGTTCGATATCTCTGATACACTACTCAACGCCGACAGTGGTGATGAAATTTACGACAGATGCGGTGAGTTGCTGCAGCTTGATGACTTCTCAACCCGGGGCCTGCTGAAACAGTTCCAGGTCAAAGTCGTCTGCACCACTGACGACCCACTGGACAGTCTTGAATTCCACAGGCAGATAGCAGAAGACCCCACATTTGAGGTAAAAGTTCTACCCGCTTACCGACCGGACAAGGCAATGGCGGTGGAAGATCTGACCCTGTTCAATCAATGGCTGGATCGGTTGGGCGAATTAACCTCCAGTGATATCTCTGGCTACGATCAACTGCTGGACAGCCTGGCCACACGGCACACATTTTTTCATGAGATGGGCTGCAGACTTTCCGATCACGGCATCGAAGAGCCTTACGCTGAACCGTACAGTGATACTGAGATCGCAACAATTTTTAAAAAAGCACGAGCCGGCACCAATCTATCGACTGAAGAGATCATCAAGTTCAAATCGGCAATGCTCATAGAGCTGGCGGCTATGGATTGTGATCGCGGCTGGACCCAGCAGTATCATTTTGGAGCGATCAGAAACGTCAATTCGGCAGCCTATAAAAGACTTGGTGCCGATACCGGTTATGACTCAATCGGCGATTTCAATATGGCCTCGTCGCTGGCCCGCTTCCTGGACCGTCTAGAAAACAGGGGCAAACTCGCGAAAACAATTTTTTATAACCTGAACCCGAACGACAACGAAATGATCGCCGCCATGATCGGCAATTTCCAGGGCGGCAGCGTTCCCGGCAAAATTCAGTTTGGCTCCGGTTGGTGGTATAACGACCAGAAAGACGGGATGGAACGGCAGATAAACGCCTTGTCCAATATCGGCCTGCTCTCCCTCTTTGTCGGCATGCTGACCGATTCGCGTTCATTTTTGTCCTATCCCCGCCACGAGTATTTCCGGCGCATTCTCTGCAACCTGTTCGGCCGTGATATTGAAAATGGGGAACTGCCCGCCGATTTCGAGCTCGTTGGCAGCACTATTCAGGATATCTGCTACAACAATGCGGTCAACTATTTCGGGATTGATCTTGAGGGATAAGATCATGGTTATCGTCATCATAGGCCCGATGGGCTGCGGTAAAACGACAGTCGGTATCCTTCTGGCTGAAAAACTGGGCTGTGATTTTGACGATGCCGACGACTTTCATCCCCCTGAAAACGTCGAAAAGATGAGCCAGGGAATCCCACTGGATGACAACGACAGATTGGGCTGGCTGACGACCCTGCGAGATCGTATCCAGGAAAAAATTCAGCAGCGCAGCAGCCTGATTTTGGCCTGTTCGGCCTTAAAGCATTCGTACCGGGAAACATTGGGGATCGATCAAAAACAGGTCTTTTCCATTTATCTGAAAGGATCGCCCGAACTGTTAAAGGACAGGCTTTCAACCAGGAGCCATGAGTATATGAACGACTCACTGCTCAACAGCCAGCTGCGGACAATGGAGGAGCCCGATGGCGGTCTTGTTGTTTCCATCGACCAGCCCCCCGAATCGATCTGCAGTGAAATCATCACCGGACTTGGGATAAAAACATGAATAAATCAGCACAGATCGGCGTGGCAGGACTTGCTGTCATGGGTGAAAACCTGGTCATGAATATGGCCTCCAAAGGATTTTCGGTGAGCGTCTTCAACCAAACCTCAAGCAAAACCGATGCTTTTCTGGCAGGTCGGGCCCTTGGATTTGAGATACAGGGCCATCATGAACTTGAAGATTTTGTCTCCTCTCTTGAAAGACCGAGAAGGATCATGATGATGCTCAAAGCAGGCAGTGTTGTCAATAACTTTATCGACCAGCTTCTGCCGCTGCTCGAACCGGGTGACATCATTATCGACGGCGGCAACTCCAACTATGAAGACACGATTAGACGGCTCCGGGAAGTAGAGGCAAAAGGGTTCTTCTATATTGGTTCAGAAGTATCGGGGGGCGAAGAAGGGGCTTTGAAAGGACCCTCTATTATGCCGGGAGGCAGCAAGTCAGCCTGGGGACATATCGAACCCGTTTTCACCTCTATTGCCGCCAAGGCAGGGGATGACGAACCGTGCTGCGGCTGGATGGGTCCTGAGGGGGCCGGACATTTTGTCAAGATGGTGCACAACGGCATCGAATATGGCGACATGCAGCTGATCTGCGAATCCTATCATATTATGAAGGAACTGCTCGGTCTGGACAGCGATGAAATCCAGCGTATTTTCAGCGACTGGAAGCGTGGTGATCTTGACAGCTACCTGATTGAAATAACCGCAGATATTTTTTCTTACAAAGATTCCGACGGATCCCCGCTGGTGGAACATATCCTCGATACGGCCGGCCAGAAAGAGACGGGTAAGTGGACGGTCAACGGTGCTTTGAATTACGGTATTCCATTGTCGTTGATCAGTGAATCGGTGTTTGCCCGATGCCTGTCCTCGCTCAAGGATCTGCGAACAAGCGCTGCTGAAAAATTTGCCGGGCCGCCGAAGTCATTTGCAGGTGATCGTCAATCAGTTGTGCAGGCATTGGGACGGGCACTTTATGGCGCCAAGATAATCTCCTACACCCAAGGCTTTTCGCTGATGTCTGAAGTCTCAAGCCAATCTGACTGGGAGCTTGATCTGGGCTTGATAGCCAGGATCTGGCGTGGCGGCTGTATCATTCGTTCCGTTTTTCTTGATCGGATCGCCACTGCCTACGACCGCAAACCCGATCTTGAAAACCTGTTGTTTGACGATTATTTCTCCACAACCATAAATGAGGTTCAGGCAGATCTGCGTTTTGTTGTCGCAACTGCAGCTTCGGCAGGAATTTGGATTCCCTGTCTTTCGTCAGCCCTTGCCTATTATGATGGTCTGCGCTGTGGCCGCTTACCGGCAAACCTGCTCCAGGCTCAACGCGACTATTTCGGTGCCCACACCTATGAGCGGATCGATCAACCCCGTGGCAAGTATTTTCACACCGACTGGACCGGCAGCGGAGGAGACACAACCTCGACACCGTACAACACCTGATTTAACAACCTCCGATAAAGGAATTGAACCTGATGATCATTACCGTCTTTAGCTATGCTGTTTATTTCGATAAGGGATATTAGTGATTATGGCCGCCTGGAATCTTAAACAATACCTGAACTATGCTCTGCTCATTGTCAGAACCAACACTATCGTTATCTGGTGGATCGGCTGTATCGGGATATTAAGCGCCGCTTCCCTGCTCATCAAAGACAGCGCCGCTTTCTGGCCGTTAAATGTCGTTATTACACTCCTATCAATTCTTTCAACTCCGGTAATTTACGGCCTGTACTTTGAGTTGATCGAGGACACTTACTCATCGATTCTCCAGATAGTTAAAACCTATGTCCCCGGCTATATATGGCTGATCATCCGCATGTACCTGCCGCCAATCTTTCTGGCCAGCATGCTGGTCACCCTGTCGGCCGGTGCCGCTCTTACAATAGGCGGTGGAGGTATTCTGGAGATAACATTGATCCTCTTCAGTCTTATCTATCTTTTTGTTATTCCAAAATATTATCTCAAAGGTAAAGGACAGGGAGCAATCAGTGAAGGAATAGTATTTTTAAGCAAAAACCTGGCATCAGCCACCCCGATTATCCTTGCCGTCCTGCTGCTTGAAACGAGTATGCTGCTGCTCCAGTATCAGAGAAATGTTTTCAGTGTTGATCGTGGAATAATATTTATCGTTGTCGATTTTCTTATTTATTTCTTTGCTTCTCTAACCGACTACATCATCTTCATTATCTTGATATTCATACTCAAAGAGCCGCCGGCCCACACTGATCAGGAGTCACCATGAACCTTTCAGTCGTTACCTGAATTCAGTATTAAAGTGATGCATGAAAAGAAAAGACGACTTGAAACCTTTAAAACAGCCTAAAATTCAAATTTTTTTACTGGATTTACTGGCCATACCACGCATGCACCCTATATCATTGAAATTTAAACCATAATCAACGAATCAATCCCCATTTGTTTTTCCAATTTTTAAAACTTTCGCTAGGAGCGTGTCGGGATAACAGCCCATCACCCGCTCTATAAAATTGATCTTTGAAAATCGAATACGACATTTTTAGTCGCTACCTCGACTAAAGAGCATAAAAAGGGGTGTCATCCCCTCC
>Ga0056106_100171_pt1 | contig 10953 bp, 7 predicted proteins | sample WorMetcrassitun1_FD_77012 | JGI IMG/M metagenome (GOLD analysis project Ga0056106, IMG submission 77012) | Marine gutless worms symbiont microbial communities from Max Planck institute for Marine Microbiology, Germany - Olavius crassitunicatus.1 ... | reverse complement strand
TATCAGGCCGAATCTTCTTAATTTCTTGAGCGAGTTTATCACCAGTTATATTCGGCATGGCCATATCGGTAATCACCAAGTTAAATTTTTCAGGCATTGACCTAAAAGCTTCCAGTGCTTCCGTACTGCTTGTTCGCATGGTAACCGTGTAACCTAACTGCTTAAGGATCTGTTTCTGTATATCTGCAATAGCGGGTTCGTCATCCACAAATAAAATATGTTCCTTACCGGTTGGCAAGGGGCCTGTCCAATCCGTCGCAATATCCATCACTTCTTTCTCGGCTAAAGGAAAATAGATGCTGAAGGTTGTCCCTTGGCTAACTTTACTGGAAACGGTAATGTGACCACTGTACGTGTTGACGATTCCATGTACGACGGAAAGCCCCAATCCGGTTCCTTTATGTTTTTCTTTGGTAGTAAAATAAGGGTCGAATATATGATCAATATGCGCTTTTGAAATTCCCGAGCCATTATCGTCGATCGTCAACTTTGCGTAACTCCCCGTTTCCCAGCCGGCATAAACTCCGTTAGGATATTTATCCAAAATAAATGGCTCGAGCCCGATCTTGATAAAACCACTATCTTCATCTACGGCATGTGAAGCGTTGGTTACCAGGTTGACGATCACCTGGTGAATCTGCGTCGGATCGGCCTTTATGGTTAAAAAATCATTGTGAATATTTTCTTTTAACTTGATTGAAGTGGGGATAGTCGATCGAAGCATTTTCAATGCCTCTTTCACCAATGGATTGAGGTAAACTGGTTTTATCTCGTGTTCGGTCTGACGGCTAAAGGTCAGTATCTGTTTGACCAGGTCTGTGGCACGTTTTCCGGCCTGAAGAACTTCATTTAAGCTTTTTTGTAAATGGGACCCTTCCTCAACATCAAACAAAGCAAGCTCGGTATAGCCAATTACGGCGGAGAGAATATTGTTAAAATCATGAGCGATTCCACCTGCCAGGGTGCCGATGGCTTCCATTTTTTGAGTTTGAAGCACCTGTTTCTGTAATTTCTTTATCTTTCTTTCCGCAGCAGTCCTTTCGGTCACATCCCTGGCGATGCCGCTGATAAAGGGATCGCCTTTGTCCGGTTGAACCAATGCGCTCCGATATTCCAGATAAAACTTGCTTCCATCTTTTCGGAAGTAGCATGAAATGCCTTCATAATTGCCGTTCTTTTTAATCCCTATAAGATATTCGTGTTCAAATTTGGGGGCGAGTTCCGGTTTCATAAAATCTGACACTCTGCGACCAATAAATTCCTCAAGATCGTACCCAAAAAGCCTGTGCATCGCACTATTGGCCGAGGTGAACCGGCCTTTGAGATCTATTGTAAAGACAAGATCGGTTATCGAGTTAAACAAGTCTTTGTATCGTGTTTCCGACTTTCGTAGTTTCTGGGCGATACGCTCACGTTCGGTTATATCTTCGATGATGCCATCGAAATAAGCGATCTCATCCCTCTCGTCCTTCACGACCGCTGTCGATACGGACCCAATCAATAAAGTTCCATCCTTTTTTTTAGCCGAAGTTTTTTGTTTTTAATAACTCCATCTTGTAGTATCTTGGCACTAATTATTTTTCTTTCATCCGGATCTTGATATAAATCAGAAACGGAATTTTTAAAAAATTCCTCTCTGCTATCATAATCAAACATGTTGCAAATAGATGTATTTGCCTCAATAAATTTACCGCTTGGTCCGGGCGTATTTCTAAAATAACCGACATTAAGATGGTTTGTTAAAGATTTGAATCTGTCAACCGTTCCCCGCAGTGCATCTTCTGCTTGTTGAAGCTTTGAGATATCTACAAATCCCTCGAGATAGTGCGTTCGTCCATTTAATTGAATGGGGGTCACCGTTTTAATAATCGGTATTTCCCTACCATCGGCAGTCAATAATGCACGTTCGGAATGATCAATATTTTGGCCAAGGTCCGTTATCGGGCATTTCCCCTCTTCAGTCGGGCAAATAAATTTATGGCACGTTTTATCGACAATCTCATCCGGATGAATTCCAATAATTCTTGCCGCTTCCGGGTTGATTTGAACGATCCTGTGTCCCTCCGGATCGATCACTACAATCCCCATACCAATTGAATCAACAATCGTCCGCTGTCGTTTCTCGCTTTCTTTAAACTTTTCTTCAGCCTGAATGCGGGATTGTATTTCTTGATTTAACCTTTTTTCCCTCAAATTGATCAATAATCCACAAAGACCACCAATCAGAAATGGGATAATAAAGCCTTTACTACCAAATGGCGAGCCAATGATCCCTTTTTGGATCACGGAAAGAGCGCAAAGAAGTGCAGCGCCAGCGAGAAATGACAATATGGCATTAAGAGAAAGCTTCATGCTTATTTCCAGGTAAAATGGACTTTAATGTCTTTGTTCGGTTGAGCTTGAATTGAACAAAGACGCCACTACACGATTCAGAAAAACCAGACATGATACTTTGAATAGCAAATATCGTGCCAGAGCTGGCTCCGAGCTGGCAGCGGCAGATAGGTAGATGCCTCATGGGCCCTGATTTTGTTCCGATACCGGGGGGGTGATTCACCATTGTTGTTCAAATCCCCCTCGATACTGGTTTTTAGGTCCGGTTGGCGTCAAGAGGGTGCTTGCCAGTATCTATGAAACTTATTAATATCCGCAGTTATAGCAAAAACGTATCTTTCTTATGTACCGGACTAATAAGTTGAGCGGTGTGCCGAGCATTCATGTTGCGAATTATAGATAGGGATTAAAAATATACCTCGTGGTGAAGATCGGTAACCAACGTGATAGATATGTAATTCAAATTGCATTATTTAGATTGGTGTAACAGGCCGCCCGTATCGTCTTTGTGAAACCCTCCGCTGTTGTGATCGTATTCGATGATGAATGTCATATCGTCGGTGGTGATATACTGGATGTTAAATAGCACGCGCGTGACGTCAGTTTTTTCGGTGGTGAGGTTTTCCTGGTAGCCTCTGAATTTTTAATCAAAATCGGTACTTCATGCCAGTTCTCATGAATCTCAAAATGGGTTATGATATTTCTGACAAAATCAAGCCCATAATGGTAGTCTGGTTCGCTCCCGTTGATCGGTTTACGGGTCAGGCTTTTTCTGACTGCTTTCTTGCCTGGTATCCAGGTAGCGAATCATATCGGATTGTGTCCTTAATCATAAAATGATATGAGTTTTGCTGAATATACGATTTGAATTTACTTGAATCGATTAACATGGAATCAAACGAGACCCACAAACCGTAGTTGAAAAATATAATGGAGTAGACAAGCATCAATGAAACGCAACTTCATAATCCCCTATCTGATTGTATTGGTTTGCCTGCTCTCTTGTGCACCTCGGTCGATAGAACAGGAGCCGATGGTCACCAAACCGGTTAAACCGGAAGTGATCACTGAGGAAGCCCTGTTGACCGATGCGCGCCATGCCTTGGGAACCCGGGATGATCGACGGGCGTATCAATTATTTGAAGAATACCTGGCGCGCTTTCCCCGTGGATCCCGTAATGCTGAGGTTTTGATGCAACGGGGAATGCTGGCCGAAAGTTTTGGGGATTTTGATATCGCCGAAACCGCCTATCGTCGAATTATCACCGAGTATCCGCATAGTATCTGGACCACAGACAGTCATTTGAAGATACTGGGCGTTCTTACCACGCAACACGCCTATGATCAGGTGGTTGTGCAGGCGCCCATTGCCCTTTTACACGTCCAGGCACCACTTGAGCGGATGCGGGTGTATCAAATGCTGGGTGATGCGTACCTGTCCCAGGTAATCTATCGTGAGGCGGCAATCGCATTTGCATCCGCTTATGATCTTGCCCCCTACGAAAATAAAGTCGATATCGAAACAAAAATGGAAGAAGCGGTCAGCCCGATAGGAACGATTGATCTGGAATCGATTGTCAGTCAGTTGAATCATGGTCCCGCCAAGGGAAATTTCTTATTTCTTTTGGGAAGCCGTTTGATGATTGCCGAACGTTATGCGGATTCGCTAACCGTGTTTACCGATTTTGTAGAAAATCATCCCGATGATGAACGGGTGGCGTCGGCCAGAGAAACGATGGCCGAACTTGAAGGGATGACGGTGGACCGAAACACCATCGGCTGTTTGTTTCCCTTGAGTGGTCCTTACAGCCAATTTGGACTTCAGGCGCTAAACGGCGTTGAATTTGCTCTAAACCAATTCACTGCCGGTATCCAAAAACCACCCGTGCGGATTATCGTGAAGGACACGGGGGCAGATCCCCAACAGGCCATGGCGGCTTTTTGGGAGCTGGCCGATGCCGATGTAACCGCGATTATCGGCCCCATGTTGACCGCCGGTTTAATCGCGGAAAAAGCCCAGGAATTGGGGATTCCGTTAATTGCTATGACGCAAAAAGACGGTATTGTCCAAACGGGCGATTATATCTTTCGTAATTTCATTACCCCCCGGATTCAAACCGCCGCGCTGGCCGAATATGCCGTGAACACCTTGGGGGTTACCCGGTTTGCCGTTTTGTATCCCGCGGAAAAGTACGGCATTACGTTCATGCACGAATTCTGGGACCAGGCGGTCGCCCATGGGGGTAAATTAACCCGGATAGAGGCCTACACGTCAGGCCAGACCGATTTTGCCGATGTGATCAAAAAACTGATCAGAGAACACAAAAAGGTAAAGGGAAAAGACGCGGTCCCGGTGATCGATTTCGAAGCGATATTTATTCCGGACGGATCGAGAAAGGCAGGGCTGTTGATCCCGCAGCTGGCGTATCACGATATCCAGAATGTCTACTTGCTGGGCACCAACCGGTGGTACTCTCCGACCCTGATTGATATGGCACGATCATTCGTTAAGGGCAGCATATTACCGGTAGGATTTTTTCCGGAGTCTGCCAGGCCCGCGACGGTTGAGTTTATAAAAGGATTCGAAAATGATTTTGGAAATAAACCGGGGTTTATCGAGGCCGTGGCCTATGATACGGCCATGATTCTTTTCCAGATTCTGGATCGACCCGGCATGGCATATCGCAGCGCCATCCGGGATTCATTGCTGGGGGTATCGGCATATCCGGGCCTTACCGGTGCCACATCGTTTCGCCTAGATGGGGATGTGGAAAAAAAGATCCGGTTGCTCGAGATAAAAGGGGATCAGTTTATTGAGTTGGCGCAATAACAAACAATAGCAGATGCAGGAAGGTTGCCATTGTTTTTTCTTTTCTGCCTGATGCTTCTTTCCCCGGCTCACTTCTTTTTATGCTTTTTTCAATGCGCCCTGTCCGGTGGCGGCGAGTACGCTGCGCCATAAGCTGCCCTTGGGATTAATCTGTTTACGTTTGCCCGCTGACAATTCCATCGGCACATGGACAAAATGGTTGTTCCAATGGCCCACTAACACCTTGGTTTTACCGGCCATGGCGGCGTGGACGGCGTTTCGCCCCAAAAAATTGCAAAAGACCTGGTCGTTGGCATTTGCCGGTAAGCTGCGAATGATATAACTGGGGTCGATGTATTTTACCGTGATATCGATTTTCTGGTCTTGGAAATGATCGGTTATCCGGTCTTTCAGATACCGACCTATGTCTTTCAGGCGAATATTGCCCGATTCATCCGCTTGCGCCATTTCCTTGCTGAAAAATTTTTGTCCGGCACCTTCGGCAGCTACAATGACGGCATGGCGGCGTTGCGCCAGCCTCTTCTTCAGCTTTTCAAACAGGCCGCCGGGGCCTTCCAGGTCAAAATCAACTTCAGGAATTAATACAAAATTAACATCTTGTTCGGCGAGCGCGGCCGTTGCGGCAATAAAACCCGAATACCGGCCCATGAGTTTAATAAGTCCGACTCCGTTGGGGTACCCAACCGCTTCGTTATGCGCGGCTCGGATGGCCTGAGTGGCAACATCCACGGCCGTATCAAACCCAAACGATCTGGACACCATGTGGATGTCATTGTCGATGGTTTTAGGAATCCCGACGACGCTGATTTTCAGCCCGCGGGATGAAATGGTGTCGGCGATGCGCGTGGCAGCCACCAGGGTTCCGTCTCCACCGATCATGAATAATGCCCCGATCCCCATCCGTTCCAGGCAATCGACAATGGCCTCTGGATCCTGATCGCCCCTGGATGAACCGAGCAGGGTCCCGCCTTTTTTCATGATATCGCCTACGACCTTTGGGGTAAGTGTCATGACATCATGGTGATAGTCTGCAATAAACCCCTGCAGACCATAGCGAATACCAAAAATGTGCCGAACATTGTATCCATAGTACAATTCGAGTACCACGGAACGGATAATGGCATTTAACCCCGGACAGATGCCGCCACAGGTGACCAGGGCACACCGGATTTTGCTAGGATCAAAATAAATTTTGCGCCTGGGGCCTGCGTATTCAAGTGCAGGTAACGGCTTCCCTTCCCGGGATGCCGCAGCGAGACGGACCGAATCAATATCGACCAATACCCGATCGGTATCCGATGTAAAGCTAAACTGATTTTTTTTCAGCTGCTTGGCCAGGGGCGAGGAAATACCCGCCGTGCCCAGGGATTCGATAGTGGTGGTAATAACGTTAGGGTCAGGAGTCATGGATTAATTATACCATATCTTTCAGGTTAGATTATTCTTGCGATATCGATCCGGTGTTTTGTCTAGGGCCTAAGTGAACCGGAATTTTCCTTTTCCTAAAATATCATGAAGGTGGACAATGCCTTGAAGGGTCCCTTTTGTATCAACAATGGGCAAGACCGTGATCTGGTGGGTTTCCATCAGGTACAGGGCATCGTATGCGGCAGTTTCGGGAACGACCGAGCGGGGCGCCGGTGTCATTATCTCATCTACCCGAGCGGTATCGAAGTCCGTTTTTTTAACCAGCATGCGCCGGAGATCACCATCGGTGATGATTCCGATTAACCGCCGATCCTTTGCGGTTACCAGTGTGACACCCAACTTGCCCGCGTCCATGCTGTCGATGGCGTCGGCCATTGATGATCCCATGGGTATTGTGGGGAGCGGATCGCCGGTATGCATGATATCGCCAATGCGGCCGGCCAGACGTTGGCCCAAATGGCCGCCTGGGTGATTTTTCTTAAAATCATGGGTGTTAAACCGGCGTTTGTTAATTAATACAACGGCCAGGGCGTCCCCCATGGCCAGCATGGCGGTGGTGCTGGTGGTCGGGGCCAGCCCCATGGGGCATGCCTCCTTGGCCACGCTGACATCAATGATGATATCACTGGATTTGGCAAGGGTTGAATCGACAGGTTGGCCGGTAAAAGCGATAATCGGGCATCCCATTTTGCGAATGCTTGGCAACAAAAGGCTTAGCTCATCGGTTTCGCCGCTGTAAGAAAGTGCGAGAAAAATATCATCCGGTCCCACCTGTCCCAGGTCGCCATGCATGGCTTCCACGGGATGAAGAAACAGGCTCCGGGTACCGGTACTGTTTAGCGTGGCGACGATCTTTTGTCCCACGATACCCGATTTTCCGATGCCGCTGACAATGAGCCGGCCGGTGGACCGATAAATACGTTTCACCATCTGCTCAAAATTGTGATCCACACGGTCGACGAGGGCCTGGATACCTTCCGCTTCGAGTCTAAGTACTTTTTGTGCTTCTTTGATTATCATTTCTTGTCGGTTGTCGCTTATTGATAGTTGATGACGGTCGTTGTCATTTACCGGGTGGATCTTTAAAACGTCATTGATGGCAATTCATACAATATCCGGCTTGGAAAACAAAGAGATAAATTTTAACCAAAAATGATTATCAATAATCTATTTCCTGTTCTTACCCTGGTGGTGTTGGGCTATGTTCTTAAACGGGCCGGTTTCACCAGCGATCTCTTTTTGAAGATGTCGGACCGGATGATTTACTTTATTTTTTTCCCGATGTTACTGTTTTGGAAAATCGGGGCCGCGCCGATACAATCAGATCTTGACTGGGGATATTGTCTGGCAGCCGTCTGCGCGGTTCTGGCGGTGTATATCGTCGGTATCCTTTACATCAAGCTTTTTGGTGTCGGCGATTTCCAGGTGGGGACATTTTCCCAGGGGTGTTATCGGTTTAACTCCTACATCGGGCTGGCTGTTGTCATGAATGCATTGGGTGAATCCGGTATTCAGTATTTCGGTATTTTAATCGGCGTCCTGATTCCTTTGATCAATGTACTGGCCGTATCAACGCTGGTTTGGTTTTCAGGTAATAAGATTCGCCTGAAAGAAAGGGTTCATCTGACCATTCGCACCTTGATTGTAAATCCCCTGCTTATCGCCTGCGTCGCCGGTATGCTTTATGCCAGATTCCGGCATGGGTTTCCCGTCTTTTTGGAAAATTCATTTCGACTGGCCGCTTCCTTGACCCTGCCCCTTGCCCTGTTGTCTGTCGGCGGTGCGTTGACAATGAAGACCCTTAGCGGTTATCTGTCGCTGTCTTTTGTTTCCGCCGGCTTTAAATTAATCCTTTTGCCTGTAATGGGGCTGTTTTTTTTATCGATCTTTGGCGTTACCGGCCTGACGTATAAGGTTGCGATGCTTTTTTTTGCCATGCCGACTTCGACTGCGATTTTTGTCCTTTCGGGCCAGTTGCACAGCGATACGGACCTGGCGTCGGCGACAATCGTCGTCTCAACTATTTTATCTTTTTTTTCCTTGAGCGCCGTACTTTTATGGATTTCCTGAGGGTAAAATGTGTGATGGGGGGATCGTATGACCACTGCCTTTAAATTGATTGTTGAATACGACGGAACCGATTATAGCGGTTGGCAGGTCCAAAATGATGTGCCGACGATCCAGGGTGAAATCGAAAAGGTATTGCAACGGATAACCGGTCAATCGATACGTGTGAGTGGGTCGGGTCGGACCGATGCCGGCGTGCATGCATTGGCACAGGTGGCCGGTTTTGTTTGCAAAACAAAGCTGTCGGTTACGCAGCTGCATAAGGGATTGAACAGCTTGTTGCCGTCAGATATTGTTATCCATTCCCTGGAACCGGTCCCGGCCGCTTTCCATCCCCGTTATGATGTGATCAGCAAGATCTACCGGTATCGCATTTTAAACCGGAAGTGGCCCGACGCCATCTTGCGTTGCTATGCCTGGCAGCTGCGCCGCCAACTCGATATTGACGCCATGGCTGTTGCCGCCCGTCATCTTCTGGGCTGCCATGATTTTAAAGCCTTTGAAGGGGTGGGAAGTCCGCGATCCAGCACGGTCCGTAATATATTGAGTGCGTCCATTACCCGGCAGGAATCGGACCTGATGGTTTTTGAAGTTAAAGCCGACGGGTTTTTACGGTTTATGGTTCGAAACATTGTGGGCACTCTGGTAGACGTGGGATTGTCGAGAATCTCCTCGGACGACTTTTTACGGGTTCTTGCCTCGAGAGATCGAAGCCAGGCTGGCCCGACAGCCCCCCCCCATGGCTTGTTTCTGGTCCGGGTATTCTATGAAGAATCGCGAACGTCTACATGACCCATTTGCCATGGCCCATTTGTAATTCAAGGGGCGACGTTTCACGTTGTCAGGTGTCCGCACGTATTTTGTGTTCCAGGATCTTTTCGTTATAAAAAGCGATCACATCCCGCCGGTTGAGCATGCCGATCAGACTGCCGGGATCGTCTTTCTTAACAACCGGGAGACTGTCGATATTTTTCATGGTTAGCTTTTGTAAAACCGTGTTGAGGTCCTCGGATAGGTTCGTAACGATAATATTTGACATGGCAATGTCGCGCATCACCACCAGTTGTTCGATTTCCGTCGAAAACAGTATGGCACGAATATCGGTGCTGGAAAAGATACCGGTCAGGCGGCCCTTATCGTTCATAACAGGAAAGTAGTGCTGTTTGGTGCTTGAAAAAAACCGCTTAAACTCCCGAAACTGCATCTTTTCCGGAATCAAGCTGACTTTTCTGATCTTTTTATCCAAATCGTCGACATGGAACGTCTCAAGAATATCCACAAAAAATTCACCGGCGTGGGCCTGGGATTCGACTTTTGTGCGTACCTGGTTGCGAAAAATAGTCCAGTTTCTGGAGGCCAGGTAGGATACGGAACAAACGAGCAGGCTGGGCAAAAGCAGGTGATAGGAATTGGTCATTTCACTGACAAAAATAATCGTCGAAATCGGTGTGTTGGATACCCCCGCAAAGAATCCGGCCATCCCGACCACGATAAAGGCACCTGGCTCGGTAACGATTGCCGGCATCCATTGGTGAAACAGTTTTCCCACAACGCCGCCCATGGCGCCACCAATAACGACCGACGGTCCAAACACACCGCCGCTGCCACCGGAACCAATGGAAAACAAGGTCGTCAATGTTTTGCCGATGGCCAAAGACAATAAGAAAAGAATGGATACCCCGGCCGGGCTGGTGAGTGCCTGCTGGATGTATCCATACCCAAACGCCAATGTATGGGGAAAGAAAAAGCCGATCATGCCGGTAACCAGGCCGCCGATTGCCGGTTTAAAATGGTTGGGCATTTTCAAGCGGTGAAAGACGCCGGTGACACCATAGAAAGATTTCACATAAAAATACCCCGTGATGATCAGAACTAGGGTCAGCACCAGATACGGCCCCAGCTCGAGGGGGTTGGTAAAGATAAAATCGGGTGTATTAAACAGCGAGCCCCATCCAAATACGAGGCAGAACTCACAATAGGCCACCACCGATGAAATTCCGGCTGGAATAATCACTTCCGATTCGAATTCCGGGTCGCGATATAGGACCTCGGAGGCGAACAATGCCCCGGCCAGCGTTGCCCGAAAAATACTACCGACACCGGCACCAATTCCGGCGGCCATCATAATTCGCCGTTCACGATCAGATAATTTCAGGCGTGTGGCCAAAAAAGAGCCAAAGCCCGCTCCAATTTGAGCAATGGGGCCTTCCCGGCCACCGGAGCCACCGGTCGTCAGGGTAATGGCGGATGCAATGGTTTTAATAATCGGGACGCGACCGCGAATGGCGCCCCCT
>Ga0056106_100169_pt1 | contig 11072 bp, 12 predicted proteins | sample WorMetcrassitun1_FD_77012 | JGI IMG/M metagenome (GOLD analysis project Ga0056106, IMG submission 77012) | Marine gutless worms symbiont microbial communities from Max Planck institute for Marine Microbiology, Germany - Olavius crassitunicatus.1 ... | reverse complement strand
TTATCTCCTTTTGTAAGATTTAAAAGATATGCTTAATTGTCCCCAACATATCACAACCACTTATATTTACAAGAGATATGTCGTATTATATTGTTAAGTCAACGGCATTGGCTCTAACATACCCATAGCGATCCGATAAAACCAACGGCCCTTTTGAAATATTTAGGCGGGCAATAAGAGATTATCACCCCTTATAAAACATGCCAAATAGAAAAACAGGATTCCCAAAGCAACAAACAGCAGATACATGGGCATATTGATGACATATTGGGCGGCCTGTTGAGCAAAATCGACACCGATACCATCAATCCAGCTAAGATATTTTGCTTCCACCACGTCAACAATGGACATCATCTCCGAATCGTAATCTTCATTCATCATTTTGCCAATCGCCTGAAAAAGAAGTAATACGGCACTGATCATCAAGCAAAGCCCTCCTAGCAAACTCCATTTCGACATGCGTAATATCCTCCCGGATGCACATTGATGCCCCGCCCCCCCTTTTAGTGGGGTATTGCCTGTAAGGGCGGTAAGCGTATTATTCTATGACCTTATTTTTTTTAAATATCCTCACTGATACAATAAATTTATAGATAATTCAATATTTGAACAATCGCAATGGAAAAATATCGATGAATTTTCTATTTACATACTGAGCACTTGCTTTTATAATTAAATATTACCCTATCGGGCTATCTGTAGATATTGTGATTTACGATGGACAGTGAGTATGCCGAAATTGCAGGTTGACATCGCCGGTATTTCTTTAAAAAACCCGGTCATGAGTGCGTCGGGGACCTTCGGCTATGGAGTCGAATTTGCATCGCTGGTTGATTTAAACGACTTGGGCGGAATTGTCGTCAAGGGACTGTCACTAACACCTTCGAAGGGAAATCCGCCGCCCAGGATCGTGGAAACACCCTGCGGAATGCTCAATGCCATCGGCCTTGAGAATGTCGGTATCGAGGCATTCCTGGCAGAAAAGCTTCCCCTCTTGGCCAAGTTATCCACGCCGGTTTTTGCCAATATTTACGGTAAAACCATGGAAGAATATGCTGAGCTGGCCGCCCGCCTTGATAACGTTGAGTCGGTTTCCGGCATAGAAATCAATATCTCGTGCCCCAATGTCGATGCCGGAGGAATGGCCTTTGGTGTGGATCCGATTTCTGCGGGGCAAGTGGTTGAGGGCGTAAGAAACCGGAGCTCAAAGCTGGTAATCGTTAAGCTTTCACCCAATGTAACCGATATTGCCGAGATGGCAAGAGCCGTGGTCGATGCCGGTGCCGATGCCGTTTCCCTGATCAATACCATCACCGGTATGCGTATCGATATTGAATCCCGGCGCCCGGTCTTGGCCAATATCACCGGCGGGCTGTCAGGGCCGGCTATTCGACCCGTAGCCCTTCGAATGGTTTGGCAAGTGGCCAGTGCAGTCGATGTACCGGTAATCGGTATGGGCGGAATTATGACGGCCGAAGACGCTCTGTCATTTATTATTGCCGGTGCTACGGCGGTGCAGATTGGCACAGCCAATTTCGTTGATCCCACCGCAATGATGACGATTATTGATGGGATCAAAACGTATTTAACCAAGCATAATATCAGTGATGTGAACGAGCTGATCGGTTCAGTAATCGTTTAACATCGTCACATTACCCAAAAGATCGATTTTTTGAGCCAACTATCAACATGATGAAAGGAGAGAAACATGCCATTTGAAAACCTAGATGAAATTTTCGATTTCGCCATTAAATTTGAACAGGAGGCCGTGAAGTTCTATGAAGAAGCGGCCAAAGAAGAATCCATGTCCGGTACCAAACAGATGTTAAAAGAGATGGTCGATGAAGAACGCAGGCATGAACGATTGCTCAAGGAGATGAAACGCAAGGGTGTCGTCAAAGGGATGGATAAATATAAATTTAAATGGATCCCGGATATCAAGCGCAGTAATTATCTGGTTGATGTGGAATACGAAAAGGGAATGGCCTACAATGAAATCTTGTTAGTGGCCATGAAAAAAGAAGAAAAAGCGCTGGCATTGTACAACGACCTCCTAAAAAGAGCCGAGGGCGAAGAAGCCAAAAAATTGTTCAAGGTTATGTGTCAAGAAGAGGCCAAGCACAAATTAAAATTTGAAACCCTTTATGACGATTATATGGCCGAGATGGGTGACTAAATCGGTTCTAACACCATTGATGACAGACCCGGGGTTTCCGGGGAACGGAGAGTGATATGAAAAGAAAAAATGAATGGGTCAGCATCCTGACCACGTTTATGATGTTAACGACAAGTATTGTCTTTGCCGGTGATAAGAAGATTGCCGGGATTAAATTTCCCGGGGAAAAAATCATCTCCGGCCACACCTTGAAATTAAACGGGGTTGCCCTTCGCAAAGCGCTCATGGTCGTCAAGGTGTTTGCCGGCGGCTTTTATTTGGAAAAACCGACCCGAGACACCCAAGAAGCGATTGTGTCCGATCAGGTGAAGCATCTTCATCTGCACTACCTGACCGATAAAGCCACCGCCAAAAACCTCCAGGATGGATTTATCGAGGCTATGGAAAAGGCCAATCCCCCGGAATTGGTTGAAAAGCACCGAAAAATAATCGACCTGTTCGCCTCCTGGCTTGATACAGACATGCAGCCGGGAAGTATCACCGAGTCCACATATATACCGGACCAAGGCTTAACCCTGTGGGTCACAGGCGAAAAGAAAGGGACCGTCCAGGATAAAGAATTTATCCAAATGTACTATCGATATTGTGTGGGGGAAAAAGCCGATAAACGTCTTCGGAAAGGATATCTGGGGCTAAAATAATACAATCAGGCAGTTTTTAGCAAGCGCATCATTTTTACCGGTTATCCTGCCAATATCTTTCCAGATACGCCAGCGATTTTTTCAAAGTTGTAAAGGAAAAGACTTCAACCGAAACAGTTCCGGTAAACGATGTCAGGGTAGCCAGAATTTTGGATAGGGTCGATTGGGCAAGCGCATCTAAAGCACAGTGATCCCGGTGATCCCTGACCCCTTGCAGGTGGACCATGTTGATCCGGTGGTTCCATTTCCGATACTCGGATGTCCAGTCGGTCCCCTGTCCTATAAGGTGCCCCACATCCAGACAGACGGCCAGATCAAACCTTTCAATGATCGGCCGGATCCATTCCAGCGGGTAATTGAGGTTCTCGACAGACAATGATTGCCCGGAAATACCGCTCACAATAATGGCTTCAACGCTTTTTTCAAGCCGTTTAAGCCAGCGATTCATCTCCGTTTTCACCATATCGGATTCATCTGACGACAGGTGCAGAACCCAAGCAGTGGGATTCAGGGGCTTGGTAAGTGCCACGGCCTCGATCATAGTATCTACTGCGTGGCGCCGGCAATCAGCGTTCGGGCTACCCAATGACACGTCAATGGGTAAATGAATATTATAGCGAAGCTGGTATTCATCGGCCAACGTTACCATCTGACAGACTTCTTCTTCAGTGGGGAAATCGCCTTTTCTAACACTGTCAAAAATCAAAATTTCAATTTCATCTACATACGGACCAAGCATCTCGATATTGGCAGCCCAATTCGCCGGATAGATAAAAGATGGTGCACAAATACGAAAAGGATACCAATCTTTGTACGACCGGGGTAACCGGTCAAAAGCCTGATTGGGCAGCACCATTGTTTTCGTTTCCATTTAGAAAATACCGACCAATATCAGGCCGGCGACAATGAGCATCCCCACCCATATCATTGACGATAACCACAATAAATCACACGCCTTACTGATATGAATATTTCGGACCCGGCCAAGTTTAATACCGATGAAGGGTTTATCCACCAGCACGCCACCATAATCATTGGGGCAATTGAGCCGAACGGCCAGGGCACCGGCAAAAGCGGCCTCCGGGTAACCGGCGTTGGGGCTCGAATGATTTGCCCCTTCAACGAGAGCGGTTCGAAAGGCACGGCGACCGGATCGCCCCAACAAATTCGCAGCCAGGGCAACCGCGGGCACCGCCAGTCTCGCCGGGAAAAAATTGACCGCATCGTCAAACCGTGCCGCTACTTTGCCGAACTTATGATATCGTTTATTTTTATATCCGATCATAGAATCCAGTGTATTAACCATTTTGTAAGCCATGGCCAGCGGTGCTCCGCCAATAATGGCGTAAAACAGGGGTGAGGCCACACCGTCTACAAAATTTTCAGCCACGGTTTCTACCACAACCCGGCGAATGCCGTCTTTGCTTAATTCCTGGGAATCCCGTCCCACGATCTTCCCGACGCTGGCCCTGGCACTTCTCAGGTCGCCACTTGCCAACTCGCTTAAAACATCTTGTGCGGATTGATATAATGACCGTATCGAAATACAATAAAATATTAAAATAACACTGATTATCTTGCCAAATAACGGGCAAACAGCCTCACACAGGGCTACAAGGCTAAATGTCACCCCATATGTTACACCGATAAGAAAGAATGTGCCGAGCGCACCACTGAAAACCAACGGCAATGGAAACCGTCGAAACCGTGGCTCCATCGTTTCAATTGCCCATCCCATCCAGCGAATAGGATGGGGTAGCCAGCGCGGATCACCGAGGGTGAAATCGAGGATTACCGCTGCAATCATCACCAAAATAAAATCACTCATTATGATGGCCTTGTTCTATACGCTGCTTTATGAAATATAGTCTTCCAGATATCGTTTTCCGGCGGCCTTTTTGGTCGTTCTCCTGCAACAGCATACATACTTGTACGCCTGATCCGGGAAAACGCCCTATTTAGTCCCGCCTGCCGTGAGCTGGACAAAAAACATTACCGGAAAGCCTATACGATCATAGTGATATTTACCAATACGTTACTTTCAGAATAAAAGGATACCATGGGAATTACGATTGTTCAACGGAGCGATTTAACCCGCTCAAAAAAAAATCGACCGTTGCACTGGTCCTGTCCGGTGGTGCGATAACCGGCGGCGCCTTTAAACTTGGAGGATTACAGGCCTTAAACAGCTTGATGCTCAACCGGAATATTGTCGATTTCGATATTTTCGTTGGCACCAGCGCCGGATCATTTCTGACGACGTATTTGGCCAACGGTGTCACCACCGATCAACTGGCCAGCAGTTTCGAGGGCAGGCAAAGCAATGTCGATCCAATTATGATATCGGAGTTTTATGCGCTCAACTTAAAAGACATCCTAACGGCACCCACCCACATCGCCGAGCATTTAACGACCATGGCGGTCAAGGGCGCAATCGATTTTATCAAAACCAACAATATTTTCCGGAAAGAATTCAGGAAACGATTACTGGCCATGGCTGTCCGGCCTACGTATGAAAATGTTCAGGCCTTTGTCCACTATTGTCTGCTTCGGGAGTCGGGAAAAAAAACACGCCCGACCCTGCCGTGGCATTTTATTCCCAACGGCATATTTACGACGGACAAACTGGAGCAATCTACACGGAAAAATATTGAAGCCAATAAGTTATGTAATAGTTTTAACACGCTCTACAAAAAACGAAATCGGCGCCTGTATATCATTTCCATGATGCTGGATACTGCTGAGCGGGTTATTTTCGGGCCCGATGAAAAAAATAATATCTCCATCTCAAAAGCGATGCAAGCCTCCATTGCCTTACCGCTTTTTTACAAACCGGTCCGCATTGATGAATCAGACTATATTGACGGATCCATGACCAAAACCGCCAGTATGGATGTGGCCATCGCCAAGGGGGCGGATCTAGTCATCTGTTATAATCCGTTTCGGCCATTTAACCGGAACCGGCATGATGAGATGAATAAAGCCACCAAAGGTTCACGAATTCGCATTGCAGAAGACGGAATATACGCCGTATTAAATCAGGCCATGCGCGCCATGCTACACACACGATTGATGCATGGGATACGGCTATGGGAGAAGCATCCGGACTTTCATGGCGATATCATTCTGATTGAACCCACCGAGTATGATGCCTCCTTCTTCGATATGAACCCCATGGCTTTTTGGGAGCGACGGCGGGCGGCCATGCGGGGGTACGAATCGGTACGACAATCGATCCGACGGAAATATCCTCAAATAAAACAAATTTTAAACGCCCACGGCATTCTGGTTGACCCGGATTTTGATGCGGACCCTATTGATTCGGCCAACCATGATCCCCATGTTAAAGAAGAGACCCAGGCGGCTTAAAAGGGTGAGCATACCTGCATTCCAACAACTCGCCACAGGTCAATCACAGTTGATACCACCCCAACCGCTTTTTTTGTCTATCTACAAAAACCCGGTTTGAAGTTAAGATGAATCATTGGAGACATCCGTATGAAGTGTGAATCGGCCCCCGAAAACCAGACCGGATACCAAACCGAGTACCCGGCCGGGTTCCAGGGATGGCTAAGACGAACAAAGCCCTTCTGGGCCCTTTCCCGAACCCCTCATCTTTTGCTGGACATGGCGACACCTGTTTTGGGGGTATTGCTGGTTCTGGGTGGTTTTCCTTCTGCATGGGTCATGGGCTTAGGGATACTCACCGCTTTTGCGGGCTATACGGCTGTTTACGCATTAAATGATGTGGTCGACTATCGCGCGGATGTGGAAAAAATGGGCGCCGGCGGCGTCAATGATTCAAAAGCCTATCTGGACGATGTCATGCCCCGCCATCCCATGGCTACGGGTGTGATTGGCTTTTCTCAAGGCGTGCTCTGGGTGGTTTTTTGGGGTATATTGGCCATAACAGGGGCCTATTTGTTAAACCCCGTCTGCGTGTGGATCTTTTTAGGAGGAATGGGTCTGGAAATTGTCTACTGCCGCTTGTGGAAGGTAACACCGCTTCGAACCCTTATAAATGGTGTCGTCAAAGCCTGCGGCCCTTTAGCGGCGGTCTTTGCAGTCACACCTGACCCGCCCTTTTTGTTTATGATCGTACTGTTTTTATGGATATTTTTTTGGGAAATCGGCGGTCAGAATATCCCGGCAGACTGGACTGATATGGAAGAAGATCGGCGGTTTCAAGCCCAGACCATTCCGGTAAAGATGGGCATTGAACGTGCCGCAAACATCGCCCTGCTGGCCCTGATACTATCCTTTTTAGTTAACGTGATGTTGTTCTTTGTTTCTTCCTTAAAGCTGGATGCATACTATTTTTTGGCGATTGTTGCCGCTAATTTCTACTTTCTATTGTGGCCCGCCAGCCAGCTTTATGATGCCAAGGACCGGGCATCGGCCATCACATTGTTTAACCGTGCCAGCTATTATCCGCTAGCCATTTTAAGTATCGTTTTATTGATACTTATTTATTAAAAACGGAAGGCTTTTACAACAAAAACACCCCCCATTACAATCATTAAGACGGCCCCGAATTTGTAGATAATTGCACGGTTTTTCAACCATTTCATCCCGGCCAGCCTGCCCACCAGGATGAGTGCCGGGACGGTGCCGATGCCGAAAGCAAACATCAGCCCCATACCGGTTAATATGCCGATAGATGGTGTTGAAGATTCCATGCCAGCCCTTGCGGCGCCAATTAAAGCCGTGTAAACAGGGCCACAGGGCAAAAAACCCAAAAGCAGTCCTAGCGGAAAGAAGGTGGGCGTTGTGGCCTTGTTCAACAGTTTTTTAAACCCACGCGAAATGAAGCCCACAGGGTCATAGTGGTCTCCAAAAAACTTTCCGGAGGGAAGCCAGCCGGCCATGGATAGCCCCATAACCACGATCAACAGGCCGGCAAAAATGAACACGCCTTTCTGGATACCGGCCATATGGGCGGTAACAGCGGTAAAAGAACCGGTTGCTCCCATGATACCGCCCAGTATCGTATAGGTGAGCACGCGGCCGGCATGATACAGACCCTGCGGCAGATAGATATTTCCCTTTTCCAAACTTAAAGAAAAAGATACCATGATCGGGTTACACATGCCGATACAATGCCCGAAGCCAACGGTGAAACCCGTCGCCAGGTAGACCAAGGCCAGTGTATCAGTAGATAACATCAAAAATAAATTCTGCCGCGCCCATATCCGGCACGGTCACGGTCGCCTGCCAGACCCGATGACCACTCGGGCATTTGACGATCACCCCTTTGCCTTCATACGTATTTTTTCTAACGGATGTCATCAGCACCCGATTTGGCCCCATATCCATGCCCGGCATCGAAAGGTCAATATACGGTGGAGATTTCGGTGATTCGATGCTTTCCGGAAATGTCGCCGTAAATACCAGGTCCTTCATGGCCTGAACCGGTTTGGGCGTCACCGAAAGGATAACATCCGTATCATTAATGCGATACGTGCAGGCTTCGTCATGCAAGTCACAATTGATCAATTTGCGGTAACCATTATCGGCATGAACTATTTTGGGTAAGAAACACAAAATGGAGGAAGTGAGAAAAATAAACGAAATTATCTGAACGGGGAACCGCTTGGTCATTTGAACGCTATTCATAAGAACTCCGCTGCAAAAGAAACTACCTACCGTTTTTTTACCACGAGACTGCCGATGGAATAACCGGCGCCAAAAGAACAAATCACACCAAGATCACCCCGGTTCAAATCCTGCTGGTAGAGGTTAAAGGCGATCAATGATCCGGCCGATGCGGTGTTAGCATAACGATCCAGTACGATGGGCACCTCATCAAATGTGGCTTCCCGTCCCAACAGCTTACTGGAAATCAAGAGATTCATGCTAAGATTGGCCTGGTGAAGCCACCAGCGCTTGATGTCGGTTACGGCAAAGCCATGATTCGACACATGGCCCTTCAAGTGCTCGACAGCCAGGGGACACACCTCTTTAAACACCCGGCGGCCATTTTGATGAAAAAGCTTATCGATACCGAACGGGTCCACATCATTGGCGCGGCTCACATATCCAAAATTGGATCTGACATTGCTGGAAAACTTTGTCTGGGCCTGGGTACCAAGGATTTCGTAACTCTGCGTTGCCATACAAGTGTCGGCCGTCTCCACAATTGTCGCCGTGGCTACATCTCCAAAAATAAAATGGCTGCCCCGGTCACAAAAGTTGACCTGCGGGGATGTCAGTTCCGGATTAATGGCCAACACGCACCGTGCGGTTCCGGCGGCCACCATTTCATAGGCCCGGTGCAGGGAAAAAGTGGCCGCAGAACAGGCCACCAACATATCAAATCCAAAGCCCTCGATACCCAGGGCATCTTGCACTTCAATGGCAATGGCCGGATAGGCACGCTGGGTATAGGCGCAGGACACAATGACAGCATCGATGTCAGCAGCCGTCTTGCCGGCAGCAGTCATGGCTTTTCGGGCGGCGTTAACGGCCATTTCCGCCTGGTTTGAAAGGGCCTCGTCCGTTCGCTCGGAAATGGCGGGACACATCCGGTCAACATCTAAGATACCCTTTTTGACATAGACATAGCGCTGCTTGATGCCGGAAGCTTTTTCAATAAATTCTGTTGAAGATAATGTCTTCGGCTCCCGCTCTCCCGCGCTAATAGCTGCGGTGTGGCGGGTATTATAGGCATTGGCCCAGGCATTGTATGAGGCCACAAGTTCGTCGTTGGTAATGATATGGTCGGGGTTCCACAAACCGCTACCGCTGATAACGACTGTGTTCAATGATGTTTTTTTCATGTGCGGCCTTTTTCACTCAGTTTAAAAATAATACATGGCGTTGGCGATCCTGCCATTGCGATAGATCGATGACGAATTTCCACTATAGATTTAATTCACAGGTTTGCAACCGATTCTTTCTGTACCCAAGATTTGAATGCCAAGCAAGGGAATTTTGATGATTAAATTCAGGCTGAATATCGCCAAATATCAAATTCAACCTGAAATGCCGGCGCTTTCACCACTGGGTGTATTCGTTCTTTTTCCCGCATGTCAACTAAATCGTAATTTGACATGGTTTTAAGCGTCCGGCTAAGATTGCTCTTTTTCCGTGTATTTTGTAATAATTTACACTGAAATAACCTTGGTTTTTCCGCCTCTGGTGGGTTCAATGTTACAGGTTCAGAGGCAAAATAGCATTGTTCGCCTATCACATAGCTTGTTTAGCTACTTATTCTTATTTCAAGTTCAAATAATAATTTTCCAAGCAAACTTGATTTAACCCATGATTTTTGTTTCTCGCCTAACACCTCGCCGAGTCCATCCAGAATAAGATTCGGGTTAACGTTTTTTTTAAGAAATGGTATCAAATCTTTAAAATATTCCTCCGGGCTTTTATTTGTCCTTATCTCAATGATTTCTTCATTTATTCCAAACCCGTTTTGAAACATAAAAAAGGCATCGTAAACATCTCTGTTTTGCAACTTTTTTCTATCTGTAAGTGCGCAAAGCTTGTGAGCAAACATACAATCTTTTGACAGGATCGGTACAGTCAGCCCGTAAAATTTCTGGGTTATGTATTTATCCGGATAATTTCCTTTACTGATTTCAACCTTGATTTTTTGTTTCCCTTTTTCAAAGCTTCCCACCCAGAACCATGTGTTCCTTTTTGATCTTGCCTGGCCTATATTCAAATACTTATTTAAAATTGATGTCATCGCCTTTTCGTTTAATGTGTCTGCAATGACATTAAAATCAAGATCCGTTGAGAATCTATCCAGATTGTAAAAAAAATAAAGACAGGTCCCCCCTTTAAAAGCAATTGATGCACCAAGATTGTTGTCCCGGTAAATATCAGCGAGTATTTTTTTTAAAATGATTTCGTGATGTTTTCTATCAAGCATTTTGATCTTTAACGATTCTTTGAATCTGTCTCTCCAAGCTTTTATTACCATAACACCTGGAAATATCGGTGAGTTTTTGGTAATTTAATTTTGACAAATTATCAAAAGCCAGGTTGGGTTTTAAATAAAGACCATCGCAAATCGACCTTTCAGGACTTGCTATTGTATAATTTCCCTTTTCTTCTATCCCAAGAGAATCAAAAAATATGTCCGATTTTATCTTGTGATAAGAAAAATCCTGATTATTAACCTTTACACAATGCCGTTGACTTAACAATATAATACGACATATCTCTTGTAAATATAAGTGGTTGTGATATGTTGGGGACAATTAAGCATATCTTTTAAATCTTACAAAAGGAGATAAAAATGT
>Ga0056106_100168_pt1 | contig 11196 bp, 7 predicted proteins | sample WorMetcrassitun1_FD_77012 | JGI IMG/M metagenome (GOLD analysis project Ga0056106, IMG submission 77012) | Marine gutless worms symbiont microbial communities from Max Planck institute for Marine Microbiology, Germany - Olavius crassitunicatus.1 ... | reverse complement strand
GCCGTTTTTGCCTGTTCCCCGCGTAGTGAAAATCGATGATCAATATCACCTTCGCGAAGATTACCCCCGGTCAGTGGGAAAAATCCATGCATTCTACGGCAATTTCAGCATTCTGGTGCGGGCCTATAGCTATATTCGGAGCATGGGGGCCGATCTAAAAAAAGTCAGCCAGCTGGCCGTACTCAATGCCAACTACATAAAGGAGCGCCTCCGGGATGTCTACCACCTGGCCTATGACCGCCCCTGCATGCACGAGTGTGTCTTTTCCGATACCCTCCAGGAAGCACATAAAGTGACCACCCTGGACATTGCCAAACGGTTGATGGAATACGGATTTCATCCGCCTACGATTTATTTTCCACTGGTCGTTCAAGGCGCCATCATGATCGAACCCACGGAGACAGAATCTAAAGAAAGTATCGACGAATTTATCAATGCCATGCGGGCCATCGCCGTAGAAGCAAAAGAAAAACCGGAGATTCTCCACGAAGCGCCCCGGATCACTAAGGTTCGGCGGCTGGATGAAACCGCTGCAGCCAGAAAGCCATGCCTCAAAGGCTGATACACTATCTGCGGCACCCAATATGCCAAGCGCTGGAAACAACCTGACAATACCGTAAAATAAACGCGATACAAACCGATCAACAAAAGAGAGGAAAACAAATAAAATGACCGCGAACGACCCTTACCGGTGTCACAAGCCCAGCGTAAAAATTCTTGATGAAGATCAAGTCAGGCAAATACACATGGCCGCGCTGGGCGTATTAGAACGTACAGGCGTTCGGATAACCCACGACAAAATACTGGAATTACTTGATGCCGCCGGCGCAAACGTAGATGGTAACCGGGTACGATTCCCGCCAGAGGTGGTGGAAGCAGCTATCCGTACATCACCGTCTCATTTTATCATGGGCAGGCGCGATGGTGAACCGGAAATCCTTTTGGAAGACAATAACAGCTGGTTTGGGGCGGGCCTTGACAGCCCCGGATATTTGGACCCCGTAACGGATAAGCGGCGTCCATTCACCAGCAAGGATTGCCGTGTCATGGCCGCTATCGCCAACGCCCTTCCCAACTATGCATGGGCCATGACCCTTGGCCTTGCATCGGATGTGCCGGCCAATATTGCCGAACGGCTGGTCGCAAAGCAAGCGTTGACCCATTGTGAAAAACCGTTGTTTTTCTGTAGCAAGGAACCTGAAAGTGTTCGCGATATTTATGATATGGCCGTATTAATCGCGGGTAGCAGAAAACGCTTTAGACAGGCCCCCAGTATCGCAGCCATTTCGTCGGCAACGTCACCGCTGTCGTATGACGATGGGACATTGGAAAAAATTATATTTTGTGCGGAAAAAGGGATCCCGCAAGTGTTATATCCAGCCCTTCAAGCCGGCGCCACTTCCCCTGCGACATTTGCCGGCACCATCGTCCAGGCAAGTGCTGAATCACTTTGCGGCCTTGTGATTGCCCAATTGATTCGGAAAGGCACCCTCGTCATCTTCGGCGCATTTACGACAATCATGGATATGGGCACTACCATTTTTTCTTATGGCGCGATTGAGATGAACTTGATGACCGCCGCTATGTCCCAAATGGCGCAGCATTATCAGCTGCCTTTCTTTGGCACAGCCGGTTGCTCCGACGCGAAGTTCCATGACGATCCCCAGGCTGTAATCGAAGCGACTTTTTCCTGTTTGAGTTCAGCGCTCAGCGGCGCTAGTTTTGTCCACGATTCTGGGTTGCTTGACCATTCAGAAATCACCTCTCCAAACTACCTGGTGTTGATCGATGAAATCCTCTCCATAGTCAATCGATATATGCGCGGCATTGTGGTCAACAAAGAAACCCTGGCGCTTGACCTGATTGATCGTGTGGGGCCGGGGGGAAACTATCTGGCAGAAGAGCATACCATGCGACATTTCCGTGACGTGTGGTATTCGGAGTTGATCGATCGCACCCACTATGACGCATGGCTTAAACAGGGATCTAAGGGGTTTACAGACCGATTGCAGGGAAAAACCAAAAAAATAATGGATTGCCAACCCACCCCCTTGCCGACAAAGATCATCGACGAAATAGACCGTATGGAAAAACAATGGTACCGGGACGCCGGATATTGAATTACCGGCAAACCGATAATCCGAAGGAGGATCGCTCGTGAGATTACGTGTCATACACGAAAATTGTTCCGGATGCGGTACCTGTCGGCTGGCATGTGCAGTAGTCAACTTCAAAGAAGTCAACCCCTCCAAGGCATTGCTGCGTATTGAAGCGCGCTTTCCTGCGCCGGGTGATTACCGTATCCACGTTTGTGACCAGTGCGGTGAGTGCGCTGAAAACTGCCCTGAGGATGCAATTTATTTGAAACAGGACGCCTATATTGTGGACCCGGATAAGTGCACGGGGTGTTTAATCTGTGTCGATGTTTGTCCCCATGATGTAATGTTTACGCAACTACATTTAGATGTACCGATTAAATGCAACAATTGCGGGGAATGCGCGCATACCTGCCCCAGATATGCAATTGAATGGGTAGCGGATATGGAAAGTGAGGTGGCTTAAATGTTGTATGGATATGCAGGTACGATTCTCCGCGTTGACCTGACCCGGGGCACCGTTTGCAAGGATGAATTGCCCGGACCATTGGTTAAAAACTTCATCGGAGGCAGGGGGTTCGTTGCGAAGATTCTTTACGATGAAATCCCTTCCGGGATTGGGCCCTATGATCCGGAAAATCTATTGATTGCCGCCACCGGCCCCCTCACCGGCCACTTTCTCCCCGCCAGCGGTAAAACCCATTTTGGCACCAAATCTCCGGCTACCGGCGGCTATGCTGACAGCAATATGGGCGGGCATTTCGGTCCGCAAATGAAATATGCGGGCTATGATGTTCTGGTGATTACCGGCAAAGCAGAGCGCCCCAGCTATTTATTCATCAGCGACGATACGGTTGAAATTCGCCCCGCTGCGCAATACTGGGGCCAAGGCTCGATTTCGGTCGAGAAACGCATTAAAGATCATCTGGGAGATGATTTTCAGGTGATCACCATCGGACCGGCCGGCGAAAACCTTGTGAGATACGCCTGCATTTCCCATGATTTTGGGCGTCAGGCTGGAAGGACCGGTGTGGGGGCCGTGATGGGAAGTAAAAATTTAAAGGCCATCGCTGTCAAGGGGACAGGGAGTATTCCTGTGGCTGATCTGGATAAGGCCTATGAAAAAGGCAAGCAAGCCTACCAAAAGGTTATGGCCAAGCCCGGCTTTGAGGGATGGACACCGGAAGGCACCGCCGGAATCACCAACTGGACGAATGAGGTCGGGGTATTTCCCACTCGCAATTTTCAAACCACCTTTGCCGATCACTATAAAGATATCAATGGGAAAGCGGTCGTCGAACGCTTAAAAATTACCGACAAAGGCTGCTTTGGCTGCCCCACCCCTTGTGGAAAATACAGCCATACAAAGACCCCATTCGGATCGGCTTATGTGGAAGGCCCCGAATACGAAACCATCGCTATGTTCGGTGGAAACTGCGTTTTAAAAACCATCGAAGAAGTCGCCTATGCCAATTATCTGTGCGATGAATTAGGAATTGACACCATCTCTGCCGGGGTGGTGATCGGGTGGGCCATCGAATGCTTTCAGAAAGGGATTTTAACGATAGGCGACATCGGACGAGAAATCGACTTTTCAGACCTGGGTTCGGTTGTTTACCTGTTGAATAAAATTGCCACAAGAGACGAAATTGGGGACCTGCTGGCCGAAGGGGTTAAAATCGCATCGGAAAAGACAGGCCAGGGATCAGGGCGATTTGCCATTCATGTAAAAGGGCTGGAGTGGTCGGGCTACGATTGTCGCAATGCCCCCTCGATGATGCTGGCATATATGACTGCGGATGTGGGCGCCCATCACAACCGGGCCTGGGTGCTCGGTCACGACATGGCCGGTGCCTGGACCAGCGTTCACGATCTGATTTCTTCAGAAACAGAGATCAAGGCGCAGCCAAAGGCGGTTGTCAGCGAGCATAGCGCCGAATATGTAATCGAATCCCAAAACAAGCGGTCTCTCTTTGATGTCCTTGGAAACTGCCGACTTCAAATGATGGAGCTGGGTTTTGAAGCGGAATATTACGCCGAGCTCTATTCGGTGATCACCGGAATACCCAAAACCTGGGATGACCTGCTGAAGATCTCCGAACGTATCTGGCAGTTGACCCGGGCGTTTTCGGTTCGGGAAGTCGACGATTTTGGCCGACATCTCGATCTTCCCCCTGCCCGGTTTTACGAAGAACCCATTGTCGATGGACCGAACCAGGGGCATGTACTATCCAAAAAAGAGATCAGGGACCTACTGAACTGGTACTATTCTGCCAGGGGGTGGGATGAAAATGGGATTCCAACAAAAGAAACCCTGCTGCGAGCCGACCTGTCTGAGGTAGCGGAGGTTTTAAAAGGAGAATAGAAAAAATTGGAACGATAGTGACGCCGACGGAAAATGATTTGGGTAAAACCGATGCGGTTGTCATCGGGGGTGGTCTTGTGGGTTCGGCCACTGCTTTCTGGCTTTCCAGGGCAGGTATGGACGTGGTTCTCGTGGAAATGCGCGATGGTTTATCGACATTAACAACGCCTGCTTCAGCAGAATGCTTTCGGGCCCAATTTGCCGAACCGGCCATGGCGGAGCTGGCCATTCCAAGTATTGAGATGTTCGAGCACTTTGACGAGATCATCGGCATACCGGGATACAGTATTTCCATCAAGCAACAGGGGTATCTATTTCTCACCGACAACCCGAAAACGGTTGATGACCTAAGGGAAAGCATTAATCAGCAACATAAATTGGGTGTGATAGGTTCAGAATTTATAAAACGCGACGAAATTCTTGATCGATTTCCCTATATTTCACCGTCTGTCTTGGCCGCGACATTCCGGCAACGGGATGGGTGGCTGTCATGCCACGAAACCACCCAGGGGTTTGCCAAAGGATGTGACGCCAAATTTTTCATCAACACCAAAGTCACGGGGATTCAATTTGATGGAACCGGCGTCCAGGGAGTAGAAACCAATCGGGGAATCATTCAGAGTCGTGTCGTGGTCAATGCGGCCGGCCCCTTTGCAGCCGATATCGGAAAGATGGTCAACCTGGACCTGCCGCTGGAACCGGTCCGCCGGCAAAAAGTCTATATAAAAACCGCCGTTGAGATTCCCCAAGATGCCCCGTTTACCGTGGATGTCGATAACAACTCCTACTGGCGCCCTGAAGCGGGTGGCGTTATTATTGGCTGGATCGATTCGGATGAGCCGGTCAGCAAACCATCCGAAAAAGTAAGTACGGACTGGGAGTTTCCGGCCATCGCCATAGACAAGGCGAAACGAATGACACCATTTTTTAAAGAAATTGAAAAAACCGTTAGGCAACCCGATATGGATACATCTGCCGGATACTATGCCTACACACCCGATGACCAGCCATTAATTGGACTCGTCCCGGAAGTCCCCGGATTTTATCTCAACTGTGGCTACTGGGCTGGGGTCATGCTCTCTCCCCAGGCAGGCAAGCGGATCGCCGATCTCGTTACGGGAAAAATGGAGCCTGAAGAGAACCCATTGCGGCCGACACGTTTCAAGGAAGGTCTTGGAAAAAAGGGAAAGACATTGATGAGCCATTAGGGTGAGGGGAAGCTTGGGAATATATCAATAAGTAATGGTAATGCAAAAAAATACCGGGTGCAGGTGAATAAAAACATCCACAGCATGGATACAAACCTCAAGAAGAATAGTCGGATAGCGAACCTCACCCCCCTGGCTATGGGATCATTTCATGTCAATCCGATTATTAAGTGTCGTGATCCCTGAATGGTGAAAATCAATATCGAAAGGAATTTCATTAAAAGACTGCGGTAGCGTGTACAATGCTTTTATCGTATTGTCCGCGATTTTCCCGTGTGGGGTTAATCTATAACAGAAAGGAGATATTATGGCAGGTGCAAGTAGTAAAAACATCGTACTAGACAAAAAAGCTCTGGCTGAAAAGCTCCAACAAACCGAGAAAAAGGCTCGGCGTAAAGCGATTGAGGAACGTGAAAAGTTCGCAGGGTTGCAGATTAAACCGAGCGCTTCTGTTTATGATGATGCAGAAAAAAGAGAGCCGGGTGATCGTAACCTGGTGGGGTTTGGATTTGATATTCATCCCCAGGTGACCTTTCTTTCCGTTGCTGTTTTGGCTATTTTTATCCTGCTGACATTAATGTTTCAGGATCAGTCGACTAAGATCGTCGCTGCTACTTTATCTTTTGTTTCCAACACGTTTGGCTGGTTTTTTATTCTATCGGCCAATGTTTTTATTCTTACGGCTCTCTTTTTTGCCTTCAGTCGTTTTGGTACGATCCGAATTGGTGGCAAGGATGCCAAGCCAGAGTTTTCAACGATGGGTTGGTTTGCCATGCTGCTTAGCGCGGGGATGGGTATCGGCCTGATGTTTTGGAGTGTGGGTGAACCCATGTTTCATTTCCTGAGCCCTTCTCCGATGTTCACCGGCGTTGAAGGCGGTACACCGGAAGCGGCTCAAGCTGCCATGGGAATTACCTACTTTCATTGGGGAATCCATCCATGGGGGATCTATGCCATTGTTGGATTGGGGCTCGCTTTTTTTTCCTACAATCGAGGCCTTCCGTTAACCATCCGATCCATTTTTTATCCGATTCTGGGTGAACGAATTTATGGCTTCTGGGGTAACCTCATAGACGTGCTTTCCATACTTGCCACCCTTGCCGGTCTGGCGACATCCTTAGGGCTGGGCGTACAACAGGTCAATGCCGGCCTGAACTATCTTTTCGGGTTGGATATCAGTGTGATCAACCAAGTCATTCTGATCGTTGTGATTACCGGCTTTGCCACCGCGTCGGTGGTTGCGGGCCTGGACGGAGGTGTGAAGCGATTAAGCGAATGGAATATGGGGCTTGCCGGTATATTTATGGTTTTCATCCTTATTGCCGGGCCGACGATATATATCCTTAGCGGTTTCACCCAAAACTTTGGATACTACTTAACCAAACTTCCACAGATCAGCCTCTGGACTGAGACATTTCGAAATACCAATTGGCAGGGCTCCTGGACTGTTTTTTACTGGGCGTGGTGGATCTCCTGGTCTCCTTTTGTGGGGATGTTCATCGCCAGAGTCTCCAAGGGACGAACAGTAAGAGAATTTGTCCTTGGCGTGATGATCGTTCCGACTCTTCTGTCTTTTGTATGGATGTCGATTCTCGGTGGTTCCGCTATTCATCTTCAGATGAGCGGCGCTGGCGATATCGCTTCCGCTGTAAACGAGAATGTGGCCACCGCTCTTTTTGCCATGTTGGAGTACTTCCCGCTTTCGCAGGTTCTTAGCATGGTCGGGATTGTGCTGGTGACTATTTTCTTTGTTACCTCTTCAGATTCCGGTTCTCTGGTGGTAGACCATTTAACCTCTGGTGGTAAACTTGATTCACCGGTAACGCAACGGATATTCTGGGCACTTATGGAAGGATTAGTTGCTGCGGTATTATTACTGGGAGGCGGCTTGAAAACATTACAGACAGCATCAATAACAACAGGACTACCATTCGCCGTCGTCCTGCTTTGTATTATTTACTCTCTTTATGTCGGCTTGAAACAAGAGCTTTTTGTCGAAGATAGCGTACAGCGTGAACTACGGGCGGTAAAAGAGGAGGACCGTCTGTCTCATGTCGTTGATAATTTGGTTGATAATGGATAATAGATCCTCCTGAATTGCTGCATCGGATAAGGGCGAGTCTCTCTCGCCCTTATCCCAACGCCTTGCATGCGGTTTTGCATAGGGCGCTTTAGTAAGAACGAGTTTCGGGAACATCTTTGACAAGTAAGGCCAAAGAGGGAAACGGAGATTTGCTGTGCTCCATCCTATAAAAATTTTAAAAGGGAGGTGATACCGTGGCCCAAAAAACAGCATACCTCCCATTATGTACTGCATCTGCAAGCAAGCGGTATCTCCTCTTTAAGATAACCATCTGTTTGCTATTCATTCTGATTACGGGCCACCCGCTCTTGGCCAACACCTCACCCGAACCATCCCTAATCGCCATCGAAAAACGCGCTGAGATGACGGAACCCATTTTCATGGCCCGGGCAACCTGGGATACTGGTTGGTTCCAGGCGGAAATCTTCAAAAAACTTATAGAAGACCTCGGATATAGGGTAGGTGAACCACAAACCATGGACAACCTAGAATTCTATTTGTCTGCCGCCAGGGGAGAAGTTGATTTGTGGGCCAACGGCTGGCTTCCCAGTCACAATGCTTTTCTTGAAGATGACCGGGTGATGGACAAGGTGGAAGCTGTCGGATTTGAAGTGAAAGCCGGTGCCCTGCAGGGATACCTGGTGGACAAAAAGACGGCAGATCAATGGGGGATTAAAAGTTTAGCTGACCTGAAGAATCCTGAGGTGGCACGGTTGTTCGATGTTGATGGCAACGGAAAGGCAGACCTGATCGGCTGTAATGTTGGATGGGGATGCGAACGAACGATTGAGCGTCATCTGGATACCTACGAACTGCGTGATACGGTTGAGCATGTTCAGGGTGATTACGGCCCCTTAATCGCAGATACCATGGCCCGATATAAAAAGGGTAAACCGACACTTTTTTACACCTGGACACCCAACTGGACAGTCGGCGAGCTAGTGCCGGGAAAAGATATCGTCTGGATTGAGGTACCATTTGCCAGTTTACCCAAAGAACAGGCACAACTTGAAAGCCAGGTATCCACCAAAGGCGTTCCCGGATGCGTAAATGATCCGTGTGCCATGGGATTTCCGCCTAACGATATCCGGGCAATTGCCAATACGGCATTCTTGGAACGCCATCCGGATATCAGGCAATTGCTGGAAGTGGTGGAAATTCCACTTACGGATATTTCCCGACAGAATGCCAAAATGATTGATGGTGAAGATACCTATGACGACATTCAGCGTCACGCACGGGAATGGATTTCATTTAACCGCGGCCAGGTAGACAGATGGGTTAACGCTGCCAAAACACACCAGAACCAGGGGACCCGCGATGCATTGGTCTCATCAAAGGATGACATTTCGACCGGGTCGAAGCAAAAAGTGTTGCGCGTGGTCACCCAGCGGGCCGAACCGTTCGTGGTTTACCAGGATAAAAAATATGTCGGCTTCAGCATTGAACTGTGGGACAAAATAGCAGAAGCGCTCAGTATAAAATATAAAATTTATGGCGTCAATACCATCGCAAAACTGCTCGATGACGTCAAACGTGGTGCGGCCGATGTGGCGATTGCCGGTATAGGCATTACATCCAAACGTGAGCAGGTTCTCGATTTTTCCCATTCCTTTTTTGAATCGGGACTTCAAATTATGGTCCCGGCGGGTGCCAGTTCCGTGTTGGGAGAAGTGATTGCCAAGGTATTTGCCGTCATTTTTTCCTCCGAGCTTATCTATGGGGTAGTGATTTTCTTTGCCATCCTTCTCATTGCCGCCCATATAATCTGGATTCTGGAACGTCAACATAACCCCCAGTTTCCTAAAAGTTATCCCCAAGGTATCTGGCAATCCATCTGGTGGGCCGTCGTCACCGTTACGACGGTGGGTTATGGCGATAAAACACCGACGGGAACCATTGGGCGGCTATTCGGTCTTTTCTGGATATTGGCCGGCTATTTTATCTTTGCCTATTTTACAGCTAGTGTTACCACCACCGCTACGGTTCAAGAACTGCATGGTACCATTAACGGACCACAAGACCTGTTTGGCAAGCGAGTGGCGACCGTTGCTAAAAGTACGGCCGCCGCATATCTTGCTGATCAGGGGATACAGGCTGTTAAAGTTGACGATGCGGAGAAATCCTACCATCTCCTCGATACGGGCAAAGTGGATGCCGTTGTTTATGATGCACCGGTGCTTCAGCATTATGCGTCCAAAAAAGGAAAGGGTAAGATGAAAGTAGTCGGTTTAATTTTTCAGGGAAAAAGCTATGGGATTGCCCTTCAAGTCAAAAGCGCATACCGGGATAAGATCAACATCGCACTATTAGAACTTATCGAAAAAGGCATATACAAAAAGATCAGCGACAAGTGGTTTGGTTCGGAAGGATCCCGATAAGTCTATCTGAAATTGGCCCTTTAAAACGATTTTCGGAAAGTATTGCATTGATGCAATTTATCCTTGCCCTATTCTTGCGCAATTTGATGGCCCGCTAAAAAGCAATTGACCGTAACTATCGGATGCCCTCTGATAATTCTTCATACATTCGATCTGAAATGGGCAGGAGTAACGCATGGCAAAAATACAAGCCGGTGTGATCGGCCTGGCAAATTTGGTTTGAAATTCGCTGAAACCTTGGTGAAACTGGGACACGCCGCCGTCGGGGTGGATAAAAACGACCGACATATCAAGCGAGCGCAGCATATCCCACCCCATGTTTACAACGCCGATGCGACCAACAAAAAAGGCACTCATTCAGATCGGTATTGATGGTTTTGTACCCATTCCCTTGTCAGCGCCGGCCAGTCCATCTCGGTCAGTGTGATGATATCCATATATCTAAAAGAGATAAAGGTCCCCATGGTATGGGTAAAGGCCATTCACCCCGATCATAAAAAATTACTTGAAATGCTCAAAATCGACAAGATGATCATCCCCGAGCATAGCGCGGCCCGTGAATTCGCTAATCGAATGGCCGTTCCCGGATTTATCGAATACCTGCCCATTGGTCGGGATATCGCAAACGACTGATCGTTAAAAAACGGGCAGCGACGATTATATTATTATCCTCCCGAGCAGACCTTCGCTTAAAATAAGATGATACACTGGTAGCCATCGGGGGAACCAATACCCTGGCTAAAATTAGTCCTTAAGGGATCGCGCAAAGAAAAAGTTCGCCATTCCACTGACTCTTAACCGTATTTATTTTAGCAATGTTATTAATCGTCTTCCCAATAGATACATTCCACCGGGCAGGTCTCTATCGATTCTTCAATGCAGTCTTTAGGACCACCCTTGGGAAGAATCACTTCTGCCTTTTCTTCATCTTCGTTGAATTTAAACACATCCGGGCACAGTTCAACACAACTCTCACACCCGATACACTCTTCCATATCGATAACCACTTTTTTTGCCATTGCTAAACTCCTTTTTTATACTATTTAGGGTTTTCGGATAATTT
>Ga0056106_100167_pt1 | contig 11277 bp, 7 predicted proteins | sample WorMetcrassitun1_FD_77012 | JGI IMG/M metagenome (GOLD analysis project Ga0056106, IMG submission 77012) | Marine gutless worms symbiont microbial communities from Max Planck institute for Marine Microbiology, Germany - Olavius crassitunicatus.1 ... | reverse complement strand
TACTACAACCGCAGACGAAGACATTCTACGATTGGATACAAATCTCCCGCCTCATATGAGGCGGAATGGGAAAAGATGAAAAGTGCGGCTTAACTGAGTGGCCACCTGAATGGGGAAAGATCAGATTACTTGAAATTTAAAAAACATCAATTGGAAATTTATACTACTTGCACCAACCAATCAGCTAAGATATCATTATTTTAACCTTTACTGTTCTCTCCTGTTCACTGAACCGGTTTCATGTTTTGGGCTGGATTTTTATGAAGAACCATGTCGATGAAATATCCATTTCTCACTCTTCAGATACGCCGATAGGGTTATCCTTCTGTAAAAGGTGTAGACCCCCCTGGTTATTTTGGTCTCTTTTCGATTTCACCATGTTTTAGCTCTTCTAAAATTATGAAATCCGCATGTAGGCAACTCGGACTTGTCAATTGGACGTTTTTGATTTATGGTGTTTTCCTTGATTTGTAGACAACAATACTTACTTCTATAGTGAGTTTTAAAGATATTATAATGGCAGACTGTCGTCCTGTGGTGGTCTGCTTTTTAGTTAATTTAAGTCAACTTACCGGAGCCCTACATGTCCAACCAAGATCAACAACCTCCCTGGGGGCGGAAGAAACGTCCTCAAACGCCAGAGGAGATTGTCGCTCAGCTCATCAAGAAACTTCAGGATTATTTTTCCGATTCGAAGAAAAAACCGAATCCTGGAAGCACTGAGCCGCCATCCAAGCGTACACCTCCGAGCCCTGTTTCAATTATCTCGAAAATTCTCCTGCTGGCCCTTGTTATCGTCGTTCTCCAAGGTGTCTACCAATCATTTTTCAAGGTGGCCCCCAGCGAGGTCGGTGTCGTTCTCCGGTTTGGCAAATACAACCGTACCGCCGAACCGGGCCTGCACCTGAAAATCCCTTACATTGAGGATCTAACCAAGGTCAATGTCCGCCAGATTCAGAAACAGGAGTTTGGGTTCAGAACCCGTTATCCCGGTCAAAAATCTTCCTCTGACAGTCGCGGCTACGATATGGAATCGTTGATGCTGACAGCGGATAAGAACGTTATCAACGTGGCCTGGATCGTTCAGTACCGTATCGGCGACCCGATCGATTACCTTTACAAGGTCCAGGATGTCAAGCAGGCGGTCCATGACCTCTCAGAAGCGGTGACCAGGAGAGTCGTCGGCAATATGGATTTTGATTACGTCCTGGGTAACCGCGATCTGCTGGCCGCTTCGGTTAAACAGGAACTGCAGGAACAGCTCAACTTTCTTGAGTCCGGCGTCGATTTAGTCACCGTGCAGTTCCAGGATATCAACCCGCCTGATGCGGTAAAACCTGCGTTTAACGAAGTAAACGAGGCCGATCAGGATATGAAACGTCTGGTCAACGAGGCCGAGGAAACCTACAACCGCGTTATTCCAGCCGCCCGCGGTAACGCCTTGAAAATTGTTGAGGAGTCCCGGGGTTACGCCAAGGAGCGTATCAACAACGCTATGGGTGAAACAATCCGTTTCCTGGACATCTTAAAAGAGTACAAAGATGCCCCCGACGTAACCAGGCAGCGCATGTATCTGGAAACCATGCAGGGTGTCCTGCCGCAGGTCGAGACCATTTTTGTGATGGACGAAGGACAGCAGGGTCCGCTGCCGCTACTCAATCTTCGTAAAAACAATCAACCGGTCCAGCAAGGACAATAATTCACAAGAGGGATAAAAAATGAAACAGATAGCTAATTTTCTCCTGATTGGTCTTGTCCTGCTCGGCATTGTTCTCATCTACGACGGTTTTTATGTTGTCGAAGAAGGCAAGCAGGCGATGATCACCCAGTTCGGTAGACCGATCGGCACCCCCAAAACTGAAGCGGGGCTCTACTTTAAAATGCCGTTCCTTCAGCACGTAAACGAGTTCGATAAACGAATTTTCATCTGGAACGGCGACCCGAACCAGATACCCACCAACGACAAGACCTTCGTTTTTCTCGATGTCACCGCCCGGTGGAGAATAGTCGATGCACTCAAATACATGCAGGCGGTCAGGAACGAATCTCGGGCTCAATCGCTGCTCGATGACATCATCGGCGGTACCGTCCGGGATATGGTCAACAAAAACAATCTGATTGAGATTATTCGCAGTTCCGACTGGTCACTCGATACCATGAACCCGTCGAACCAGGAGCCAGGAATCAAGCCGAAAAGAGGGCGAGACGTCATTTCCGACCAGATCCTGGAAATCGCCTCGAAGGCAACTCCGCAATACGGTATCGAACTGCGCGATGTGATGTTCAAGAGGGTTAACTACATCGAGTCCGTTCGACTAAAAGTCTACGATCGAATGATATCCGAGCGAAAAAGGATTGCTGCCGAGAAGCGTTCAATGGGTGAAGGTCAGAAGGCACGAATCCTCGGTACCGTTGATCGTGAACTCAGGGTAATCACCTCCAGCGCCAACCGCGATGCCTTGGAAATCAAAGGTAAAGCCGATGCCGAGGCAACCAAGATTTATGGCGATGCCTACAGCCAGGATCCTGAGTTCTACTCTTTTATCCGGACCCTGGAGAGCTATGGTTCAATAATCGGCGACAACACCTCGTTGATAATTTCCTCTGACTCGGATATCTATAAATATCTGAAAAACGTGGCTCCGGATCCTAATTAGAACCTGATTAAAAAGTCAGCCGGAAAAGCTGCTCAGCAAAAACCCCGTACCGGTTCTTAAACCGGAACGGGGTTTCTTATTTGTCGTTGCTTGGGGAAAAAGGTGCAGGATCATCCCCTGCGGTTGGATAAGACGGGTTCTGGTCGGATTTAAAGGCAACTCTCCCCTTTAATTCAAGCAACTCCTCAAAGCGGTCCAGTTGCTCGTTATCATCAATGTTATTGACCCCCAACTGGTCGAACCGGCAGTTACAGCGGCTTAACTGGGACTGACACCAGGGACATTGTTCTACCGGGCAGCCGAGAATATGATATTCCCCGACCTTGACGCCGCAGGCGACACAGACAGCGGACTGTTCATTTTCTGAATGGGGCGGCATCGACGGCAGATCTTCCGGTTGTTTCCCGGTTTTTTCCAGGAAATCTTCAGCGTTTTTAAATTCGAAGTGATTAAGAATGGCTTGATCACTGATACCGTCTTTGAACTCACCGAGAAACAAGGCCTGATCAGCGGAAACAAGGTAGAGATAATCATGGTGTGTCGATTGCAGGACAGTGAGGGCGCTGCCTTGTCTGGAGGCGACAATTTTCAGATCAACGGCCATCTCCTCTCTGGCTTCGGGTAAATCAGAATAGTAGCAGCGTAGCAGTAACACGGCAGCGGGATTCTGTTTGAATTTTTCATAGACCGCCAGGGCCCGCTTTTTTTCTTCAGCACAGACGCCGTACTTGATCAGCAACACCAAATCAAGTGATTCCATCTCCTCCTTCAATCCAGTCATAATCAGTTTTGCTCCACAACCTCCACTATAGTTCACTTCAGGTCAGGTTTTTTAAATTTCCTCTTCCACATCTATAACTACGAACCGGCAAAGAATAAAGTCTGATCTGCCCTGCAGCTCTAACACCGGAGATCCACCAAAAGAGAATTTGATCAAAGTGCTCTTTCCGAGTATAATAGCTGCAATTTACGATATTCAAGCACTACTCATGCTACAGCCATCCGGCTGAATAACACCTGTTTAAGTTCCTGTATCGCAAATGACTTCAGGGTTCAACCCGACCCCGATTGGGCGGTGGATTTCACGGTACAATAGAGAAGCAAGTGGTATCAGCGTATCAGCCACATTGAGCAGCGCCCGACAGGACGGACGCTAGCAGGGGCAAACAGTGTAAACGTCAAGCGAGGAAATCATGAGCAGCCAAAACGCACAATTAGTTGTCGATGGAAAAACTTACCAACTGCCCGTTGTCGAGAGTTCCACCGGTGAAAAAGCTATCGATATTCGAAACCTGTTGAAAGAAACCGGCTATATCACCTTTGACAGCGGCTATATGAACACCGGCGCCTGTGAGTCGAGTATTACCTATCTGGACGGTAAAAAAGGCATTCTTCGCTACCGGGGCTACGATATTGAGGATCTTGCTGAAAACTGCGTCTTTATCGAAGTGGCCTACCTTCTGCTGACCGGTGAACTGCCAAATCAGAAAGAGCTGGACCAGTTCAGAAATGACATGATCCGCTACGCCTTGATTCACGAGGATATGATTCACTTCTTCGACCATTTCCCGCCAAACGCCTCACCGATGTCGATCCTGTCAACGATGGTCGGCTCACTGCACGATTTTTACCCGGAAATGGATCTTGACGAAAATCCGTACGGCGGGATCACCACTGCAACCGCCCGCCTGTTGTCGAAAATCAGGACCATTGCCGCCTTTTCCTATAAGAAGAGTATCGGCCTTCCTCTCGTTTATCCCCGGGCCGACCTGAACTACTGCTCCAACTTCCTCAATATGATGTTCGACCGCCCCAACATGCCTTATACGGTCGAGCCGCTGATGGTCTCGGCCTTGAATAAGCTGCTGATCCTCCATGCCGACCATGAGCAGAACTGTTCAACCTCGACCGTCAGGCTGGTGGGCAGCGCCGGAGTCAAGCTTTATCCATCAATCTCGGCAGGGGTTGGGGCCTTGTGGGGACCGCTGCATGGCGGGGCAAACGCTGCCGTTATCGGAATGCTGGAGACGATCTACGCCGACGATATGGATTTTGACAAATATATCAACATGGCCAAAGATCCGGACGACCCCTACCGGCTCACCGGGTTCGGCCACCGGATCTACAAAACCTATGATCCACGTGCCAAGATAATCAAGAGAGTGACACACGAGATCCTCAGCACTTTAAATATCGAAGACCCGCTGCTCGATATTGCCCAGGAACTCGAATATAGGGTCAGCAGAGACGATTATTTCGTTTCCCGATATCTCTATCCAAATGTCGATTTCTACTCGGGTATCGTCTATCGGGCCATGAAAATCCCGACCAACATGTTTACCGTCATGTTTGCTTTGGGGCGTCTACCGGGCTGGATATCACACTGGCAGGAAATGCATATGGACAAGGAGAGCAATAAGATCGGACGGCCCCGGCAGATTTACCAGGGGGTTGTTGATCGACCGTTTGCGGTTACGGAGGATAGACCGTAACAGCTGCGTGGATTACTTGGCCAGGCTGGTTCCGGTCTCCATGTTGACTACCAGGGGGACGTCGAGCTGCATGGCCTGTTCCATGGTTCTCTGAATGATCGGCTTTAGATCGTTGCACTCATCCTGAATCATTTCAAAGACCAGTTCGTCATGGATCTGCAAAAGCATCCGGCACGAACTTTTTTCCTTCTTAAGGAGCTCATCGACCTGGAGCATTGCCAGTTTAATGATATCGGCGGCCGTTCCCTGGATAGGCGTGTTCAGTGCCGCCCGTTCGGCAAATTCTCGCCGCATCTTGTTGGCAGCGTTGATTTCCGGCAGATATCTCCTGCGTTTCAGCAAAGTGGTGACGTAGCCGTCTTTTCTGGCTTGTTCGACAATGTCCAGCATGAACTGTTTGACACCGTGATAGAGATTGAAATACCGTTCGATAAACAGCGTCGCCTCTCTTCTGCTGATCTGCAGTTGATTTGACAAACCGAAACTGCTCATCCCATAAACGATGCCGAAATTGATACTCTTGGCAACCCGGCGCATCTCGGAAGTCACCAGAAGCGGCGATACGGAGAACACCTCGGCTGCTGTTCTGGTATGGATATCGTCACCGTCATTAAAGGCTTTCAGCAGGGCCGGATCCTGCGAGTAGTGGGCGAGAACCCGCAGGTCGATCTGTGAATAATCACCAAACAGAAAGACCTTTCCCGAATCGGGTATAAAGGCCTCTCTGATTCTGGCTCCTTCTTCTCCTCTGATTGGGATATTCTGCAGATTCGGGTTGGAACTGGACAATCTGCCGGTGGCAGTCACCGTCTGATTGAAAGAGGTATGAACCCGGCCGGTATCGGGAGCGATCAGTTGAACCAGCTTGTCCACATAAGTTGACAGGAGCTTGGCCAGATTTCTGTAGTTAATGATCAGGGCCGGCAGCTCATGTTTGGGGGCTAGTTTTTCCAACACCTTGATATCAGTTGAATAGCCGGTCTTGGTCTTTCTGCCGTGGGGCAAGCCAAGCTCTTCAAACAGGACCGTACCGAGTTGCTGGGGTGAGTTGATATTGAACGGGCGGCCGGCGAGCTGATAAATTTCTTCTTCCCTGATATCCAGTTTTTCACGGAACTCTTGGGCCAGCTCTTTGAGATGATCCGGATCGATTCTGATACCGTCCGCCTCCATCTCCTCAAGGACAGGTACCAGCTTCATCTCCACTTCATTGAAAAGTTCTCTTAAGTCGCCTTCCTCTATCAATGGCCGGTAGTATTTCCAGAGGTGCAGCGTCCCAAACACATCCTTACATGAGTAGCTGCAGGCCTCGTCAATCGGAACATAGGCAAAAGCATCCGGCCGTTTGTCCCCGTTGGTAACTTCCTTGTAGGATGTTAATTTGAAGCCTTGTTCAAGACAGAGATCATCGAGTTTAAAGGAGCGCCTCGACGGCTCAACCAGATAGGCGGCTATCATTGTGTCCAGCAACGGGCCACCTAGTTCCACCCCAAATCCGTGTTTCAGCACCGAATAGTCATATTTGAGATTGTGGGCCAGTTTGGGCAGGGATTGAGATGTAAGAAACGGGGACAGCTCCTGTTTCACCACTTCAACCGCAAGCTGTGAGTCAAGCAGCTTGCCTTCTTCATCGACATGCCCGACAGGGATATACCAGCATTTATCAGAGCTGGTGCACAGTGAAATACCGACCAGTCGGGTAGTTCTGCTGTTAAGAGATGTTGTCTCGGTATCGATGACCAGTATATCTGCAACAGTCAGATCATCTGTCAATTCTTTCAGATTATCGGCTCCGGTAATCAGTGAAAAGTCTTGCCTCGGGACTTCCTGAACCGGATTGTCCAACTCTTTAAGTAATGAGGAAAAGCTGAGTTTGGTGTAGATTTCCCGCAGTTTATCTTTGTCGGGATCGCCCAGTTCATACCCTCTCACCGATGTCGACATGTCAATATCAGTTTTCAATCTTATCAGATCCCTTGCTAAGAATGCAGAGTCCTGGTTTTCGATCAACCTATCCTTCATCTTCGATTTTTTCAGGGACTCGACATTATCGTAGAGCTTCTCCAGTGATCCAAATTCCAGAATCAGTTTGGAAGCCGTTTTGGGACCGATACCGGGAACACCGGGAACATTGTCGGAGCTGTCGCCGATAAGAGCAAAACAGTCGAGTAGTTGATCAGGACCGACCTGATACTTGTCCCTGACTCCTGCAGAATCCATCAGCCGGTCGTTCATCGGGTCCCACATGGTAACCTGGTCATCGACCAGTTGCAGCAGATCCTTATCCCCAGAAACGATGATCACTCTGGCTCCCTCATTTCTTAAAGCTAAAGCCGCGGTACCGATAATGTCATCAGCCTCGATTCCAACCTCTTCAAAACTTGCCAGGCCCAGAGCTTTAACAACTTCTTTGATATAAGGAATCTGGCCCGCCAACTCGTCCGGCATAGGCGGCCGGTTGGCCTTATACTGAGGATACATCTGGTGCCTGAACACCTTGCCTCTGCTGTCAAAAGCAACAGCAATGTGGGATGGCTGCTTCTCTTTGAGCAGCTTGTTGAGCATATTGACAAAACCAAATACCGCGTTGGTCTGGAACCCTGCCGCGTTGGTCAACGGCGCAACGGCGTGAAAAGCCCGGTAAATAAAAGCGCTGCCGTCAATCAGGTAAATTTCATTTGCCACGTAAAACCTCGCTGGGCCGGTAATCAGCCCTTCCGTCCTCAATTGTAACCGTGTAACTAAAAAAGGAGAGGCACAAGCCTCTCCTTTTTTAGTCCAGCCGCAATATCATGCAGGGAATCAATCGATGATATGTCTGTACACCCGTTTACGCAGCCTTTCAGCGATATCATCACCACGGTAGGAGATGACAGGGACCGGACACCTTCTAAACATCCGCTCCGCCACCGATCCGGCAAACATATGCTTAATCTCTCTTGATTTAATTCCCATAACCACCAGATCAACCTCTGATTCCACCACAAAACGTAGCAGTTCTTCTGTCGGATCACCAATCAGAAAAGAAAATGAAACTTTATCGTCCGGCAGCGTCAGGTGTTCTGCCATGGCGGTAATCTGGTCGCGTCGCTCTTTCTTGACGGTTTCAAGGTACTTGTCGCTGTCGACTTTATAACCGAATTCAGTAATCTTATTAACCGCTTCAAGATCCCGGTCACTGATGACATTTATCACCTGGAGTTCGGCTCCCAGCGGTACGGCAAGATCGGCGGCGCAATCAAGAATGCCTCGAGAATACTTCGAAAAAGCCACCGGAACCATTATCTTCTTAATCATGTTAATCTCTCCTCTGGATCTCCCAAAAATGAGAGGAATCGATTTAAAGCAGCATCGCCATCAAGCGGTGGCCGCACTCTGTCTTCTTATCCTGCCTTTCTGCAGAAACCAAATCAGTCCAAGAAGCGCCAATGCCGGGAAAAACATCAACTGTTTCGGTGGTCTTGGGTTTGGAATCTGGACATTAAGAATCTCCTGATCAAAATCGATTTTGACCTTTTCTGCTGAACTGCTGAAAACAACGTTGTCTATCAGGATCTTTCCTTCTTCTTCCCGTATCTCAAAACCGATTGCCTGGAGCCGCTCTGCCCCGCTTGGCTCTTCCCCAACGGCCAGCATCACCGCCATGGTGAATTCGGTCCCATCGAGTTTTTCACCTTTGAGCTTCATACGCAGCTGTGATCCCGGTTCCATCTCCTCGACCAGTTGGACGAGATTGTCGGCCGGCTTCTCGTTTAGTTCCGGAAAGACCTGATTCCAGAAAAATCCTGGTCTGAACAGGATGAATGCCACCAGTAAAAGAGCGGCGGTCTCCCAGATTTTGTTCCTAGTCAGCCAGTAACCCTGCGTTCCGGCGGCAAAAACAAGCATGGCGATAATAGCAGCAACAACGACAATGAACAAATGCAACGGGTTGCGAACCCCAATCATCAACAGTTCGGTATTGAAGATAAAGAGAAATGGCAAGATCGCTGTTCTGATATCGTAGGTGAAACCCTGTATACCGGTTCGTATCGGATCACCTCCCGATATCCCCGCCGCCGCAAAGGCGGCCAGTCCCACCGGAGGCGTATCATCTGCCAGAATACCGAAGTAAAAAACAAAAAGATGAACAGCGATAAGCGGCACAATTAATCCGTTCTGGGCTCCCAGGCTGACAATAACAGGTGCCATCAAGGTAGAGACGACGATATAGTTGGCCGTGGTAGGTAGTCCCATACCAAGCAGCAAACTGATAGCTGCTGTGAATATGAGGATCAGGACCAGGTTACCGCCCGAGATTAACTCGACGAACTCGGTCATGACCAGACCGATGCCGGTAAGGGTTACGGTTCCGACGACGATACCGGCGGCGGCGGTGGCAACACCGATACCAATCATATTTTTAGCACCGGACACCATGCTGTCGATCAAATCCTGCCAACCCTTGGTGAAGCTGAAATCATCTCCACGCATCTTACGCATGATGCCTTTGAGCGGGCGTTGGGTAAGAACGATAAAAATCATCAGAACTGTTGCCCAGAACGCCGATAACGACGGCGACAACCGCTCAACCGTCAGACACCACATCAAAACGACAATGGGCAGCAGAAAATAGTAACCGGCCTGGGCGGTTTCTCCCAGCGGCGGCAACTCGGTGATCTCCGTGGTCGCTTCCAGTTCGGGGACCCGACAAGCGATATTCAACAGAATCAGATAGGCAATAAACAGGAGTACGGTAACAATCCAGATGGTTGCCTCACCGGCGGCAACCTTAATCCATCCCAAACCGTAGTAGGTTGCAGCACCAATGACGATGAACAGGAGCAGGGTGCCGACAAAGGTGAGCAGGGTCTGGGCCAGGGTCTTGGTCTGACGTCTGGCCACCCCTTCCAGCCCCATTTTACAAGCTTCAAGGTGAACGATGTAGACCAGGGCAATGTAGGATATAATTGCCGGTAAAAAGGCATGTTTAATGACCTCGATATAGCTAATGCCGACGTATTCGACCATCAGGAAGGCTGCCGCCCCCATAATCGGCGGTGTCAACTGACCGTTAGTCGATGAAGCAACCTCGACTGCTCCGGCCTTTTCCGCGGTGAAACCGACCTTTTTCATCAACGGGATGGTAAAAGTGCCGGTGGTAACCACGTTGGCAATTGAGGAACCGGAGACCAGTCCAGTCATCGCCGATGATACCACCGCAGCTTTGGCGGGACCGCCACGCATATGGCCCAGTCCGGCAAAGGCTGTTCTGATGAAATAGTTGCCCGCCCCCGCCGACTCAAGCAATGAACCGAACAACACGAACATAAAGACCATGCCGGTCGATACCCCCAGGGCGACTCCGAACACACCTTCGGTGGTCAGCCAGTAATGGGTCATCCCCTTGGTCAAGCTTGCTCCTTTATGGGCAATTACGTCAGGCATATACGGCCCGGCGAAGGTATAAACCAGAAAAATCGCGGCCACCACCATCAGTGGCGGGCCAAGGGCGCGCCTGGTTGCTTCCAGTAACAGAACCAGGCCGATCACGGCGATAACCAGATCGTAGGTAGTCGGATCACCGGGACGCTCCGAGAGTGCCTCATAGAAAAGGAATATAAAGGCCGAACTGGCGGCGGCAACAAGTGCCAGGATCCAGTCCTGAAGCGGTATATAGCTCTTTGGCGATGATTTAAAGGTGGGAAAGGCCGTATAGGCCAGAAACATCGCAAAAGCCAGGTGTATTGCCCGGGCTTCGGTTGAATTTAAGACGAAGAAATTAAACATATAGGGGAGCGGTGAAGCGTACCACAACTGGAAAAATGTCCAACCAAGCGGTACAAAAAATAGAATATTTTGGGGAATCGCTCCTTTAGGATTACGTGCACCGGTATCAGCCTCGGCAACCATGTCTTGCACGTGTTCATCGGCAAGAGGTTTTTCAGTGGGTTTTGTCATTATTACGACTCCTTCTCGGCACCTCTGGGAAACGGCGAAAGCCCCTCTTCTACACCGCTTTTAATGTAAGAGCCTCTTGCAAAACTCAGATCAGATTTGTAGGTCAGATGACGAATTTGACGATAAAAAAGGTCGTAATATATTGAAATAATTGAGCTTCACATGTTCTTCTGTTATAATTTGTTTGG
>Ga0056106_100166_pt1 | contig 11370 bp, 7 predicted proteins | sample WorMetcrassitun1_FD_77012 | JGI IMG/M metagenome (GOLD analysis project Ga0056106, IMG submission 77012) | Marine gutless worms symbiont microbial communities from Max Planck institute for Marine Microbiology, Germany - Olavius crassitunicatus.1 ... | reverse complement strand
CCAAACAAATTATAACAGAAGAACATGTGAAGCTCAATTATTTCAATATATTACGACCTTTTTTATCGTCAAATTCGTCATCTGACCTACAAATCTGATCTGAGTTTTGCAAGAGGCTCAGTTCTTATATGGACGATAGCCGCTGTGGTGATTACTACACTGCTGAATAGAACCATTATCCTTTCGCTAAAAGGTTCTTTATGTTACATATTTCTTGTGATATCAGGACAGAGAGTAAACACAATTACTACAATCTATTATGAATGTACAGAAACGAGATGAATTTTAACCGACAACCCTTTCAGAACAGTATTGACACCGATTTTTTCTACGGTGGCGGGGCCCGAAGGGAGATTGTTGATAATATAAAGACGGCACTGGTCAATGAGGTGCCCCTGATCACCCTGACCGGAACAGAAGGGTCCGGCAAGACAATGATCTGCCGGATGGTAGAGAACGAACTGGCCGGCGATCTGCTTATTCTGCTTTTCGAACACGGGGTTGAGTCATTTGACGAGGTTGTTGACGGGGTTGCCGCAATGGCAGGTCTTAAGGATCAAACCGATATAACCGATAGAAAAGCTCGACTCGATAAAGCGGTTGAGCTTCTACAGAAACAGGACCGTCGGCTGGTCGTCATTTTAGACAGTGCGGAAAAGATATTTCTGGCAACCCTGGAACGAATAAGAGGGATGCTCGATCAGGTCAATAGCGACCGGGTCTCTATTCAACTGCTGCTCAGCGGTCAACCACTGTTTTCCATCAATTTTAAACAACTGGCTATTGTTTCCTTTAACGAAGTTGAAGAAAAACAATTCAGTCTCGATACCTTAGACTCAAACGACACCTATCTATACCTCGTCCATTGCCTTGAAATTGCCGGGGGGCAGGATCAAGATATTTTCACACCGGTTATGGCTGATCGGGTAATGGATGTTGCCCGGGGGAATTTCAGGCTGATCAACCAGTTGGCAAGTAGATATCTGACCTCAATAAGTGTGGCGGAGCCTACTCAAAGAAAGGGTGGAGATAGTTCCCCGGCCGATGCTGGTTCAAATGAAGCCAGGGCCCAATCAAGAATATCGACTGGGCTGGCCAATGTTGATCTTGACTTTCTTAAAGTACCTAGGATCGGTTTTCGCTGGTATGCAATCGGAGCCGGGATCATCGCAGTCATTTTGTTAATTATTCTTCTCACCGGCGGCGATGATGAAAAGACCGAGCCTGTTCCTGAATCGGCTCAGGTCCCTGAGCTGACCCTGGAAAATGTGGAGCTAGATCCAATTGAGATCCCTCAGCTTTCAATACCGCCGGAACCAATACCTGTTCCACCACCAAAAGAAACGCCGAAAATAACAGAACCTGAGATAGAAAAAGAAAAGAAAGCACCGGTTGAAGTTGCCCGGAAACAAGATGAAGTCTCACCCCCAGCCAAACCTGAAGAAGAGCCCGAACTGCTGCTGCAGACAGAGAAGGAAGAAGTAGTAGTTGAAGAGATTGTAACTCCTGCAAGCAAGCCTGAAACGACAGTTATTGCGGAACAGTTGCGAACTGAAGCTGCTGCTCAGCCTGAACCTGCTTTAAGCGAAGTAAGCGAAGAGCAGGAGCAACAGGCAGCAGTAAAAACTCCTTCTGAACAACCAGCCAAACAAGAGGATAAGCCGTTAGAAATAAACGAGCAGAAGCAGGAATCGGCTGCAGCTGAGGAAACGGTGGAAGTTGAACCGGAAGTTATTGCCGAGGAGACGGTAACGTCTGAGTTGAGCGTTGCAGAGCCCGAAGCCAAACCTGAAGAAGAGTCCGAATTGCTGCTGCAGACAGAGAAAGAAGAAGTAGTAGTTGACGAGATTGTAACCCCTGCAAGCAAGCCTGAAACGACAGTTATTGCGGAACAGTTGCGAACTGAAACTGCTGCTCAGCCTGAACCTGCTTTAAGCGAAGTAAGCGAAGAGCAAAAACCGGAACCGGAGAAAATAACAGAGGTCGAAACTGTTGCGAAAGTTGAAGATCCTGCCGTGCCGCCGCCACCATCCCCCCCTGAAGAGCAGGTTAATCAGGTTGAGAAAAAAACGGTGAGCGAACCGGTTGTGGTTGAACCCGGAAGCGAGGAGATTCCCGCCTTACCGGGTTTACCGGAACAGCCCAAGGAAATTGAAAAAACTGTCCAGCCCGAGCCGGCGGAAATTCCCCAATTGACTGTTGCCACCAAGAAGAAGGAGACAATTGAATCGGTGGCTTCGACGGTCGTGACAATCCAAGAAGAGCGAAAAAAACGACCTCAATCTATTGTCCCCACTTTGGTGCCCCAACCGGAACCTGTGGAAAGAGAAGCTGAACAGGATGTGGTTGAAAGAGAGGTGGGACCGCCTGTTACTGAGGAGCAAGCTGATTTGGAAACAGCTGACACCAAACCAGAGCCGATTGCTTCCGCCCCGACTTCTTCACGGAAGAAACCGGCTCAGACCGGCAAAGAGTCGCGTGTCTACTATGCTGAGCGATTGGCGGCCGGATCCCGCTGGCTCGTTGGCAGCAGCAGTTCCAAGTATACGGTTCAATTGATGGTTTTAAATTCATATGAAGCTGAGAGAAATATTAGGGAAATGCTCAGCGAAGAAGGCTACCAGCCGTTCAGGGACCAGCTCTATATTCTCAAACGGAGCGGTCAACCTCAAACAGTTATGCTTTATTACGGTGAGTTTGACTCACAGGCCGAGGCTTCTCAGGCAAAAAGTAACCTGCCGTCATCTTTAACAAAACTTGATCCTTATGCAATCTCCGTCAAAGAAGCGGTAGCAAAAGCCAGAAGCGGCCAGTAAACAGCTGTCAGCCAGCTATCAGCGATACAATCAGTCCAGTTCAATGCAGAATTTATCAACCAGCGATTCAATCTATAAATCAGCCGGTGATGGTGGGTTATTAGGCAGTGTGTTTCCTTCGCTTCGTTTTTATCCCAGGTTTCTGATGGTAGTATACCGTTCGGCTCTTAAGGCCAAGCGTAATGAATATGACAGTGATGCCTGGCAGCAAAGTTCAATCAATGTGCTTAAAGCCCTGGAATCGGTCGGGGTTGCAATTGAGGTGGAGGGGCTCGAGCATATCAAAGCGGCTGAAGGGCCGGTTATTTTCATCGGTAACCATTTGAGTGTTATGGAGACGGTGTTGTTGCCCTCCTGGATTCTTGCCTATAAACCTTTTACCTATGTAATCAAACAGAGCTTGCTCGAGGTCCCGGTATTTAAACATGTGATGATCTCCACCAGCCCGATTGCGGTGACCAGGACAAATCCGAGAAAGGACCTTAAGGAAGTTCTCGAGCAGGGTCTGGAGCGGTTATCGCGAAACCTCTCGATCGTTATCTTTCCGCAAACAACCAGAACCGCTTTCAACCCCGAGCAGTTCAGTACCATTGGTATTAAGTTGGCTAAGAAGGCTCAGGTTCCGGTTGTTCCGCTGGCTCTTTTGACCAATGCCTGGGAAAATGGGAAACTGGCCAAAGACTTCGGCAGAATCGTTCCTGCCAGAAAGGCCCATTTTGCCTTCGGTAAACCGCTTAGCATTGAAGGAAAAGGCAGTGATGAACATCAGCGGATTATCGAATTCATCGAGTCGCACCAGGCTCTGTGGCAGAGAGAACGTCAATCAAAGGAAAAATAACGATTAAATCGTGATGCCGAGTCGCGCCAGGAGCGATTTAAGATCTTGCTGATCAAGACAAGTCAAACCAATTTCATCAGCATAAGACAGTGCCTGTTGATAAAGATCTGCGCTTATGCCGGACAGCAGCTCCGGGTGCTGGTGACTATAACCGCAGGGGCGGTACTGATTCATGATGTTGCCATAGGTGGTTTTTGCTACCTGCTCAGCGATAAATTCTAAAATTCCTTTTGTTTCATCGAGTCCGGCGCGCATCAGCAGATGCCTGATCAGCAGACCCTGGTTTGCAGTCCCGTCTTGACCGATACTTAGATCTCCCACCTGACGATACATTTCGCTGATGGCTGCTCTGGCCATCTCAGGGTAATCAGCGGCTTCTGCATATTTACGGGCGGATTCGTTATCCCAGAATTTAAAATCGGGCATGTAAATGTCGATCAGGCTGTCAAGCAATCGTAATGTGGATATCGATTCATAGCCGCTGCTGTTATAGACCAGCGGCAGTTTCAGCCCCCTTTCATAGGCTATAAGCAGTGCCGTCAGAATTTGGGGAACTACATGGGTGGGAGTTACAAAATTGATATTGTGGCAGCCACGATCCTGAAGATCAATCATAACGGTGGCAAAAGCGTGAGCATCAACCTCGACACCGGAGTTAGGATTGTGGCTGATATCATAATTCTGACAGAAACAGCATTTAAGGTTGCAGCTCGACAAAAAGATTGTCCCTGAACCGTGAGTGCCTACTAAGGGCTGCTCTTCACCAAAATGAGGGTTGTAGCTGGCAATTATTGCCCTGTCTGCTGTTTGGCATACGCCGGTCTCGCCCTCAAGCCTGTTGACCCGGCAATTTCTCGGGCACAGGTTGCAGCTGCGCAGGGATTCGATCGCCAGCTCAGATCGCTTTTTAAGTTCTCCCGTTTGGTGTAAGTTGAGTCCCCTGGCCTGCATAAATCTTTCTACGGGATGGTGATTTTTCCCTGGATACGGTCAAGTTCCGATAAGGTCTGGGCATAGACCACTTTCGAGCCATTTTCGGTGGACAGAGCCCTGGCATAATCCTGCTGGGCGATAAGCACATCCATGGTGGTTGATCGACCGGCGTCGAATTTGATCTGCTCCGCTTCCAGTCGCTTCTCGGTGGCAATTGATGTTTTCCGGGTTGCCTCAATTGCTTTTAAGGCCAGCTTGACATCACGAACGGTCACTCGAACTGTCCTTCTGATCTCCTGCTTGAGCAACTCCAGGCTGGTCTTGTTTTTGTTGTGGGCGGCAAGGGCCTGACGGTATTGGCCTTTAGCCAAAGAGTTATCAAGCGGCCGGGAAAAACTGAGTCCGATTTGCCATTGCGTGTCACTGTCGGAAAAGGAGTTATCGATTGCCGTTGAGTAATTTTCTGCATTGGCTCCGACGCCAACCGTGCCGAGAAGATCCAGAGATGGTTTTCTGTTATTGTCGGCTTTTTCGAGCTGGTATTTCGATGCCTTGATCTGCAGTGACGCCGCCTGGAGGTCGGGGCGGTTCTTAAGGGCCTGATCGAAAACCTGGCTGATTTGCGGATTTATCGGATCAGTCGAAGGCAAATCGACCGGTTTCAATGGTATTAGCCAATCGTCGCTGTTCATCAACAGTTTCAGGTTGTCTTCGGAAGAACCTATTTCCCGTTCACCGAGTATCAGATCCTGTTCCCGCTGAGCAATTTCTGATTCAGGTTGAAACCGGTCAATACCGGCCAGTTTGCCGGCATTGATTTTGGTTTCGGTGTCAGCTTTTAATTTTTCGGCAAGCTCAAGTGAGAATTGCAGCACCTCCAGGTTCTGATGGGCGTAGACCAGTTGCCAATAGGCTTGCTTTACCTGAGCTGCAAGATCGGCGGCTTCACTGTCAACAATAAATGATGCCGCTTCAAGCTGGGTTCTGGCACTGTTGAGATCGGCGAGCTGCACATCTTTTCCGAAACCTTTCAGCAACGGCTGGTTTAAACCAAGAATCACTTCCGAGTTGTAGATCGGATCAAAAAGATAGAGATCCGAATCGGTATCCAGATTACCGTTGTTCCATCTCAGGTCCATTTTGGTGCCGGTCGAGAAACGTTTTTGAACCCCAGCGTTCCAGGCTGCATGGTTTTCTTCACTGCCGCCTACAACAGTTACCGGGCTTTCATTTTTTCCACCGGCGCCAATATCGCCGTTTATCTGGTAATCAAAAACACCTTCGGCAGCCATAGCCGCACCTTCTGCCTGGGCTACGTCTTCCTGACTCAGTTTAAGGCCGAGATTTTTCAGCAGTGATGTTTCCACAGCCTCGGCAAGGCTGAGATTGATGATCGTTTCTTGTGCTTGTACCGAGGCTGATTGCAGAGCCGGTACCAAGGTCAGACCGAGAATGTAAGATGTTAATAACAGTCGATTCATCATTGTGGTTCCTTTTGGGTAAGGGGTTCTCCAGCCAAATAAGGATACGGCTTCCAATACAAAGCTCTGATGGACCGAACGACACGCTGCCTGAAATCGGATGCCTGCTCAAGAAGGTAGTAGAGTGTGGGTACGACAATCAAGGTCAGAAAAGTCGCAACCATCAGCCCAAAAATCACCACCACTGCCATCGATCGCCACCACTGGCTCGATTCGCTGACCCAGGACATGGTGAAGGTATGGAAGTCGAACGAGACTCCGGTCACCATCGATATCAACCCTAAAATAGTGGTTATAGCCGTCAGTAATACCGGTCTTAATCGGGTCGCCCCGGCGGTGATGACGGCATCGCGCAGTTGGTAACCCCGTTCCCGCAACTTGTTGGTGTAATCGATCAGGACGATGGCGTTGTTGACGACCACACCGGCAAGTGAAATCACCCCGACACCGGTCATAATTATGCCAAAAGGTTGGCTAAACAGGGCCAGACCCAGAAACGCTCCTCCCAGCGACAGAATAACCGAGGTCAAGATTATAAACGGTTGAGTCACCGAGTTGAACATCGACACCAGAATCAAGAAAATCAATAGTAAGGCAACCAGAAAAGCCTTGGTCAGGAAATCCTGAGATTCCTGTTGAAATTCAAACTCCCCGGTAAATTTGATACTGTAGCCCGAAGGCATCGGGAACTGTTGCAGGAATTTCTCGGCCTCTGCCCGGGCCACAGGTCCCGGGATTTTGGTCTCATCGACATTGGCTTTTACGGTAACGACCCGCTCATTGTTGATACGGTTTATGTCGCCGATAGATCCGGCAAAAGTGACATCGGCAATGGTTGATAGCGGCACTATCTTACCCGTCGGAGTCGGCAGCATCAGTTGGTGAAGAACATCGACGACTTTTCGATCGGCTTCTTTAAGCTGAACCGTGATATCGTAATCGTCGTCGCCTTCCCTGAAAGAAGAAACTTCAAGACCGTTATAGGCACTTTTTAGTGCAAAACCGATCATGTTGGTGGTCATGCCGAACAGGGCCGCTTTTTGTCGATCAACGACCACTTGCACCGAAGGAATTCCCTCGACAAAGTCATCTCTAACGTCTTCGACGTGGGGAATGGTTACCAGGACGTCTTTTATCTTTTTGGCGATTTCTCTCAGGACGATGAAATTGTCTCCCGATATTTCGATATTGATTGGAGCGCCGGTCGGCGGCCCTTCCTCTTCTTTTGCTATAGTAATTTTGCCGCCCGGAATATATTTGATCCGTTCTCGTATTTCCTCCACATCATCTTGCGAAGAGCGGGTCCGGTCCTGGAGATCGATGAAGCGAATTCCGATGTGGTTCGGGGTATTGGCTGAAAACGCCGATCCGCCGCCCGAGGCCACAGTGCCCCGCATATAGACGGATTCAATATTGGCGATATCGCTGGGACCGGTGACCGTTGTACCGTCGAAAATCTCATGTTCTTTGGCAGACAAGGCGGTAAGCGGTGTTACTTCAGATTCAACCGGAGTACCGTCGATATCGGTTTCGATACCGCTGATCGAATATTCGACCCGCTGGGTGATTCGATCCACGTAGTCGATATCCGCCCCTTCGGGAACATCGATGTTTACATAGATACCCTTGGGATCGATCTCCGGGAAGAATTCCACCGGTTTCTTCAGGCCGACAACCATCAGCCAGCCCTGAAACATCAGAATCAATATGCAAAAAGCAATTCCTATTACCGTAAATGGTGTTTGCAGAGCCCGGGACAGTGTCCTGGTGTATCTGGTCAGTAAAAATCCTTTGATCTCAGCAGGCTTTTGAACGGCGGTGGATATGTTGTCAAGGCTCTGTAACCTTCCTGAGCTTTTAGATTTTTTCACCTTCATGAAAATCGAAACCATGGCTGGGTTGATAACCATGGCCACAAAAAGGCTCGAAGACAGGGTGATTATCAGGGTCAACGGCAGGTAACTCATAAACTCGCCCATGATTCCCGGCCAGAACAACATCGGAGAGAAAGCGGCAAGGGTCGTCAGGGTCGAGCCCATGACCGGATAGGCCACTTCCGAGGTGGCCTTCATCGCCGCCTCGACCCGGGAAGCTCCCTGCTCCATGAACCGATAGGAGTTCTCGACGATGACGATGGCGTTATCGACAAGCATGCCCAGGGCCAGAGTCAAACTGAACAGTACGACCATGTTCAGCGTGATTCCCATGACGGACAGCACAGAGAAGGAGAGCAGCATGGAAAATGGGATCGCCAGACTGACCAATAGAGCGTTGCGTATTCCCATTACCAGAAAGATTACGACAAGCACCAGAACCAGTCCAGTCAGGATATTGTTCTCCAGATCGGCAACCATGTTCTTGATATCGGTTGATTTGTCCATAACCTTGGTGATTTCAGTACCTTGCGGCCAGCCCGGTCGTGACTCTTCAATGATGAAGTCCACCGCGTCGCTTATGTCGATGATATTTTCACCGGTACGTTTTTTAACCGAGATGTTGACCGCATCTCTGCCGTTGAGCCTCGAACGTGAGACCTCCTCCTTGAAGTCATCAACAACCTGGGCCACATCCTTGAGATAGACCGGTTGTCCCTGATGTATGGTGAGTACCAGCCCGTAGATCTCTTCAGGAGTTGAGAATTCGCCCGGTACCCGCAACTGGAAACGACCATTTCCCAGCCTGATGGCACCGCCTGAAGTGTTCAAGTTTTCCCCGTATACAACCGATTGAAAATCGCCGATGCTCAAATCATAATGGGCGAGCTTTTCAGAATCTACTTCGACTCTGATCTCCCGTTCAAGGCCGCCGGTAACATCAACCTCGAGGACGCCGTTAATCGCTTCGATATCATCATCAAGGTCGTCGGCAATTTTCTTCAGGCAGGGCAGCCCACAGGTCCCGGACAGCGAGAATACAGCGATGGGCATTTCTGAAAAATTAACCTCAAAAACGGTTGGGTCATCTTCGAGATCCGTCGGCAGTTCACCAAGCGCCTCGTCAACCTTGTCCTTGACATCCTGCAGGGCCTTGTCGATATCGGTACCGGTGATAAATTCGACATTGATCGAGGAAAGTCCTTCAGAACTGACCGATTCTATTTTCTTTAGCCCGCCCAGCCCCTTCAATTTCTTTTCGATCTCGATGGTGACCGCGGTTTCCATATCGGTGGGCGACACACCACGATAACTCGTGGAGACGAATACGTTGGGGATGGTGATATCGGGATCACTCTCGCGAGGCAGAACGATATAGCAATAGATGCCGACAATGATCAGCAGCAGGGCCAGCACAACAACGGTTGTACTCTTCCTGACGGCGGTATCGGAAATAATCATAACGTATACGCCTCCGGATCGGTGATTACTTTTACTACTTTGACCTTGCGGCCGTCCTCAACATCGCGGTGGCCTTCCACGACCACATTCTCGCCCGGTTCGAGCCCTTCGGTAATCTCTGTCATCCACTGCTCCATAATTCCGGTCTTGACGTTGCGCTTTTCAACGACGCCGTCTTTTTCGACAAATATATACTGCTCGTTGTTGCGTGAGATGATCGAATAAAAGGGGATGGATAACGCATTATCGCTTCGTTGCTTGACGATATCAGCACGCACGAACATGCCGGGCAGGATCAGATGGTCGGCATTGTCCAGTTCGAGTTCGAGCCGATACAATCGGGCCAGCGTTTCAGGTGATGAAGATATGAAATATCGTTTACCGGTCACCGTGAAATTATCCAGCGCTTTGATATGGACATCAACCATATCGAGCTTACGAACCGCCGTCACATCGGACTCCGGAATTCCAATAACGGCTTTGACCCGGTCAATCTGCAGTATTTCACCCACCGGGTCTCCGACTCCCAGAAACATGCCGACCTTGGAATCGAGTCTCCGGACGACGCCGGCGATCGGAGCTTTGATGGCGCAGCGCCCATACATCAGTCTGGCGTTGTCCAGATCGGCTTTGGCTGTCTGCATTCCCGTTTCCCGGGCTTCCAGTTCTGCAGGTGGGATGACGCCTTTTGCGTATACGCTCTTGTCTCTTTCGTAATCAGCATTTGCCAGTTTATAGGCGGCTTGGGCCCGTTCCAGAGCAATCCGGTAATCGCTGGATTCGATTTTGAGTAAAACATCACCCTCAGTGACACTGTCGCCCTCCTTGACAACCACTTCCTCTACCGTTCCGGCGATCTTGGTGGTCAGATTGAGCTTGGTCCAGGCCTCCACCGAGCCGGGCAGATTAAGTCGGTTGCTGATACTGCCTGGATTAACCTGCATAACGACAGTGTTCACGGGTGGACGCTCCTGTTTGACAGCCGCGTCCTGCTCGGCTTGAATTGTCGATTTTTTGTCGCTGATTGAGGTGAAGAGCATAACGATCAGTACAGCCATTGCCAGTAAAACGAAGCGGGGCAGATTGTACCAGAAGAAAAAGACTATTTTCCCTCTGAGAGTCTTCGGTTTTTGATAATCAGTAGTCATTGTTTCATCGGAAAAAATTATGGTTTAAGACCTTCAATAGTCTGGGTGATCATGGTTCTCATTGCTTCGCCAATATTTTCAGTCGGGATCATGCCGGTACACCAGCATGACAGCATCAGCAGATAAACTGCATAAATGTGACCTGAAATGTGTAACAGTTCCAAATCTTTGCGCAGTTCCCCGCGCTCCTGAGCCCGCTGATAGATAGGGTAGAGCATGTCAAAATAGTTGTTTTGTACCTCAGAATCTTCCTCGGAGAGAGGTTCTTTGGGAAAGATTTTTTCATGGAGATAGACTCTGCCGAATTCCTTATTTTCAGTGACATGTTCAAAGTCGGCCATAAAGATGATCAACAATTGCTCTATCAACGGAGTATCGGGATTGGTCTTTGCAGCTAGCAGGCTTCTGGTATTTTCCAGTTGATCGTCGTAGAAAGCTTTGACAATGTCCCTTTTGGTTTGAAAGTAACTGTAAATTGTACCCTTGCCGATTCCCGCTTCTTTGGCCAGAGCCTCTATAGAAGTTTGTTCGAAACCTTTTTTTGAAAAAAGTTTGTTTGCTGAATCGAGGATGCATTTTCTCGTTCTGATTTTATGTTGTTCTCTAATGGAACTAATAGGCTGCTCTATTGTGATTTGCCGGCCGTAAATCTTTGTCTGGATAATTTCTATAACCGGCTGTTTTAAATATTAATTTTATCAGTTGAGCCTCTTGCAAAACTCAGATCAGATTTGTAGGTCAGATGACGAATTTGACGATAAAAAAGGTCGTAATATATTGAAATAATTGAGCTTCACATGTTCTTCTGTTATAATTTGT
>Ga0056106_100165_pt1 | contig 11407 bp, 10 predicted proteins | sample WorMetcrassitun1_FD_77012 | JGI IMG/M metagenome (GOLD analysis project Ga0056106, IMG submission 77012) | Marine gutless worms symbiont microbial communities from Max Planck institute for Marine Microbiology, Germany - Olavius crassitunicatus.1 ... | reverse complement strand
TTTATTGCTTCTAAAGCGACTCTTGCTTTAAACTCCGGAGAATGTTTCCTTCTCTGTTTCTTCATAATTCCTCCTCGATGGTTTAGAGAAACTATGAACAACATACTATAACTTAACCCCTGGCCCTAATGACGGGGACCCTTTCTGGGTAAGTAAAAAAAGGACTCAAAGCAACAAGCCTCAAGTCCTTGATATTTCTGGTGGAGCTAGACGGGATCGAACCGACGACCTCTTGAATGCCATTCAAGCGCTCTCCCAGCTGAGCTATAGCCCCACACGCTATGCTGTGGAAGGATTCTTACATACCAGCCTTTATCTTAGGTGTCAATAAAAATCAAATGGCGGCCAATCTGCCTGCCATTAATCTTGCCAATAAAGCGCTGCTCTGGTATCCTTTTCCATATTGAGGACTCTATCATTTTACAGGCTTCCTGACATCCATCTAACCGCTTGGAAATCTGGAAGAATTTCACATAATGTCTGTTTGTTGACAAGGAAGGTTTTATGCATTCGCCATTCAATTATTTATTCGGCTGGCTGTCAAATGATCTGGCCATCGATCTGGGAACGGCAAACACCGTTTTATATGTTAAAGGCAAAGGAATTGTTCTTCGTGAACCATCAGTTGTTGCCGTACGTCAAGATGTACGCATGAGCAAGGTGCTGGCCGTCGGCCAGGAAGCCAAACAGATGCTCGGTAAGACGCCGGGAAATATCAATGCCATCAGACCGATCAAAGATGGTGTTATCGCCGATTTTGAAGTAACCGAGGCGATGCTTCGTTTTTTTATCAAGAAAGTGCATAACCGACGGGCCCTGGTTCATCCCAGAATCATCATTTCAGTACCGTCGGACATTACCCAGGTGGAGAAGCGGGCGGTAAAAGAGTCGGCTGAATCGGCCGGTGCCCGGGAGGTTTACTTGATCGAGGAACCGATGGCCGCAGCCATCGGTGCCGATCTGCCCATTACCGAGCCGACTGCCAACATGATCGTCGATATCGGCGGTGGTACCACCGAGGTTGCCGTTATTTCCCTGGCCGGCATCGTCTACGCCAAATCGGTCCGGGTAGCCGGAGACAAGATGGATGAATCGATTCTGCAGCACGTCAAGCGCAAGCATAACCTGGCCATCGGTGAGCGAACTGCGGAGTTGATCAAAACGACCATCGGCAACGTCATCCCGGAAGAGCCGGTTGAAGTGATGGACATCAAGGGGCGTGATCTGGTGTCCGGGGTACCGAAAATAATTATCGTCGGCGCCGATGAGATCCGGACCGCCATTGCCGAACAGGTTGATGTTATCATCGACGCGGTCAAGGTAGCACTGGAAATGACGCCGCCGGAGCTTGCCGCTGATATCGTTGATCAGGGGATTGTTCTTACCGGCGGCGGCGCCTTGCTGAAAAACCTTGACAAGTGCCTCAAGGAAGAGACCGGAATGCCCATTATCGTCGCTGATGATCCGCTTTCTTCAGTGGTTCTCGGTTCAGGTCAGGCACTTGATAATTTGGATATTCTGAGAGAAGTTACCATCGATTAACCGTAGGTGGCTCTATTATCGTACCTGAGGGAGTTACCGGTTAGACAGTGAGTAAACAGACCAAGGATAGAAAGACAAGGAGTGGGGCTTTACGTCTCCGGTCTCTGCTGATCGCTGTTCTTCTGCTCCTGGCAGGATTGATCCTGTTGGCCTACACGTTTGGCGGCAGGTTTGGTCTTTTCCATCAGCTTACCCTTGAAGTTCTCGGACCTCTGCAGTCCGTTTCAGCCAAGGCGACGTCGGCCGCCCGCAATTTCTGGGATGACTACATCGACATTTTATCGGTGAGAGAGGAGAACCAGCGTCTGAAAGCAATGCTCGAATCGTACGAAGAGGATCTGGCCGAATATCGTGAGGCCTATACCACCTACCTGAGACTTCAGCAGGAGCTGGAGTTTAGAAAAGGTACCGATTTTCCGCCGTTGACCGCCCGGGTTATCGGCAAGGATCCGAGTTCCTGGTTTCATACGATTATCGTTGATCGAGGAGAAAACGACGGCGTTGTCGAGGGCATGGTTGCCCTCAACGCGAAAGGGATTGTCGGCCAGGTGATCCACGTATCCAACAACTACTGCAAAGTACTCCTTGCCATAGCCCCAAGCAGTGCCATCGATGTGTTCGTTCAGAAAAACAGGGTTCGGGGCATTCTGAAAGGGTCTGGTGAAAGCGGTTACCTGCTTCACTACGTTCTCAAAAATACCGAGGTTTCCCGCGGCGATCAGATCGTTACGGCTGGAATCGGCGGACTCTTTGCCTCCGGTATTTCGGTCGGCATCGTCAGCGCCGTGCACCGGAAAAAACGAGGGATGTTTCTGGGGATTGAGGTGAAACCCTCAGTCGATTTTCGACGGTTGGAATTCCTCCAGCTCAGTTTTTCTCTGCAGCAATCGCTCATTCAGGGGAAAATCGATTCGCTGGGAGGGTGATTGATGATGAGAGCAGGAGTTTTTCTTTTGGTCGGGACCTTTCTCATTGTCATGCAGACCACAATTTTGCAGATTCTACCCGCCTGGTTTGGTTTTCCCGACTTTGTTTTTATTCTGATAGCCTTTGCCGCCTTTCGCTTTGATTGGCTGCGCGGTTGTACCCTGTCTTTTATCCTGGGCTGGATGATGGATGTGGTGTCGGGTATTTACCTTGGTACGTTTGTCGTTAAATATCTCATTGTTTTCTTTGCCCTCAATTCTTTGAGCCAGAACAGCCCGATCAAAGAATCCGCCTACCAGGTACCGATGGTGGGGGTGAGTTATTTCCTGGTTCAGATCGGTTTTTATCGGGCTTTGACCATGGCCGCCGCCGATCTGGTCTCTCCCTGGTCGTGGAACCGGGTGGGGAGAGAAACGATTATTCTGATGATCGCCACCGTTCCCTGTTTTGTTTTGTTTAACAGTCTCTATGAATATCTGCTCAAACGCAGGGTTGTACCCCGGGTGGTGAGGAGAAAGAAAGGGGGGAACCGGTTCAGGATGTAGCATGAAAAAGAAACTGTTTATCGAAGATATCGGAAAGATTACCGAGCGGGACGAAGAAGCGGTAAACATACTGAGGCGAAGGGCATTGATTGGCATTGGCGTCATTATGTTCTTTCTTCTGATCATCATTTCACGGTTCTGGTATCTGCAGATTAATCTGGGCGAGCATTATCGCTCACTTTCTGAAACCAACCGGGTTCGAATCCGTACGATTCCGCCCCCCCGGGGCCATATTTTCGATAAGTACGATCGTAAAATCGTTACCAATCGGCCGTCTTTTAACGTTTCCCTGGTTCGGGCAGACTCCTATGATATCCAGGATGTATTAAAAAGACTGTCTGTGGTGCTGGATGAAGATATAGAGGTATTATGGGAAAGGATCAGAAAGGGATCGGCAACACCGCGCCATCTTCCTATAACGCTTAAGGAGGATGTTGACTGGCAGACCCTGGCATACCTCGAGAACAATAAATACAAATTTTCAGGAGTCAGGATAGAGGTGCAGCCGGTCAGGGTTTACCACTATGGCGACCTGGCCGCCAATATCATTGGTTATATCGGCTCGATCAACCCGAAAGAGCTCGAGGCCGATAAAGACGGCATTTATGAGGGCGGTGATCTGATCGGCAAGCGGGGACTGGAACGTATTCGTGAAGGAGATCTGCGGGGCGAGAAGGGCAGCAGTTCAACCGAGGTAAATGCCAGCGGTTTCGAACAGCAGCAGCTTAAATATACCGAACCGCTTCCGGGCAGAGACATCAAGTTAACCCTTGACAGCGACCTTCAGAAAGCCGCTGAGCAGTATATGGCCATCAGCGACAAGGCCGGTGCCGTGGTGGCAATGGAAGTTGATACCGGTCGGATGCTGGTGGCGGTGAGTGCGCCGTCGATTCACCTGGAGGACTTTCTCGGCGGCATTTCCCAGAAGAACTGGAAGGCTTTGCTTGACAACCCCAGAAACCCGCTGTTAAACAAAGTGGTTCAGGGCGTCTATCCGCCTGGGTCTACCTATAAAATCGTCACGGCGCTGGCTGGGTTATCAGAAGGGGTGATCGATTTGAACACCACCTTTTATTGTCCCGGTCATTACTATTTTGGTAGACGTCTGTATCGCTGCTGGAAACACAGCGGGCACGGGTCGATTCATATAAAAAGAGCCATAATCGAATCCTGCGACGTCTATTTTTATCAGGTCGGACAGCGGCTCGGTGTCGACAGGCTTGCCAAATACGCCAAAAAACTCGGACTCGGGGCACGCTCCGGCATAGAGCTTGAATATGAGAAGAGGGGAATTGTTCCTACCAAAGACTGGAAGCGTGAACGCTTTAAAGAGAAATGGCACGAAGGTGAGACGCTTTCTATCGCAATTGGTCAAGGGTTCAACAATATGACGCCGCTGCAGATTTGTCTGATGACGGCAGCGGTAGCAAACGGGGGGAAGATTTACCAGCCGCAGATCGTCGAGTCGGTCATGATCACGGACGGTGAAGTGATCGAGAAATTCACCCCGAAACTGATCAGCGAGTTGTCGAGCAGGGAAAAATCATATCTTCGCATTGTTCAGGAAGGATTATTCGGGGTGGTACAAGGTAAGAGAGGTACAGCCCGCAATGTAAGAATCAAGGGCTTGACGGTGGCCGGTAAGACGGGTACCGCCCAGGTGGTGCGTCTGGCCCAGCACAAAGGGTTTAAGGAACAGGATACCCCCTATAAATATCGGGATCATGCCTGGTTCACCTGCTACGCTCCTGCTGATAATCCTAAAATAGCAGTGACCGTCCTGGTGGAACACGGACTGCACGGCGGTTCCGGTGCCGGTCCGATTGCCCGGGTGGTATTGAAAAAATATTTCGGGCAGTATCTTCTTAAACAGGCCCAGAAAGACGCCCAGGAAGAGAAAGATAAAAAGGCCTGAGAGATGATCCGATTCGACCGAAGACTTTTTGCCCATTTCGACTGGTGGCTGCTGATTATGCTTCTTCTGATCTGCGGTATGGCCCTGTTCAATCTCTACAGCGCCTCCTATTCGGTCAAGCCGTGGGGAACACCACCCTATATGAAGCAGCTCTATTTCTATCTGATGGGGTTTTGTTTCATTTTGATTATTTTATGTGTTGACTACCAGGAGCTGCACTTCTGGAACTATTTCTTCTATATTTTTGTCGTCGGCCTGCTTATTGCGATTCTGATAATCGGCAAAACGGTGGGTGGGGCACAGCGCTGGATTAACTTTGGTTTTTTCAACCTGCAGCCATCGGAGCTGGCCAAACTGATGCTGGTGATAACCCTGGCCAGCTATTATTCCAGAAAAGAGGTCACTGACGGATATACCATCAGACAGCTGGTGGCTCCCATTGGCCTGACCGCGGTGCCCTTCGCCCTTATTCTGCTGCAGCCGGATCTGGGCACGGCCCTGATGCTCGGTTTTATCTTTGTTTCGATGACCGTGTATGTAAAACTGCGCTTCTCGGTTTATGCCATTTTGGGCAGTCTCGGCGCAGCGATGGTATTCTTTGCCTGGGGAAAACTGCTCAAACCCTATCAGAAGCAGAGAATTCAGACCTTTTTAAACCCGGAACATGATCCGATGGGGCACGGCTATCAGATCATGCAGTCGAAGATTGCGGTGGGCAGCGGCGGCAAGTTCGGCAAGGGCTATCTGGAAGGTACCCAGGGGCATCTTCATTTTCTTCCGGAACGTCACACTGATTTCGCTTTCGCGGTCTGGGGAGAGGAGTGGGGCTTTTTCGGCAGCCTCATTTTCATCTCCATCTATTTTCTGATGCTGCTCTGGGGACTCTACTCCAGCGTCTTTGCCTGCGACCGATTCGGCATGCTGCTGTCATTTGGCGTGGTTATGCTGATATTCTGGCAGGCAGTTATCAATTTGCTGATGATTCTAGGTTTTCTTCCCGTTGTCGGTATACCGCTGCCGCTCGTTTCCTACGGCGGCTCTTCACTTTTGACCACGTTGATGGCCTTCGGGATTCTGCTCAATGTGCGGATGAGACGTTTTCAGGTCGGCCAGAATGTCGAGTGACTGGGTCAAGCAATTGCTCCCAGGACGATATCTCTGAGCGCTTCAATGAAATTGGCATCATCGTTGAACGATTCGGTGGTTTCGAGCCTGATCGAGTATTCAGCTGCCAGTTCCCGGTACTGCATATTGATTTCGACCAGCGTCTCGACATGATCTGAAACAAAACTGATCGGCACCATGAGGATATTGGAGCAGCCTTCCCGGCCGAGCTGTTCAATTGTCTCAGGTGTCGATGGTGACAGCCACTGGACCGGACCCGACCTGCTCTGGTAACAGATTCTTCCTTTTATTCCGGTGAGCCGCTCCACCGCGCCAATGGTTTTCTGCAGATGATCAACATAGGGGTCTCCCTCTTCAATAAAGGAAACCGGCAGACTGTGGGCGCTGTATACCAATTCGACCGGGTCATCACCGAAGCGGGCCAGGCCCTCGGTGATTTTGTCGGCCAGGCAGGAGATATAGCCGGGGTGATCGGGCCATGAATCGATCTCGATGAAGTTGTCGGTAATCTTGTTGTCGAGTCGGCAGCGTTTTAACTCATTGAGCGATGATCCGCTAGTGGCGCAGGAAAAATGGGGATAAAGGCTTAAAGCGATCAATGAATTGATCTGTTTTTCTTTCAGGTAGTTCAGGGCTTCTGTGGTTGTTGGATGCCAGTAGCGCATTGCCGTGGTGACCACGAAATCGCCGTTTTCTCCAAGCACATTTTCCAGGGCCTGCTCCTGGGCTCTGGTGATTTTAGTTATCGGTGAGCCTCCACCTATTCGGGCGTAAGTTGCCATGCTTTTGCGAGCACGTTTTCTGGCGATGAACCAGGCCAGCGGTTTTTGAAGAAAAGAGGGGCCGAGTCTGATGATTTCCCGGTCTGAAAAAATATTGAAGAGAAAAGGCCTGATATCCTCAGGTTTTTCAGGCCCTCCCATATTGAGGAGAACGACGCCGATTTTACCGGAGGTCATGACTGAAATCGACTTGATATGACTTCATAATCACCTATTCATAACACATTGCCGGGTCACTGAAAATAAAAGAATCGGGTTCGGACTGATTGGTCTGGAAAAGAGTGGCAGCCATTTACAAATTTGTCGTTAGGACTTGCTTCTGGGCACTTGAACCATATATTATGAATATAGGGAATTAAAAGCAGGAAATCATCTAAGAGTTTCAGAGAGCCTTTGTGTTGATACCTCGGTTATTTCTTACCAAATTCAAAATCCATCAAAATTCAGACTTCTTATTTGTAACCCGTTTTTATCTGAAATCAGGAGGATTCAGGAAAACGGTCTTGTAGAGGCACGTCCGTTGGGACGTATGTTTTTGGCAGTTGATGCTGCCTGAAAACCAGATGGAGGATTTATATGGAACTGAAAGTCGAAGCCCGAAATATTGAGTTGAAAAAAAGCTGGCAGATCAAAATAGACGAGGAAAAGGAAAAATTGCTTAAGAATTACGCTGGTTTTGTCCTGCACCTCAGGATATCGATCGAGGCCACGACTCATCATAAGGAGGGTGGTTACGAAGTCAAACTAGTGGCTTCGGTACCAAACGACACAGTGGTAGTAACAAGAAAAGGGGAGATGGTTCGGCCCTTGCTTATCGAAGCGTTTGATGTTCTTTCATTACAACTCAAAGAAATTCTCAGAAAGAAGAGGAAAAGTAAAAAAACAGGTGGAGTCACCCATCGAAGGTGACAGTTTCGGCATTATTCACAAGGTCTCACCGCATGAGTCTTATGGTTTTATAACCACCTACGATGAGCGGGAGATTTATTTTCACGAAAATGCCTTGAAAAACGCTGAGATAGACGATCTTGTCGAAGGCGATAGCGTAATCTATGGAGAATCACTGGGAGACAAAGGCCCGCAGGCGTCCTGGGTGAGAATCGCCAAGTAATCAATAAACAATCCAAATAGTAAAAGCCCCTGGACATGTCCATGTCCGGCGGCTTTTTTTATGGTTTCAAGTCTTCGGGCTAATAGTTTTTAAAACAGAATTGATCATTTTCGTACAATCCGGGGTCGGCATTCGGGTAACTGACCTCTTCACCGTTCCAGGGTTTTCTCAATATGTAGTTGCTGTTTTCCTCCTCGACCACATTGGACCGGTGCAGCGGTATTTTACCGCCGGCCGTGGCGATGTAGCGAGGAATGGCGTCGCCTGAAATATTGCCATACATCGACTCGACGATGTCACTGCCGACTTCAAGCGGTACCCGGAAATGCTTGAACTGCGGATTGCGATAGCTGCAGTTGAAGATGTAGTAAGGCCTGACATAGGCTTCCTGAATGGTCTCACAGAGCTTCCACATTTTCACCCTGCTGTCGTTGATCCCTTTGAGCAGGACGGCCTGATTGAGTACGGTGAAGCAGCGCTTGGAAATACGGCGGAAGGTATTGTGGGAAACCGGTGTTATTTCTTGGGCGGTATTGATCTGGGTAACCACCCTGATCGGCTTTTTGTCGTTGCTCTTTTCTAATATATCAAGCAGTTCATCGTCAACCCGCATCGGTACGGTTACCGGGACCCTGGTGCCAAGCCGCTTGACTTTTACATGGTCGATTTCATCAAGCTGCTCAAGCAGCCAGTCCAGCATTGAGTTGGGCAGGACAAAGGCGTCCCCTCCGGTGACCAGGATGTCTCTGATCCGATAGTTGGCCCTGATATAATCGAGGGCTTCGTTATAGGCATGGCGCGAATAAATCCGGTCTTTCCTGCCAATGTGGGCGATGCGCAGACAGTGGGTGCAGTACATGGCACACATGTTGGTGGCCTTGATGGTGACAACCCTGGGGTAAAACTGATCGATAAGCCGGGCCGGAGAGTGATCGGCAGCAACCGGCGGTATTTCAATACCGGCATTGTCTATCATTTCACCAGTGGGGATAGACTGGAGCATGATCGGGTCGTTGTTGACACCCGGCATGATCAGGCTGGTGTAGTAGGGGGTCAGCCGCATCCGGTATTCTTTGGTCACCTGGGTAATCGATTCTATCGCCTGCACCGGCAGATCGATGAGTTCGGCAAGGGTTTCTATCGAATCGACGGCATGGCGGATCTGTCCCTGGAAGGAGTTCCATTCATCATCTGATATCGATAGTGCTTTTTTGATTCGAGCCTGGTTTTCCAGGATCATGTCCCAGCTTTCAATGCCGCTTGCAGCTACTTCATCTTTTTCCTTCAGGTAGGCGTCTACCCGCGCGTTTGCATTAGCGGCTATCGGTTGTGCCTGGGTCAAACGTCCGCCGATGCTTACCAGATGCTCATCAATATCCTGATGTTTAATGGCCAGATCCACCAGTGTCTGCTGATCGACGCCGAAAGCTTCGGGAATGCAGGAATGATCCTGCTTCTGCTTGAGCAGAAAGGTGAAGAGATCGACAATCGGTTTGGTCAGATTCTGCTCTTTGGCTTCGGCCAGCAGCTTTCCACACTCATCAAGCGTGGCCTGGTCAGGCTCTTTTTTCCGGCCGGACGACTCTTGGAGGGTATTAAATAAGCTCCGGGTATAACTGTCTATGGCCGGCTCCGGTGAAGCAGCCGCATCGATGTCACTCATTGTTTTTCAGCCTCTATTATCGTTTGCCTGATAAAGCCGACGCCCTGACATAATTCTTCATCAACGTCGTCTCGGTTTTTGGCTACGGAGACAACCCGGGCCAGGAAACTTCCCGGTATGACCAGGAAGTTGGTACCCGGGTGCTCGAGTATCACGAAATCCTTGATCAGCTCGCCCCCGGCAATCTTTTTGAAGGTTTCACGTTCGTAAGGATTTTGCGGAATATAGCCGGTTGTCAGTTTCTTGGTTTCTATTTTGTAGTTGTAGGTTCCCCAGTGGATGTTTCTGATATTTTCCTTCATTTCCATGACATGGGGAGGGAACCGGTTCTCAGTCACGGCATAGTACTCAAGCTCCGGCAGCATTGGCGATCCCTCAGGAAGGGTCTGTTCCAGCGTAAAGCAGAACTCCAGGGTCGTTCCCTGTTTGCGGGCGTTGATCTCCAGAAAGAAAACTTCACCGCTGTTGTCGATCAGATAATCACAGCCGAAAATACCGCGGTATCCTTTTCTTCCCAGCATTTTGCCGACGGCAATGGTGTATTCGCATAACTTTTCCCGCTGTTCTCCATTGACGGCTGATGGGAATTTAGAGCCGATAAAGCGGTTGTCGTCGACTATCACCTGATCGGCTATACCGGCGATGTAGACATCTTCTTCATTGGCAACAACGGCAAGAACGGTCGGGTCAATCTGGTGCGGGATAAACTGGGAAATCAGGTAGACATCGTTGGTGTCGCCAAATTTATCCTCCACCTGACGCTGGTTGAAGGTGACGGCAGAATTGAAACCGGCTGCTGAATAAGCACCACTGACGAATATGCCGTCAGTCCATCTGCCTCTCAGATCTGAGGTGATTCGAAGCAGACAATCCATATTCTCACAGACCTCATGCTCTGCCAGCGAAACGATACCTTCCAGCGATTTGTACTGGGTGATTTTGTTGTTTAATTGTCTGGCCAAATATTTGTCCGGTCCCAGTACCGAGACGCGGTCAATGCTGTCCAGGGTCATTTCCAGGACACTTTCGTAGAGATTGATGAACAGCTGGTTCTGGTGTTCCAGAATCTCATCGATCATGTTTCTGACGACGTTGCTGTTTGACACCGCACTCATGAATTTGCCGGTATCGATCCTCCAGCTTCGGCGCGGGTCTCTGCCGTTCTGGACAAAGGAGTGGTCGGAGATCAGTTCTTCGTTGCCAAACGGGTTAATGACGATGATATTGGCATAGTTGTATTGAATACAGACATCGGGGACTATGGCGATAAAACGTATCTGACGTTTGGGGATCCGTTGGGCAAGTGCTTCCTGGACAAAATTGTTAAGGCTGTAAGTTTTTAATTCACCTACGTAAAGAAAATAGTAATAATCGGGATTGTAGGTGAAATTGATAAATAATATTTCGTCGTCTTCCAGTACCATGGCCTTATTTCTCTTGATTGTTTGGGTGGGTTATAAATGTGCAGTCAATACGGCAGAAATAAAAAAGACACTGACTGGAGCAGTGAAACGTCTGCTCAATCTGTGTCTTGTGACTCCTATGCCTAGCGACATAAGTCCAATCCATCCCATCATGCCGTGTTGCTCGCTGTGGTGCCTGCTCACAGCGCTAACAGGCTGCTCCGCCGGCTCCTCGCTCACGTCTTGCCTGAATGGGCGCCTTGAACTTATGTCGCTATGTATAGAGCCTCTTGCAAAACTCATTTCATCAGTAACCAGTCAATTTAAGGAGTTGATCCGCAAACAAAGCGACAACCCCAAACATCAGGTGCATCATAACCTTATCGGGGCCACG
>Ga0056106_100164_pt1 | contig 11473 bp, 9 predicted proteins | sample WorMetcrassitun1_FD_77012 | JGI IMG/M metagenome (GOLD analysis project Ga0056106, IMG submission 77012) | Marine gutless worms symbiont microbial communities from Max Planck institute for Marine Microbiology, Germany - Olavius crassitunicatus.1 ... | reverse complement strand
TGGCCAAACAAATTATAACAGAAGAACATGTGAAGCTCAATTATTCCAATATATTACGACCTTTTTTATCGTCAAATTCGTCATCTGACCTACAAATCTGATCTGAGTTTTGCAAGAGGCTCTGTTGATATTCGGCAAATTCGGCTGTCCGGCCTTGGGTATGGAAGGTGCTGCCATTGGAACTGTACTTTCCCAGATCTTCGGGACCGTCTATCTCACCGTGTATGTGCTCATTTCCAAAGATCTGCGCCAGTATCAGTGTTTTGTGATGAAGGGGTTCAACCTGAAAATAATCAAGGGACTTCTCAAGGCCGGTCTGCCTATTACGGGGCAGCTGGTAGTGGTGTTTGTTATCTATATCTATTACGAGACCTTGATCGCAAATCTGGGCACCGTGTATCTGGCCGCCACGCATATAGTTTTCACCGTGTTCATTCTCAAGCGTGCGATAGTTGGCGGGTTTGCAGAAGGCGGGTCTATTCTTATAGGTAACTGCCTCGGTCGGCATAACAGGGAAGAAGCGATGAAGTACGCTTATGCCGCAGAAACAATAGGGATTGCTGTCGGGGTTTTATTGTTCTCACTCATCATCGCTTTTCCCGAAAGTATCGTGAAGGTATTTAACACCGAACCGGAAACCGTAGCGGTTGGTACGCAGGCCCTGAGATTTTTTGCGCTGTTTATGCTGATCGATGTAATAGGTTATCCCTTCGAGGTGATATTCTCTCATAACGGGTGGAGCAAATTTGTTTTCTTTGCCGGAGCGGGAACGCATTTTGTATTTCTTTTCGGGGTTTCGTTCCTCCTGCTGAAAATTTTCGGGATGGGAGTCTACGCGGCCTGGTGCGCAATGGCCATACAAATTGTCTTTTATATGGTCATCCTGACAATGGGGTTTTTCTCCAAGCGCTGGCTATACGTCCAGGTTTTGGAATAACATCTTCTAATTGAGCGGTGATCCGGCCGTCTGTTTCGAACTGTCAGGTTTCGGAAGGCAGTACCTGGTTTGCCTCCCTGACGATGGCTTCCAATTTGTCAACTATGTCTCCCTCCAGTTCGTTTTTGGGTGGGCTCGCCAGGATCTCCTTTACCCGATCTCTGGCTTTTCCGTAAAGAGTGGGGTTGCCCAGGATTTCCCATTGCTCAAAGGTGTTTCGGTCGCTCAGCGCGAGCATAAAAAAATCTTCACTCCTGCAGGCCTTCACGGTACTGTGCTGCATCAGGAAATGGCCACCGGGGCCAACCTGGACGATATCGTCCATATAGTCTTTGCGGTCGGATACCTCGAGCCCATCTTTGAAGCGCTTACACATCAACGCAATCTCATGGTCCACAACAATCTGTTCTTGTACGAGAAGCTGGCTGGTTTCGATCTCGCCGGTACCGTTTATCACATCAACACCGCTCAGTACCAGGGGAAGCGCACTGAAGACCTTCTCCATGACGGCTTGGGGGCCGATCTGTTTGGCGTCTGAAAGACATCCTGCCTGAGTGTTGGGGAGATTGTAAAATTTTGCCATTTCACCCAGGGCCCCATTGATAAGTGTCGTTTCGGGAGCACCCTCGAGGAATGTTCCCTGGCTGAAGTTGGTAATGCCGGCGGCGTGCCCGAAGATGATCGGTACGCCCGGCTCAGCCATCTGGAACAGCACCAGCGTCGAAAGACTCTCTGCATTTGCAACCGCTGTGTTGGAATAGAGACTGGCGGGGCCGGTCGAACCAGCGGCCGGCATAGGGAAAGGCAGGATCGGTACATGAAATTTAGCGAGTTCCAGATAGGTGTCGCACATTTCCCTGTCATGGGTGAGCGGTGGAATCGTGCAGTAGCAGACTGAAAAGATCTTCCTGCGCTTTACCTCTTTCTCGCTGCCGAGAATTGCTGTCAACGCCTCGATCAGAAAAGGAACCTCTTCCGGTCTGTGCAGTTCATGCTTGATATGTTTTGAGGAATGGATGAGGGAGGCGACAGAGGTCCTTATTTCGTTGTAGTTGTCAAGCATGTCGTTGCATCTCACATTGGGCCAGACCACATGGGCGAGATCCATTTCTTCGAAGATGCGGAGGCTGTCAATAAGATCCTGTGTGACTGCGTTTCGCCTTTCACCGGTGTTGAAATCAATCGCGTAGGTCGCTGCGCCATCGAGGGTATAGCTGGTAAAAGAGGAGGGCATGGCGAAATCGAATTCTGGATTCTTGGCCCCCAATATAAAAGAATTCGGGGCCCGAACAAGCGCCTCGTCAACCATTCCCTCAGGGATTTTTGCAATAGAACTGTCGTAATCCACAGCAGCACCGTTTTTCTCGAGGATCTTCAGAGCTTTTGTGCTCAGGAATTTGATACCTATCTGAGAAAGAATAGCTATGGAGTCACGATGGATACGCTGTTTCTCGTCTTCTGAAAGAAAGCTGAGTCCTGGTCTCATGGTTGTCTCTCTGATACGGGTTAAAAGTTATTCCTCCGGAATGATTTCCGTAAGACGGACGGGTATGGACTCAGCCTGCTGATCAGGTTACTGGTTCCTGGAGCCTGAACAGGCTGCTGGTCCGTACGGTAGAGAGGGTGCTTTCGAAAATAGAATAGTGGGATGAGTATGTCAACAGATTTAATTGTTGATAAAGCAAGAAGAGGCTACTATAATTGCTGAATAAACAAAAAGGTTGCCCTGGGTCGTGTCGAAATCTTACTGGCGACCTTCCCGGGGCTATCCCATTACTACGGGTACTCTGTTGCACCACTACCTGATTAAGATTTTCATACCTGGAGAAGGAAAATGAAAGAACAACTAGATAAAATTGACATGCAGATAATCCGCTTACTTCAGATCGACGGCCGAATCCCCAGTTCGGAGATCGCCAAAACCACGGGTGTTCCGGAAGCTACCGTAAGGTATCGGCTGAAACGGATAATAGATAGAAAGTATATCCAGATCGTGGCGGCGGCCAATCCGATCAGCCTTGGGTTTGGAATCGCAGCCTGTATAAGCATCGAGGCTGAAGCAAAGATGGTTGATCGTGTGATCGAGGAATTGGGAAAAATCGACCGCATTGCCTATATCGCCCAGATGACGAGTATTCCCAATGTTGAGATTGAGACCTATATCGAGACTATTAACGAACTTCACGACCTCCTCTCAGAGGTCGAAGCGATTGAGGGAATAATTAAAATCGACACCTCCTTTATCCGGAGAATCGCCAGGGAGAGATTTGACTTCGGTACTCCCAAACATTTGACGGAAGTGCACAACCACGGTGATTCTGAGGGCAAATCTTAAAACCCAATAGCCGGATCTATTTGACATACTCTCCAGTTTATATTGGAATAGCAGGCTCTGCATGCCACTTATCAGGTCGCCATTCTGTCTCTTTCCGCCAGGTGGACAGGCCTGCTGGGGGAGCTGGGTGGTTTGTCCTGTCTGCCATCACAGCGAAACAGTAACGCCAAGGTTGGCATCAGCAATTATTTTTGGTGTTGGTTAGCAGATACGTAAATAATTCGTTGACATTACATTTTTCAACAGATATTCTTCCACAAACAGTAATTCAGGTTATGGGTGGAATAAGTTTTGAGGCAGTTTTTTGTCGCATCCGTAAGAACCCCTGCGAAGGCAAACTTCCTGAAGAGACGAACCTTGCCTTCACGGGCATCGGCCCCGTTCAAGGATAACGAAGAACGAGCCTTCTGTGGAATCAATCAAAATGAGTGAGGAGAGTATGAAAAAAGTAATCATCGTCGGCGCAGGCGCTCAGGGTAATGTGATCAGTGGAATTCTCGCCAAGGCTCCGGAAGTGGAAAAATAATGCTGGTGGACCTTGATTTAGAGAGGGCCCAGGAGGTTGCCCGTTACATCAGCTCAGACAAGATCGAGGTGGAAAAAGCAGACGCGTCCAATAAGGATGAACTGGTTGAGCTCTTCAAAAAAGATACGTATGATCTGGTAGTCAACGCCACGCTGATGACCTTTAACCGCCAGGTAATCGAGGCATCCCTCAAGGCCGGATCCCACTACATTGATATGGCGTCTGATGAATTTCTGCCCGAGAAAGATGGCAAACAATTCCTGGTGGAACAGCTCGAGTATGCCGATGAGTTTGAGAAGAAAAAGCTTATGGCCAATATACTGGCTGGCGGCGACTCTGGCCTGGTCAATGTAATGGCCAGGGATGCCGTGGACGAGCTCGATGAAGTAGACTATATCGGTATCAAAGACTTTGGCGTGGTTACCTGTGATGAACCGGTGGCCATGTGGTCCTTCCAGACCTACCTGGAAGATTGCCACGATCAGGCAATTTACTGGAAAGACGGTGAGTACAAATGGGCTGAACCCTTTACCGGAGAAGAGGATTACTATTTTCCCCACCCACTCAACATAACGGGCAAGGTATTCTATCATAATCATGAAGAGCCGCTGACTATTCCCCAGTTTATCGGAAAGCCGGTCAAATATGTGGACTTCAAGATGGGTGACCCGGACAGCGCGACATGGGAGTTTCTCCTTGAAGGGCTCAATCTGCTGGATACAGAACCGATTGATTTCAATGGCTGCAGCGTCAGTCCCAAGGAAGTGTTCTGCAAACAATTACCCAAGACCCTTACCCCCGAGAAGTGCATTGAACTGGTTAAGGCCAAGAAAATTCAGAGCCAGGCGGTACTGGCGGTTGATGTCAAGGGCACTAAAGACGGGAGGAAACTGCACTACAAGATGTGGACAGACAGTCCTAACATCGAAAAAGCCTGTTCGATGATTCCGGGCACCAATGACGTCTCCTGGATTACCTCAGTTCCGGCATCGATCCTGTCATTGATGATATTGCGTGGTCAGATCAAGCGTACCGGCGTCTTTCCTTGCGAGGTTTTGGATGAAGCGGAGCGGAAGATATTTTTTAAAGGCATCAAGGAGTGGGATGTTGTAATCCACAAGCAGGTGACCTCCGATATAGCCTGAGAGCCTCCACACCCGGCACTTATCGCCGCAGTTGGCGATAGGTGCCGGGACTACTTTTACAAGGGTTTTGCCATGAAAACACAATGTCAGTTTTTATCCGAGGACGAGCAGCTACGGGTCCATGAGAAAAGCATAAGGATTCTGGAACAGGTCGGAATTAAATTCCATAGTGACAAAGCACTAAAAATACTCGAGAAAAATGGTGCCAAGGTTGACTATAGCGAAAAATTGGCAAAAATACCCAGGGAGATGGTCGACCAGGCTCTGAAAACCGCACCGAAATCGTTTGTACTCGGGGCAAGAAATCCTGAATTTGATGTTGCCTATCCTTCCGAACACACCGGATATGTGCTGGACTGCGGCGGCGTGTTCACCTACGATTACAAGTCGGGCGAACGACGTTATTCAACACTGAAGGATTGTGAACAGGCTTTTCGGGTATTTGAGGAGATGAGCCTGGGATCATATGTCTGGCCCCATTCAGCACCAGAGCTGGAAAAGACCCATCCCAATTCGAGCCAGATCATGCTCGATCTCTCGGCCCTGATGTGGACGTCGAAGCACGTCCAGGATGAACTTACCGATCCCCGGGAAGTTCCGTACATGATAGAAGGGATGAAAGCCATACTGGGAAGTGAAGAGGCGGTAAAAGAGCGTAAGATTTACTCGGTTTGTTATTGCACCCTGGCACCGCTGACGCACGACGGTGGCATGAGTGAGGCGTTGATTGATCTGAGTGAATTTGAAATTCCGATACTAATATTTCCAATGCCCTGCGCCGGTTCGACCGGACCCGCCAGTCTTTTCTCGAATATAGCCATGGGTAACGCCGAGGCTCTTTCTGCCGTAGTACTGTTTCAGATGGCGCATCCCGGGACACCGCTAATATATGGTGATGCGTCTGGGAGCACTGAATTTTCGACCGGTGGTTTTTTGGAAGGTTCTCCTGAAATGGTGCTGATGACGGCCGCTCGTGCCGAAATGGCCTCATTTTATGGTTTGCCCAATACCCAGGCGGGGTGTCTCACAGACGCGAAAGCACCAGGGCCCCAGGCCATAATGGAAAAAATGATCATAACCCTGCCGCTGGTTCTGGGTGGAGCCGATTATATTCAGGGACCGGGAGCACTTGAAACAAGCGGAACTCTCTGTCTTGAACAAATCGTGGTTGATGATGAAATTGCCAGGATGTGCAAGCGTCTGCGCCACGGGGTAGACACTTCCGAAGACAAGGACCTCTATGAGGATATAAGTTCCGTAAAAGCCGGTGCCCATTTCCTGATGCAGTCTAATACCGTTAAGGCCTGCCGCAGTGATGAAGTTCTGATGCCCAAGCTCAGTGACCGAAACACCTTTGAAAGTTGGGCCCAGCTTGGCAGACCAGACATGTACAGCGAGGCCGAAAAGAAGGTCGAAGAGATCCTGGCGACCCCGCAGAGGCAGCCATTGTCGGATGACGTGATCGGCGAGCTGGAAGATATCATCCGCCGGGCGGAAGAGGAACTCGAATAACAGGTATCAGGTACCCTGCTTTCCAGATAGAGAGAATCGGGTCTGATTGGGCGTTGCAGCCAGCCTCCTAAGGAGATTTTATGTCAAATAAATATGACGCCATCGTAATCGGGGGGGGGATCAACGGCTTGACGGCCGCAGCCTACCTCGCCAAAGCCGGTCGAAAGGTTCTGGTTCTCGAACACCGCCATATAGTCGGTGGCGCCGCCTCCACCGATGAACTCTATCCAGGGTTTAAATACACCCTTTATTCCTACGTGGTAAGCCTGCTTGCCCCAAGTGTCATTGCCGATTTGCAGCTGCACAAGCATGGACTGGATCTGATCCCTTTAAACGGCAGTTTCACACCGATGGAAAATGGTGACAGTATAGCTTTTCCAGATGATGAAGCTAAGCTATACGAGGAGATTGCCCGGCACTCCAAGAAGGATGCCGAGGCCTATTTCAAATTCGGCGAGTTTATGACGGATCTGGCTCGAACCATGAAGCCATTTCTCGATGTTGTGCCTCCAGATCTCGTCCACCCCGGCATATCGGATCTGCGCACCATGCGGTTTCTCACCAAGCACATGCGCTCTATGGGCAAGGATAAGCTGCACTGGATTCATAAAATCATGACCATGAGTGCCTACGATTTTCTCAGCGAGTGGTTTGAGACCGATGTGCTGATTGCCGCTCTGGCCCAGGTAGGCATCATAGGCACCATGCTGGGAATAAAGTCGCCCGGCACGGCCTACGTATTGCTGCACTATTACCTTGGTGAGGTCGACGGGGAGATTTCGGCCTGGGCTACCCAGGTGGGTGGAACCGGCGGAGTGAGCCTGGCTATCGCCAATTCCGCCAGGAGTTTTGGGGCTGAGATTCGTTTGAATACGGGTGTCTCCCAGATAATCGTCAAAAACGGAGCTGCCGTGGGAGTGGCTCTGGATAATGGTGATGAGATTTACGCCAAAACTATTGTCTCATCCTGTGATCCCCGGGTGACCTTCAGAAGACTTGTAGAGGCGAAGGAGTTGCCTGGCGATCTGGTCAGAGCCATTGACAACTATAAATTCAGGGGGTCATCGGGGAAAGTAAATCTGTCTCTGGATGGCCTTCCCGATTTTCCGGCACTCAGGGACAAATCACTTCTCATTGGCGGAATGCCCGAAATAGCGCCAAGCTGCGATTATCTGGAAAAGGCATATGACGATGCCAAGTACGACGATTTTTCCAAGCGCCCCTTTATGGGCTGCATTATCCCGTCGACGGTGGATCCAACCATGGCTCCTGAAGGCAAGCACTCGATGTCTGTTTTTGTGCAGTACGCATCTTACAACATGCCTGCCCACGGAGACCGTGATCAGCAGCGTGAGGCTTTCGGCAACGCGGTTATCGATACTCTGTCCGAATTCGCTCCCAACATCAAAGATCTGATTCTTCATAAACAGGTGATCACTCCCTGGGATATGGAACAGCAGATAGGCATCAGTGAAGGTAATATCTCCCACGGCGAACTTACCCTGGATCAATTATTCTCGATGCGTCCAACACCTGGGTGGGCGAAGTACCGAACACCAATTCGCCACTACTACCAATGCGGCTCGGGTACGCATCCAGGGGGAGAGATTACTGGTACACCTGCTCAACTCGCGGTTTCGGAAATGTTAAAAGATGGTGTATAGAGGGCGGCAAAGATGACTGTTGATAGATATGATATAGTTGTGATCGGTGGAGGTCATAACGGATTGGTCGCTGCGGCCTATCTGGCCAAAGCCGGCCGCAGTGTTGCTGTACTGGAGAGAAACAAGAGTCTTGGCGGCAGCGCAGTGAGCGAAGCGTTGTTCACCGGATACAGAGTGTCCTCTCTGGTAGAAGGGACGAATTCATTTTCAGCGCAGGTAGCCAAAGATCTGCGTCTGGAACAGTTTGGTTTCAAGCCGGGCCATAATGGTTCCCCCGAAGATCCTCTTGTCTTCTCACCTCAGAAAGATGGTGAGCACCTCACCATTTTCCACGATATTGACAAGACAACCGAAGAAATTTCCAAGTTTTCCAAAGCTGACAGCGGCGCCTATCCATTGTTTTTAAAGGAGATACGCCAAGTGGCGGAGATCATCGCTGCACTAAACCACGGACCGCTGCCGGATATGCCCGAAGTGGGCTTCAAGGATATGCTTTCCCTGCTGAGGCTTGTAAAGCCGGTTCGGGCGCTGGGCTGGCGCAACCTTGCCAAGTCGATGCGGATCCTGACCCTGTCGGTATCGGACCTGCTCGATGAGTGGTTCGAATCGGATGTGGTAAAAGCAGCGATCTGCGCTTCATCTCTCAACAATATATCCTCGGGGCCAATGGAGTCCGGTACCGGTTTTACTTTTGTCCAGGGCTTTGCCAACAGCAACAACAGTCTCTTCCGTTCCAGTGCCCATATTGCCGGTGGCATCGGTGGGCTCTCGCAAGCCTTGGCCGCCGCCGCTGAAGACCTCGGTGTTACCATTCTTACCGATTCAGAAGTGTCTGAAATTAGGTTAAAAGATGACGCGGCCCAGGGAGTGGTACTGTCTGACGGAAGGTTAATCGAGGTCGCAGCCGTGGTGTCGTCCGCAGATATGGGATCCACCCTCCAGAACATGGTCTCTGCAGACAGCCTTGATGATACCGTTGCTAATCGTGTCGCAAATATTACCTACAACGGCACCGCCGCGCGGGTTCATTTCGCCTTGAATGGTCTGCCCGATTTCGCCGGCCTGGGCGAGGATCTCTCGGCCAGACTCAAGGGCTATATTCAGATCGCGCCATCAATTACCTATCTCCAGAAAGCGTTTGATCCGGTAAAATATGGTGCCTGCTCAGAACACCCCTATCTTGATATCCGAATCCCGACCCTAGACGATCCTACGCTGGCACCGTCGGGCAAACATCTCATGTCAGTTACGGCAAAATACATGCCCTATCGATTGCGTGAAGGCAACTGGCAGGATCTGGGTGAATCACTTGGCAGGCTGGTTATCGATACCATCGCCGACTATGCGCCTGGTTTTTCTCAATGCATTGACGATACCCGGGTAATCACCCCCCTGGATATGGAGAGCAGCTACGGTCTTTCCGAAGGCAGTCTGGCCCATGGGGATATCTCCCTGGATCAGCAACTCTGGATGCGTCCGATTCCAGGTTACACACAATATAACAGCCCGATAAAGAACCTCTATCTGTGCGGCGCCGCCACCCACCCGGGGGCGGGGATTACCGGAATCAACGGGGCGAACGCGGCCCGCAAGATTCTGAAAGACAAGCGCTGATGAAATATTTTTCAAACTCGCACAACAAGGAGGAGAGCCTCAGACCACCAATCATTACATTGTCAATCGCCCTATCCCCTATGCCGGTCCGGTTCAGCTGCGGTCCATTTTCGCCCGTGGCGTCAAGTGGTTCTATACTACTTTTGAGTAATGTCGTGTGGTTGCGATGAGCCCAGAATCCCATAGCGTCCCGGTCAGCTGCAACAAGGATTGTGGTGCCGGGTGCCCGCTGTGGGCCCGTGTTGAAGACGGCCGGATTGTAAAAATCGTCAACAACCCGGCCGCGTCTCCCTATCTGAAAGGGTGCAGTAAGGGATTGATGTCCATGCACCCCATTTATGCGCGGGACAGGCTGCTGCACCCTCTTATTCGCTGCGGGGCCAGGGGCTCTGGAGAATTTCGTGAACTGTCCTGGGGCAAGACGCTTGATTATGTTGCAGAAAAGCTGGCTCGGATTAAAAAACAACACGGCAGTGATTCCATTCTTTTTCTTGGCGGCAGCGGGGCCTGCAGGGGGGCATTGCACAATACCTACAGCTTGACGGAACGATTTCTCAATATCCTCGGCTGCAATATCAAAAAACATGGCAACTACAGCTCAGCCGCCTCCGATTTCGTCACACCTTACGTTTTTGGCAACATGGAGGTGGGGATTGATGCAGCTACACTGCAGCATTCGAAGATGATCGTATTGTGGGGTGCCAACATTGCCGACATCCGATTCGGCTGTGAGTATCCGGCCCGCATCAGGGAAGCCGCCAGGAACGGAGTCCCGGTAATCGTTATCGACCCCAGAAAATCGAATTCAGCAACATTTCCGCAAGCCAGATGGATTGAGGTGCGCCCGGGTACGGACGCGGCCCTGATGGCAGCACTCCTCTATGAATTGATTGACCATGAGCTGGTGGATAGCGGGATCCTTCAGACCTATTGTGTCGGTTTCGAGCAGGTGAAGGATTACATTCTGGGAACTAAGGATGACATCCCCAAGACAGCGGAATGGGCCGAACAGATCTGCGGTACCAAAGCGCATATCATAAAAGAGCTGGCCCTCGCCTACGGGCAGACCAAACCGGTGGCGCTGATTCCCGGCCTTTCCATTCAGCGGACTATCGGGGGGGAAGAAGTCATACGCATGGCCATGGTGCTGCAGGCGGCTACCGGCAATGTCGGCAGGCGGGGTGGTTCTTCCGGCGGCTGTATCTGGGACGGGCTGCCCGGACCGGAATGCGGGAAAATTGATACGCTGGAGTCGGAAGGGGAGCCGCTCGTGCCAGAGTACCTCTGGCCCGATGTCGTTCTCAAGGGCAGAGACGGTGGGTTCCCGGCGGAGGTAAAGGCCATCTACAACGTGGGCGGCAATTACCTTTCTCAAGGCAGTGACATCCATAAAAATATTCGGGCATTTGAAAAGGTGGAATTTTCTGTCTGCCACGAACAGTTTTTGACTCCGACGGCCCGGTACTGCGATATCATTCTGCCGGTTTCGGCGTTTCTTGAACGTGAGGACATTCTTTTCACCGGCATGAACTATCTGTTCTATTCGGCTGCTGCAGTGGCCCCTCCTATCGATGTAAAAGATGAGCCTCTTGCAAAACTCAGATCAGATTTGTAGGCCAGATGACGAATTTGACGATAAAAAAGGTCGTAATATATTGAAATAATTGAGCTTCACATGTTCTTCTGTTATAATTTGTTTGGCCAACAAAAAAACCAGGAGAAACAATATGAAGCTCACAG
>Ga0056106_100162_pt1 | contig 11505 bp, 9 predicted proteins | sample WorMetcrassitun1_FD_77012 | JGI IMG/M metagenome (GOLD analysis project Ga0056106, IMG submission 77012) | Marine gutless worms symbiont microbial communities from Max Planck institute for Marine Microbiology, Germany - Olavius crassitunicatus.1 ... | reverse complement strand
TGATCCAATAAGTCTTTAATATCTCGATGACTCAAACTAAATCGATAATAAAGCCATACTGTATATTGGATAATTTCAACTGGGAATCGGTATCTTTATGCACCTGTTTGCATTAATCATCCGGGAATTGTCGCTGAATGAGCTTTAATTTGGTAGTGTCACTTCCAAACTATTTGGAAAACATGCAAACAGCGTTCTTTGGCGCTACATTCAGAGATATCGATTCCTCATAACGAAGATTGATCTGAATCCGCAAATTTTCTTTATACACAATCTAGCATTTCATTTTTAAGTATCACATCAGCAGCAAGTTTTGCACTGAGTTACAATTAAGAAATGTACACAATTAAAGACCTGAAGAAAACTGTAAGTACCTACCTCAAAAAGAGTGAGGTAGAAAAGATATATAGCGCCTACCAATTTAGTGCCAAAGCTCATGAAGGCCAATTCCGAGCCAGCGGAGAACTCTATATTCATCATCCCCTGGAAGTAGCTGGCATCATGGCTGACATGCACATGGATTACCAGACAATGATTGCCTCATTCCTGCATGATGTCATCGAAGATACACCTACAGCTAAAAATGAAATTCACAAACAATTTGGAAAAAGTGTGGCAGATTTAGTTGATGGAGTAAGCAAACTTACACAAATCGAATTTGATTCACATGCTGAAGCCCAGGCGTATAATTTTCGTAAAATGATTATGGCCATGAGTAATGATATACGAGTCATTCTGGTAAAACTTGCGGATCGACTCCATAACATGCGTACACTTTGTGCTCTTTCACCACCTAAAAGGCGACGAATCGCCAGGGAAACTCTGGAAATCTATGCTCCGATTGCACAACGATTAGGCATTAATTCTATTCGCCTGGAATTAGAAGAATTGGGTTTTGCCGCTCTCAATCCAATGCGTTATCGGATCCTGACAGAGCATGTTGCCAAGGCCCGTGGAAACAGAAAGGAAATTGTAAACAAGATCCGCAACGCCTTAAAACGTCGCTTGCGTCAGGAAAAAATCCATGCCCGGGTTGCCGGCAGGGAAAAACATTTATATGGAATATACCAAAAAATGCGTACCAAGAATCTATCTTTTCGTGAAGTCTATGATGTTTACGCGTTTCGTATCATTGTTGAGTCAGTAGATATGTGCTACAGAACAATCGGTACTGTACATAATTTGTATAAGCCTGTACCTGGAAAATTCAAAGACTATATTGCTATCCCTAAAGCGAATGGCTATCAATCTTTACATACTATTTTATTCGGGCCATTTGGCGTCCCCATTGAAGTTCAAATACGTACTAGGGAGATCAATGATGTAGCGGAAGCTGGCATTGCTGCCCATTGGCTTTACAAAGTTGACGGCGGCGGTAGCGACAAGAACGCAGCCCATAAACGTGCCCGCGAATGGCTAAAGAGTATCGTTGATATGCAAACCACAGCGGGAAATCCACAGGAGTTTCTAGAGAACGTCAAAGTCGACCTGTTTCCTGAGTCGGTTTATATCTTTACTCCTAAAGGTAGAATAATTGAACTACCTCGAGGTGCTACTGCTGTAGATTTTGCTTATGCCATTCACACCGATATTGGTAGTACCTGCGTAGGTGTCAGGGTTGACCGTAGATTAGCTCCACTGGGTACCCGGGTAACCACCGGTCAGACTGCGGAAGTAATTACAGCTCCAGGTGCGCATCCCAATCCTGCCTGGCTTAACTTTACCGTCACGGCAAAGGCTCGTTCCAATATTCGTCATTACTTAAAAAACCTAAAAAATAATGAAGCCATCGCCATGGGTAAACGACTTCTAAATCGCGAGCTTGAGGTGCTCCAGGTAAATTATCAAGATATTGTTCCAGCCAAGATAACCAAGGTATTAGAGGAATATCAATGGCAAAAAGAAGATGATTTGCTGCGAGAGATAGGCCTTGGAAACCAAATGGTTCCACTGCTCGCCAAACAGCTTATTGATGAATCTGTAACGGCAAAGCAGAAAAAACTGAATGGTGAGGATAAGTTACCGCTCACCATTAAAGGTTCGGAAGGAATGGTGATAAATTTCCCAAAATGCTGTTTACCTATACCGGGCGATCCTATACTTGGATTTGTCACCGCCGGTCGTGGACTAGTTATTCATCATCAATCATGTCCGAATATTTCCGAATATCGCAATCACCCAGACAAATGGATTAATGTTGAATGGGAAAGCAATATGGATCGTGAGTTTTCAACAAACATAACTGTAGAAGTTACTAACCAGCGTGGTGTACTGGCAACTATCGCATCATCAATTGCAAACCAGGAGGCCAATATTATCAATGTCACTACAATGGACAATGACGACCGTTACACAACACTTAAATTCGTTATAGAAGTTCGTAACAGAGTGCACCTAGCACAAATAATGAAGCAATTACGCAAAACAAAGCATGTCAGCCACATCGCTCGACGCTAAGCAGGGGCTTTTCTTTATTCTCCTCATCCATTGATTAGTAGTATCTACTTCGTGGCGAACAACAACAAAAAACGATGCGTAATAAATTTATTGTTTCAGTCACCCGGATCTATGCATGCTACATAACTTAAACAAACAACGATGACGGCAATAATTAGTCGCTAATTACCATCAATTTCCACTTTAACAAACTGAACTTAGTGTAACTAAAGTTACTTACATTTTTTAACTTGGCATAAAAACACATCAACAGCAGTACCAAACTAGATCAATCTCGCCTGAATATTCATCTTGTCAGTCTGGCTCAAGGTACAATCGAAAGCTATTGATATAAAATACTATCTCAGTTCATACCACACAAACATCTTTCTTGATTTTATTCTTTCTCCAACAGCTGTTCCGATTTTGTTACAAAAATTAACATATCTTAATAGCCATGACATGCGCGATTTTTGCGCTCTCAAAATAAAGAATAAACAATTTACATGATCAACTATCTAAAACTAGCGAGCAGTCGATCTAGGAAATAAGACAATATAAACATAAGTAAGCAATTGACTTTTAATAGTATAGGAGGAGAACTAAATGATTAAGTAATTGGCAAGTAATTAAATGCGACCAGGAGAAAAGTAATGAAAATTAAAATAACACATGATTTTATTCTTACAGGACTTATCCTGATGTCATGCCCATCGGCATATGCTGCCGAACCTTTATTGAAGGTCAATACTCTCTCCAATACTGATATAGTAGTACTTAAAAAAGATATATTAGAAGAATATTTTGATCCAACAACGAATCAAGACACTCTTTCATCCCGGGAAGAACACAGAATAGCCATCTCTAATTACCAAGATGCAATCGACGGATTGAAAGCAAGTCATGGCGCTTATCATTACGAAGTTAGTGAACAATTGCTCGAATTAGGCCTTGCATATAGCAACCAGGCTAGCCATAGAAAGGCAAATGAGGTATTTAATCAAGCCTTACATATACAGCGTATAAATGAATGACTGCATAATGCGAATCAACTACCCATACTCGATTTGATTATTGAGAATAATACCTTGATCTTCGATTGGGAAGCGCTTGCCCAAAATTATGAATATCTATACTTGGTGCATAAACGAATTCATGATGAAAAAAGCCCAAACTTATTACCTGCCATCGACAGAGTAGGCAAATGACACTTTGCTGCTTACAGAAAGAATATTGATGATACCCCATATTTGCACCTTCTCAGTGCTCAGAAGCTGTATCGCGATGCTATCAAAATCATTGAACAAAATTATGGTAAAAGCGATCCTCGATTGATTGACCCGCTGTATGGATTTTCTTTAACCAATTATAAAATGGTAATCCATGCTATAAATGCAAGCAGTCTCGAAGAGATTTACCAAAGTATACTGAAATTTGGAACTGCCAGTGACAGCAGTTTTCTGCGGAAACGTAACAGTGAGCAAATTGCATATAATTGCTATATAAAAGGAAAAAATTTACTAAAATGCGTGGTTGATCTTTATTCAAAGAACACACAATTATCTGCAGATTCCCATACAATAGCCATAACAAATCTTGCAGATTGGTATTTTATTTTTAATAAATAATCAACTACCATTAAGAATTATCAAAATGCCTATACACTCCTGGATGAAGTCGATGATAATGGTAAAGGCATTGGCAAGCTGTTTGGCACGCCGATATCAATCCCTGATCTTAGTATCCCTGCAGAAAACAAGACTGAAAATAGAAGTAGATATGTTATCGTTTCAATGGATGTCAACAAGATAGGAGGGCCAAAAAATGTTGAGATTGTAGAATAGAATCCATCAAACAATAAAAGATTTCTGCAAATGGCAAGAAAGTATATAAAGGGTGGACTATATAGACCTAGATTTGAAAACGGAAAGTCTATTGCAACCAACAATTTTCAAATTCGTTATGTATTTACTTAATAATGCTAAGCAAGGTAGGTTTTGAATACTTACAATGCAACAAATTGATCAAATGGATTTACATGTTTATCTTGAAAACGTTCGGCGCAGCTCGAAAATAGACTTTTGAACTGCACTTAAACAAATCAATTATCTTCTTTTGCTATTGCTTCACTAGGCTCTCCTTTTTCACCAGTATACTGGTATTATTTAACAGTATAGCCGCGTCCTTCAAGATAGACACTGATGGCCCGATTATAATCCAGACACAAATCTTCAGCTACTGCTAGCTGGCACTCATATTTGACAATCTTTTGTTGGTGGTCGATGTTCATGGGCTCTACCATATTCAGCTAAGGTATGAAATGCACCGACACCAGCACCTATTGCTGCTCCTTTACCGGCATCCCCACCAATCGCTCCTCCAGCAGCCCATAGAGCGGCTCCACCAGTTGCGTCTGTTATTGGATTCAGATCGGCATGGCGTTTGTGTTATGACTTCTTGTATAAGGAGGGTAGTGGGCTGGTTGTGGTGCTTGATATGTGCTCGGATCAAAACCTGTTTGCTGCTAAGCCCAGACATGACGCTCGCATCGATCACGTTCTTGTAATTTCTGATCCTGGCCGTTATTTGGATAGATAAACAAATTTGCTGAAGCTCTTGCTGTTCTAGTTAATACTAAAACGGAGAAACTAATTACAAAACTCGATATCAGTAGTTTTATCTTATTGCTCTTAATTTTGAATAATATTAGAAATTATTTAATCAGTTAGAATATCTTAACTGGCAATAGTTCAAGACACCCCAAAACAGTTTGTCTCTATAACTTGTGTTTTCCATTCATGTGCAGGTTTAATTGAACAGAAATAAATGGTTGAAAATTTGTGAGAAAAAGTGAACAGTACGCATAAATGGATATTACATAATCGTATTCACGTACAGGAATCGTCATGCCAAAAAAATAATAAATACACCAAAAGCACCGCAAGCTATTGGAGCCTACTCACAGGCTGTAAAAATTGATAATACAGTTTACCTGTCCGGGCAGATACCGCTTGTTCCGGAAACTATGAGGATGGCAACAGAAGATATAGAGAGTCAAATTCATCAGGTATTTTATAACCTCTCCGCCGTAGTTAAGGCATCAGGAGGATCGCTTGCAGATACTGTAAAATTGAATATTTACTTAACCGATTTGCAGTATTTACTGTCGGTAAACGAAATTATGGCTAAGTATTTTCAACAACCTTACCCTGCCCGTGCTGCTATTGGCGTGGCTGAACTGTCCAAGGGCGTACAAGTGGAGATGGATGCCATTCTCGTAATTGACAACTAATTCTTAATTTATACCGTGGGTAAATCAACTCATTTAGTTCTTGGCGAGCCCGTTACCAGCTTATCTGGTGTTGGAATAAAACTACAGCTTAAACTACATATACTTGGCATCTATACAATACAGGATCTTCTATTCCATCTGCCGTACCGATACATTGATCGTACCCAACTGATACCCATAGATGCCTTACATGCCGGACAAGAAGCCTTGACTCAAGGCCTGGTAGAATTAACCCAGGTAAATTATGGAAAGCGTCGTTCATTATTGTGTCATGTTAGCGATGGTACGGGCACTCTTATTCTGAGGTTTTTCCATTTTTCAAAAGCACAGCAAGCCAATCTAACAAAGGGTTCAGTCATACGCTGCTGGGGCTCATTGCGTCGAGACACAAAATCGCTGGAAATGATCCACCCGGAATATCAACATATTTCACCGGGGCAAGAAGCTCACGTTGAACAAACATTGACCCCTGTCTATCCAACTACAGAAGGACTGGCACAAAGGCGTCTAAGAAAATTAACTGAGCAAGCCTTGAAGAGGCTTGATGTAAAGGTGGATCATCAATCTCTTGAGTTGCTACCCGAGCCGATTCGGTCAGAATTTGATTTATACGACCTGGTTGAGGCAATTGAATTTGTCCATCGCCCTCCCCCTGACACCGATACAAAATTACTAATGGCCGGTACTCACCCCGCGCAACGAAGACTTGCATTTGAGGAACTCCTTGCTCACCAACTAACACTACAATCCTTCCGCAAATGCGTTCAAACTAATCCTGCACCTTCGCTAAGTTTATCTCAGGATCTAATTGACGATTTCATAAGTCAACTTCCTTTCAGCTTAACCGGAGCGCAACGAGAGGTATTAAAAGAGATCCAGCAAGATATTCAAAAAGAGATCCCCATGCTAAGGCTTATACAAGGAGACGTGGGTTCGGGAAAAACAGTTTTAGCTGCGATAGCCGCATTGCAGACCATTGGTGCTGGCTACCAGGTAGCTATTATGGCCCCCACCGAGTTGTTAGCTGCACAACATTTTTCCAATTTTTTACAATGGCTACCAGATACAATTATCCCTGTACATTTGCTAACAGGTAAACTTAACTGTTCTAAACGGCAGGCTATTTTATCTGAAACCGCTACATTAATACCTCTCATAATTGTCGGAACCCATGCATTGCTTCAGGAGGAGGTGGTCTTTGGTCGTCTAGGCCTCATCATTATCGATGAACAACATCGTTTTGGAGTGCATCAACGCCTGACACTTTACGAGAAAGGAGGTTCTCAGACATATCTACCACATCAACTCATTATGACCGCAACACCAATTCCACGCACATTGGCAATGACTGTTTTTGCCGGCCTGGACTTGTCCATTGTTGATGAACTGCCACCGGGCAGAAAGCCAGTTAATACTACTGTTATTGCAAATAATAAAAGACCAGAAGTTATCAAACGAATAGCGGATATTGCAAAACAAGGCCGGCAAGTTTACTGGGTTTGCACACTGATTGAAGAATCCGATGTCATTCAATCTCAGGCTGCAAATGAGGTATTCGAATATCTATCTGAAATATTACCGGAAGTAAGAATAAGGTTAATTCATGGCCGAATGAAAAGTGCTGATAAAGAGCAGGTCATGCTGGCATATAAGTCCGGTGAGATTGACTTATTAGTTGCAACGACTGTTATTGAGGTAGGTGTGGATGTTCCCAACGCCAGCTTAATGGTAATAGAAAATGCTGAACGTTTAGGACTGTCACAGTTGCATCAGTTGCGCGGACGCATCGGTCGTAGTGAACAACAAGGTGATTGTGTTTTGATGTATCAGTTGCCATTAACGGATCTTGCCAAGGCAAGATTGGAGATTATGCGCAATACAAGTGATGGGTTTGAAATCGCACAAAAAGACATGGAGCTAAGAGGCCCCGGGGAAATATTCGGATTACGACAGACAGGCCTACCAGAAATGCGTATTGCTGACCTGGTAAGAGATTCCCTCCTGATCCCTTCTGTACAAAAAGCCGCACAACTATTTATCAGCCAATATCCAGACAGGGTCGAACCACTAACTAAACGCTGGTTATCAACTTCACCTGTTTTCGGAAATGTTTAAGCGACACCCATAGCAAAGATCATAAGGCTTGATATGGCGTCCTGATAACCATCTGCGGACGGACTATCAGATTTAAAATAATACTTTCTTGATGAGACTGAAATTGTGACAATACTAGAATGAGTGAATTCTGGCGCCCTTTGAAAAAGTTCTCTACGGAATACTGTGCAGCTAGTCTGGACTGGTATGTCGCAAACAAACACTTCATTAAAGATAGAATGGCGCAGTACGCCATTCTAATGAGGCTGGATAAACCAATTGGAAGCTTTTTGCTGCTTTGGCCAACATTATGGGCACTTTGGATTGCCGGGGAAGGCTCACCATCCTCGCACCTAATCGTCGTATTTGTATTAGGAGTTTTCATTACTCGATCGGCCGGATGCGTAATGAACGATTTTGCTGATCGCTATTTTGATCACCATGTCCAGAGAACTCAATCAAGACCTATGACCACAGGTAAGGTAAAGATTAGTGAAGCATTTTACTTAATAGGTTTTTTACTTGTTATCGCTTTGCTATTGGTACTCACCACTAACCGGCTGACTGTACTCCTATCGCTTGTGGCTATTCCTCTGGCTGGCATTTATCCTTTTATGAAACGATATACGTATATACCTCAATTTTTCCAGGGGTTGGCATTTAGCTGGGGAATTCCTATGGCGTTTGCAGCGCAAACCAACGCTGTACCCATTATTACCTGGTTACTTTTGATTGCAAACATACTGTGGGCCATGTCCTATGATACTATCTACGCCATGGTAGATAGGGAATACGACTTAAAAATAGGGATTAAATCTACTGCAATACTGTTCGATGAAGCTGATCGGTTTTTTGTGGGCCTCATCCAATCCATGATGCTGGTCGTTTTTATTATAATCGGGATACAATTAGGCCTTGGCTGGTATTACTACTCATCCGTACTGCTTGCTATAGGGTTAGTCGTGTATTATCACTATTTAATTAGGGAAAGGATCCCAGAGCTATGCTTTAAAGCTTTTTTAAATAATAACTGGTTAGGTGTTACTATATTCTCTGGAATCGTACTGCATTATTTTAATAATAATTGAACATGCAATTTATCCTTCTCCCAACACTTTTCGTACTATTGTTTTTACCTCTGACGGTCTCTACTGAAACTGAATTGTAGGATGTACTGGTTAATATCGAATGCCAATGCGTCGGTAACAAGCTCGGTAGCGTCAGTGTGGAGGAATGTCTGTCACGTAAATTGATTACCAGCAACGGATTTTCCAATAAAGGTGCTCCAATTCTTTACAAAGAGCATCCACCATTGAATTCACGTACGCCGCTGGGACGCGTATTGTTGATTGAACGGATACATGGCGACGAATATTCTTCAGCCAGTATCGTATTCAAATGGATGAGGGCTCTTGATAAATACCACTATGGTTTGTTTCATTGGCATATAAGCTCGCTGATTAACTCAGATGGGTTGTTGCGTCCGAAATCATAGAGGATGAACGCCAATAATGTTGATTTGAACAGGAATTTCCCGATGTGTGACTGGCAAAATGCCATGCAAGAATACTGGATTAGCGTGACGAGCAGCAACCCGAGACGCTATCCCGGGATTCCCCGTTGAGCGAACCAGAATCAAGATGGTTGATTGACGAGATAGTCAAATTTAAACCGGATGTCATAGTTTCAATTCATACTCCTCATGGGGTCATTGACTATGATAGTCCAGAGGATGGACCTTATAAACTTGGCAGGTTGTATTTACAGATGATAGGAACTTATCTAGGCTCTCTTGAAAACTATGACGGTATTCAGAAGAATATTTCGGTTATTACAATTGAGTTACCCTACGCTTGGATCATGCCGTCAATAGCTGAAATATCACATATCTAGACAGATCTAGTCAGCTGGTTATCAAAAAGGAACCAATAACGGTAGCTCAGGATCAGGATATAGAACCCTCGTAAAATATCCTCCATTTTCCATCTTTTCCATGCGTCAGTATTGACGTTTGCGGTATTTTCGCCTTACTCGATCACTTCTGTGGTCTTGCTCAAAACTCACAACCAAAAATATTTCCTTCATCGGGATATAGAAATATGCTTGTGTCTGAAAGTCCAACCTTAACAAATTTCTTTGTGCTATTAACACGATGCTTATATTCAACCCAATTCTCATAGTCTTTTTCCAGGCCGGAATATTCTGCAGAATAGTGGCTTAAATATAAATCTGTGTTGAGACTTTTCCAATCACGACGCCATTGCTCAACAAACGTCCAGTACTTTGCTTGTTGTTTTATCCATACATCTTTATCGACCCAGTCAATATTTTTTGTCAGTATGACAGGTGTCTTTCTCATTTTAATATATGGTGTCAAAGCAAGTAAGCCCTGATTACTAACGATTACACAACCATCACTATCACGTGGCGGTTGACTGCAGGTATTGCTAGGTGCCACATGTAGCCAGATCCCATATCCTGTATAGCCATTTTTTCTATCCCAGACATTTGGATAGTTAATAGGAAATGCACCCTCACCATAGAGATCTGGTAAGTCACTGTGGCCAATAAAAGAAGATACAAAATAAACTCTAACCAGCGTTCGCTGATCTCCTTCCTTGTATTTACCAAAGCCATTCTTTCCGATAGTCGCATAAAAGCCTTTTATCAACCTTGGAACACCATTTATATGTTCAAACACGTACAAACGTAGCTTGTTTAAATCAACGATAATCACATATTTTTACCCCTTATCCAACTGTACAAATGAAGCAGGAATTTTATTATTGTGCTGTGGTGAGTGGTAGTGTTGCCAACGAGCCTTTGCCTCTTCACGTAAAGCAACAATATTCTCATAAGGCGCATAAGAAAGATTGCCAAAAGTCTGTAATAGGTCGTGTGCGTGACAACAAAAGGTCCGCATAAACTAACTGCGTGAGTCTAAACTTTGGGTTTGTCTTTATCAAATATTCAAGATCTGTAAGTGCTTCATCGATATGATTATTCTTAATCTTATCCAGTGCTTCGACTAATAAGGCTTCATGATTATAAGCAATGCTATTTGCAGCAGTAGATTGCACCACCAAGTTCTGCACAATGACTAAGTTCAAAAAAATAAAATAAAGCAGAATGACTTTAACTGGGAATTTAGAAAATATCATATCTATTGGTATTAGAAATTTAGTACCTGTATTACCTCGCCAACCAGTTGTTAATTACGCAGGAATCGGAATGATCAAAATACATTCATCAAGGACAAATTACTAATTCGATTCCTCAGAAGCAATCAGCCAGTAGTTATTCTTAAACTTCATGAGTAATGTTTTATTAGTCTAATCACTATAAGTGTCTGAACTATATTTAAGGCATTGCCAAGTTAACTTCCTTGAACTACTAAAGCCTGCCTGATATCAACCTAGGTCATTGCTGTATTTTCCCAACAAGCAAAGGAACGCATTCTTAGAAATCGATAGGTCTCAGCACGTACCAGATGACGATCCAGATTGAGCCGACAAGAATCGCTGTGCCTGTTTCACTGACTTAAACCCTCGCCATCCCCAGCTCCCTTGCCCTAGTCGGCTGATGAGATAGCTCAGCTTTATTGTTGGCATACTGAGCGTTATCATGCATCGATTATGGGATAATCTCTCGGTGCGCCACGTCATGACTTCTCAACTTATCTG
>Ga0056106_100161_pt1 | contig 11506 bp, 12 predicted proteins | sample WorMetcrassitun1_FD_77012 | JGI IMG/M metagenome (GOLD analysis project Ga0056106, IMG submission 77012) | Marine gutless worms symbiont microbial communities from Max Planck institute for Marine Microbiology, Germany - Olavius crassitunicatus.1 ... | reverse complement strand
CCCCCTGGGTTGGCATGATACAATCACCGGCCTGGTAATAGATAGCACATTTGTTGTGGCACTCTTTGCCGATCTGGGTAATTTCCACGATCACCACATCTCCCAAACCCACCTGGGTCCCGATCGGTACAGCCGGCCAATCGATACCGGATGTAGCCACATGCTCCGCATAGCTGCCAAAGTCTACATCCAGCCCCTCTTGCTTGGCCTTTTCGATACTCTCTGTAGCCAAAAAACTGATTTGGCGGTGCCATGGCCCGGCATGGGCGTCACCGACGATACCGTGATCTATTTTAATCCGGGCCTCTCCGACAATTGTTTTTTTCGTCCCTTTTTTCTTGCTGACCGCTAGCGATTCTATTTTCATGATATGCGTCCTCTCCTTATTGCCACATAGTGGTATTTTTAATATAATAATTGCGTAACAGAATTGTCGCCGTTTGTAAAGAATATTTCGTAAGGTATAAAAACCATTTGACATCATCGAGTCTTTGGCTTATCGTCTATCGACGATTAACGATAACCAGGGAATTGCAATGCCATTAAAGCAAGCTGAAAATATCCACTCCGATGAACCGACTCCGGATCTTACGCCGGCGGATTTTTCACAGATTTGCAAAGCGTTGGGACATCCGACCCGTGTCAGGATCGTCCAATATTTGAGGGAAATAAACCGTTGCTTCTGCCAGGAAATTGTCGATATCCTCCCCATCTCCCAGTCGACTGTCAGTCAGCATCTCAAGATATTAAAACAGTCCGGATTGATTCAAGGTGAAGTGGAAGGGCCGAGCACATGCTATTGTATCAACCTTCAGATTTTCAATCAGTTTAAAAAAACAATCAACTCATTGTAACAACAAAACAGGTGAATATGACCGATCCTAAATCAGAACAAAACACGTTGTCACAGAGCTGCTGCGACGATAAAACCGTCCAGATCATGCCCGGTCCAATGACGAATGAACCCGCAGAAGATATTCCCTGCTGCGGCAAGCCGTCCTATCCTGAGAGCAGCCCTTTTGAAAAGCCGGGATACAAGCTCTGGCCTTTTGTAAAAAATTTCATGGATACCCCCATCGGACCAGTCCCGCAGGTCCGTACAATTCCCACATGGCAGGATCGCGTGAGCACGGTGATCACCCGAATGGGGATCGGACGTGACCATTATACGGTATCGCCCGGTATCTACGCTGCCGGTCAGCCCGGACCGGAAGACCCTGTTCTCGTAACTGCCAATTTCAAATTGACGTTTGATGCCCTGAGAAAAACGCTTTCCGGCATCAATGCCTGGATCCTGGTTCTGGATACGCGGGGAATCAATGTCTGGTGTGCCGCCGGTAAGGGGACATTTGCTACCAACGAACTTGTCCTTCGCATTGAAAAAACGCAACTGGCAAAAGTCGTCCAACACCGAAGGCTCATCGTGCCCCAGTTGGGTGCCACGGGGGTATCATCGATCGATGTCAAAAAAGCCTCCGGATTCAAGGTAATATGGGCCCCCGTTCACGTCCGCGATCTTCGGGCGTTTCTGGATAACGATCAACGGGCGGACAAACAGATGCGGCAAGTCACATTTTCACTGCCCGAACGGCTTGTTCTCACACCGGTAGAGATATACCAACTCCCAAAGCCAACGATAATTATCCTGATCGCCATATTCATCTTGTCCGGTATCGGTTCGCGCTTTTTTTCGATCTCATCGGCATGGTCCCGGGGGTTGATCGCCGCAGGCGCCTACCTCACCGGTGCCATTGCCGGCACTGTGGCCGCACCCGCCCTGCTGCCCTGGCTTCCCGGCAGGGCCTTTGCCATCAAGGGTGCCATTATCGGTGTCGCCTCCGCAATCATTTTCCTGGTCATTGGCTATGATTCATGGGAGGGCCTGGAAGCCCTGGCATTGCTACTTTTCATCACGACCGTCAGTTCTCATCTGGCGATGAACTTTACCGGATCCACGCCCTTCACCTCTCCCACCGGGGTGGAAAAGGAAATGCGAAAAGCCATCCCCCTGCAGGCGGCTGTTGTATTGATCGCAGCAGTGGTCTGGGTGGTAACCCCGTTTATTTGAAGAAGAGAAAAGGTGAACATCACGTATTGATTCGCTGTTCGACATTAATTTCTTTATTATAAGGATTCTCATGCAAGATTTACGATATTTACCTGGAGGGACGACCCTAAAATTGAATGCGGATTTGTGCATCGGTTGTGGCCAATGCGCCCTTGTCTGCCCCCACAGCGTCTTTGTTATTGAAGACCGCAAGGCCCGTATCATTGATATGGATGGGTGCATGGAATGCGGTGCCTGTGATAATAATTGTCCGGTAGCGGCAGTGACGGTCACCCCCGGCGTGGGGTGCGCAACGTATATCATCCAGACATGGTTCAAAAAAAAAGAGTCGGCCGCTTGCTGCTAGTGGCGGCAAATACATGCGTGTAAAAACCCGACGGATCTGCTGATGGCTTGATGGTTGTGCAAATGATCCCTCATGGTATCTAAGAAATTCAATCGCCCTGCCTCAAACAGTTGCGGCTGGGTGTCGTTGAACTCAACCCGCCCACGGATCTGCTTGTAATTTCTATATTTTAGTACGGACCGGCCCAAATTCCGGTTTCACAAAGAGTTTCATTTTTGGCGTTGCTTATAGACAAATCCGGTAACAGATACTTCTTTCAGATTCAGCAATTTTCTGATAAATTAATTAGCCGTCATAGAGGCTTCCATTGATAATAATTGGGTAAACAACATCCAATAAAAAACCCAGGAAAAGGGAGACATCTTAAAATGGCCTACGAACAAGTAATTGTTAAAATATATGAAAATTATGTGGGAGAAATCACATTAAATCGGCCGGATAATTTAAATACCTTCAACAGTCAAATGGCCAATGAACTTTTGGAAGCGCTTGGTGAATTGGATGCGGGTAAAAACGTTCGGGTGATTCTTTTAAAAGGGGCAGGCAGATCATTTTGTGCCGGTATTGATGTAAATGAGCTTTCCAATCAGACGGTAATGGAATATCGGGAATGGATCGAGCGAATGGAAAAGCCCTTGATCGCCATTTCGAAGATGAAAAAACCGGTGATTGCGCAGCTGCATGGCATGGCCGTTGCAAATGGCATGGGGCTTATTGCCGCGGCGGATCTGGTCATCGCCGAAAAAAATGCCAAAATGGGATTGACCGCAATCAATGTGGGGCTCAATTGCGTCGGTCCCATCATTCCGGTTTCCCGATGTGTCGGGCGAAAAAAGTCTTTAGAATTATTACTATATGGCAATTTAATTAAAACCACCGAAGCGATTTCTCTGGGTCTCATAAACAAAGTGGTGCCTAAAGAGGAGCTCGAGGCAGAGGCACTTACCTGGGCCAAAGAGCTGGCCCAAAAGAGCCCCATAGCGGTCCAGATTGCAAAAAGCGCTTTTTATAAGACCGAAGATATGGCATATGAAAAACAGTTTGCCTACATGAATGAAGCGTTCGCCCGGTTATGCACCACCGATGATGCCAAAGAGGGGGTTTCTGCTTTTTTTGAAAAAAGAATACCTGTTTGGAAAGAAAAATAGCGGTGCCATAACCCGATTGCCTAAGGGCTTTCTCAAAACAACTTTACGTTTTTTCGCGAGCCTTTAGCCCAATGCTACATCAAGGATCATCATCACCGTAAAACCTACCATGCTTGCCATGGTTACGATATCAATGTTTTCTACGTTCCGCTGCGATTCAGGGATCAATTCTTCCACCACTACAAAGATCATTGCCCCGGCAGCAAAGCAAAGTGCATAGGGCAGGATATTCTGCATGCGCAAAACAAATATTGCGCCAATAACACCTGCAACCGGCTCTACCAGACCGGACGCCTGCCCCATAAGAAAGCTTTTTGTCCGCCCCAGCCCTTCTCTTCTCAAGGGCAAAGATACGGCCGCACCTTCCGGAAAATTTTGAAGACCGATTCCGATTGCCAGCGCAATGGCGCCGCCTATCGTCGCAGAAGATAAACCCACCGACACCGCCCCAAAGGCGACACCGACGGCAAGGCCTTCGGGGATATTGTGCAAGGTTATTGCAAGGACCAGCAAAGTGCTTCTCTGCCAGGATGTCTTTATCCCTTCACTTTGATCTATTTCCAATCCCAAATGGAGATGCGGAAGCAAACGGTCGGCCAGCCGCATGAAAAGCCCACCCCCCATGAAGCCAATTGCGGCGGTCAACCAGGGAACGTGTCCCATCTGCCAGGCCATTTCAATACCCGGTGCCAGTAAGGACCAAAAGCTTGCCGCAGTCACGCCCCATGTAAAAAGCGTGGCCATAAGCGCCTGTGTGACGGGACTGTATTGTTGAATAAAATCAATCATCTTATGTCCCTTTTCCCCATTCACAAATTGATAAACGGACCATATCCAGGACGTTTTAGTTTTTTGAGGTCAAGTCGGGCAAAACGTATTTGTCAAAGGAATACGCTTACGTATCTCAAGGATCAAAATATAAGCATGGTGTAGAGATTGGCAAAATGGAATGTTGTGAAGTCGGCCCAAACAATTATTATGAATGGCCCCTGCGTCGCACTTTAATCTTTTTTGTTTTTCATCAAATCCATCAGACCTGCAAAAGCCATATTTCCGGAACCGGTCTCTTGCTCATCGGTTGGCGCTGTTTTGTCATACCAATCGGCAACCTGATGCCGGGAATGCTCATTTTCGTGACAATAAATACAAAGCAGCTCCCAGTTGCTACCGTCTGGTGGATTGTTATCGTGGTCGTGATCCTTATGGTGAACGGTAAGCTCCCGAACCTTCTTACCTGAAAATTCGCGCCCACACTTTGCGCAGATCGATGGAAACATCTTGAGCGCCCGCCCTCGATAAGTCTTTTCCTGACGATCCCGATCTTTCCGGGCCTCGACGATGGCATGATCTAGGCTCTCGGTTCCAGTTTGTTTCTTATTTGGCGACATATTCGGCACCCTCCATTTCTTTTTAAGCAGTGAGATGCCCATCAGGCAATGAACAAAAGTAAATGAGTATCAAGATATTTCGTGCTTTTGTACCGCCGCCAGATGGGAGGAATCAACGGATAATCTTGCACAAGCCCTAAGCTTTAGGCACTGCAGAAACCGCTATCGATGGCTTTTTGTTGATTATATGAAATTTCTACGAAGGCATCAAGACCCATGAATAACAATCGTGGCCTCTTTAAAAGCGGCTAAGCGCGTAGAAGTTCAAGCTCGCATCCGGCCGGGACGTCGCGGTTAATCCACAAGGGAGCCTCAATTGGGCCATAATCTTTACCGAATCTTTACAAACCCATTAACCTATCTTTACATCCCTGCCTTATCATTGAACTGGTGGAAACAAATTCACCCATCTACCATTTGGCCAATTATGTATTATTATAATTAAAGATCCACTCAATGGAGGTATCGTATGAAAACGGTAATAGTTACGATGATGGTATTGGGCACCATCCTTTTGGGTTACCATCAGGTGGGAAGCATGGAAAAAAAATTGGACAAGCCGATGGGCAACCCATCTCAAGAAACCCGCACAGCGGTCTTTGCCGGTGGTTGTTTCTGGTGCACGGAATCTGATTTTGAGAAAGTTGACGGCGTGGTTGAGGCGATATCGGGCTACACCGGCGGTCATGTGAATAACCCCACGTATCAGCAGGTATCGGCAGGTGGAACCGGGCATGTGGAGGCCGTCAAGGTGACATACGACCCGGATAAAATAACATTTCCGGAATTGCTCGATGTATTTTGGCGGCACGTGGATCCCACGGATGCCGGGGGGCAGTTCGTGGATCGGGGCGATCAGTACCGGAGCGTCGTTTTTTATACCAGCGACTTCGAACGGCAACAGATCGAAGCATCCAAAAAAGAGCTGGTCGCCACGGGACCTTTTAAAAAACCCATCGTTACCGACGTTCTTGCCTTAGAAACTTTTTTTCCGGCCGAAGATTATCACCAGGATTATCACAAGAAAAATTCGATTCGTTACCGTTGGTACCGTTCCGGATCGGGTCGAGATCAGTTCCTGAAAAAACCATGGGTAAATAAAGGGACGGATATGATGGATAAACCCAAAGAGGAAAAAATGAACGACGACCAAATGACAAACAAAAATTTTGATGGCAGTTATACCATTCCCACCGATGAAAAATTGCAACAGACATTGACGCCCCTGCAATTTAAAGTGGCCAGAAAAAATGGGACGGAACAACCATTTAACAATGACTATTGGGATAACCATGCCGCAGGGATCTATGTGGACATCGTTTCCGGGGAACCGCTATTTAGTTCCACGGATAAATTTGAGTCCGGCACCGGCTGGCCGAGCTTTTTCAGACCCCTGGAGTCTGAAAATGTGATGGAAATATCGGATAAAAGCCTTTTCATGGTGCGAACCGAAGTTCGCAGCAAGCATGGCGATTCACACCTGGGGCATGTTTTCAATGACGGGCCGAAGCCCACCGGGTTGAGATATTGCATCAATTCAGCCGCGCTTCGATTTATCCCGGCAAAGGATATGGAAAAGATGGGATATGGAAATTATCAAATGCTGTTTGAAAAAGATAATTAAACCCAAAAGGAGAAATAACATGAAAATCAAGATGACCCTACTGATCATTCTATTTGGCATTGGTTTTCTTTTACCGGGGACTGGAAGCACCGGCGAACCGAATCTGTCCGAGGCCACCTTCTTTGTCCAGTGATATAACACGGGTCAATCCGCTCTGGAAGAGCTGGAAGGTGTTCAAGAGGTAACGAAAGGATTTCAAGGGTCAAGGGAAATCAATACCGTGACGTACAACGCAGATTTGATTACACCCGAAGAAATGGAGTCGGCGCTTAAAGCTGTCGGCACGTTTGTAGGGATTGCGAAAAAATAACCTCGCATTTTAAACTATCAATTCATCATGCCTGGCTGCGTTTTGATAAGCTAAGGAATATCACCTGATATTCCTTAGCTTTTGCGCCCTTAAAAGTCACCCTTTCCCGATTTTATTTGTCTCTTTTTTCAACCCCGTTTGCAATCATCATTTTCTCAAGGCCAAGATAGGGTTGAGCCCCGACCAACCGGTCACGGTTGAGCACAAAAGTGGGTACAGCGGTGACTCCCTTTCCTTTGGAAAGAAGCCAGTCTCTATCTACCGCCGCTTTAAATGTCCTATCTGAAAGAACGAAGGCCGCCTCATCACGGGAAAGGCCGACTGCGGATGCCAGGTCCAGGAGGACAGGAATTTTTGCAATGTTTTTTCCATGGACAAAGTAGGCCTTGAAGGCCGCCATATGGAAGGCATGCCCTTGCCTCTTGGATTCCGCCCAGGCACCTAATTCTTGTGCCAGGCGGCTGTTGTATGTTTTTTCCCGGTCACCAAACGGCAATCCCAATTCAGCCGCTTTTTGTCCCAGATGCCGCATCATTTGGTCGACATCGGCCGGCTGACCGGCAAATAGGTCTTCGATGCGAAGGCCATCTTCAGGTGTGTCGGGGTGAAGCGGAAATGCACGCCACCGAACAACAATCTGATATTCTTTTTTGATCTGCTCAATACGCCCGGTAATGGAGTAGCACCAGGGTCAGATATAATCGGAGAAAATTGCCAGTGTTGCAGGGCTATCCATTTTACCTCCTACTTTAAAAATAAAGGATGGGGTTCCTATCTTTTACTACAGGGTTAGCGCTATACAGTATTCGGCGGCTTGACCCCATTTTCCGCCAATAAACTGGCTGCCTTAGCATTATTGGAAAACCGAAAAACCATCAACGCAGTGCCGGGTGTTTCACTGACGGCGATATAGGAATAGGCGATCCGGATATCGTCTTTCTCAAGTATTGCCAAAATTCGCCTTAAACCACCGGGTTTGTCGTCGACTTCGACGACTACGACATCGTTAGCCACCACGGCCATTCGGTGATCCTGCAAAATGGACGTTGCCTTTTCCGGTTTGGAAACGATCATTCTCAATTTGCAATTTCCATCCCCGTTGTCCACAAAGCAATGAGCACGGATATCGATTCTCTCGCTGCCAAGATGGGATATGACATTACCCAGATGCGTGGCTGAATTTTCGGTTAAAACGGTTAATTGTTTTGCGATCATGTTTTACTCCTTTACTCATTCGGGATACAAATCCGCGGAAAATCGAATATCCGGCGTCCGCTTGCCCACCCGACCGGTTTCCAGGCTTTGTCCGCCGATTATTTTTTCGCATTGCCCCCTATTTTTCCGCCCTTCATAATATGCATAAGCCGTTTCGATCATCCGGCATCCGAATTGAACGGCCTCTGCCATCAGATCATTTAAGGTGGTTTGTTTAGGCTCTCCGGTAAGCAAGTCCTTATATTGAATCGGATCGGGCAGCCGAATCCGCTCCTTTTCCAGATTTGGATAAAAACCGGCAATCACACCGGCGGGATAGAGACCCAATTTATATAATGCTTTAAATATAACGTAATAAAATCGGCTGGGGGTCAGCTTGAAATATTTTATCTGTCTTTTCAGCGCCTTGCCAATTACCTCTGCATGGGTGCCAAGTATTTTCGGAATGACTAAATTTTTTACTGTTTCCGGGTTGATGATTTTATCAACATAAAAACGGCGGTTAACCTGTTTGTCGATACTGGTTTCATAATGCCAATGCAAGTAAGAACTTCGGTCCTTTTCCTGTTTATTCCCATTTACTTTATATCCTGATAAATAGAACACCATCGGGTGAATGTGATATCTACGGCATAATGGGTTAAAAATCCCGCGATGAACGAAAAATTGTTTTTATCTTTTTTAAATCTGATTTCGTCCAACAAATTAAAAATAATTTGGTTGGTCGGCACACCATCTTCACCGTGAAGATTATAAGCAATTTTACTGATCTGCTTATCTTTGCTGTAAAACAAGATATCTGGGAAAGTCGATCCGAGAAAGTAATAATCCATGTGGTCGGAAATCAATCGTTTCAAAATATGATTATTAATTTTCTCTCTAATCTGGTCGGCAAAATAAATATGGGTGTTTTCAGAGGGCATGGCACATCGATTCCTGTACGATCTTTCGATACCTCGAATTAGGGCAAATGCCCGGACGATTTTTAATCCGCATAACATACCACCATTGCAACCATCGGAAAAGTAATATATAAAGAGAGCATAAAGCGATTCGGACCGCAATAGGTGGCGGTTGCTTTGAACCGACCCGTAAACAACACGCTTGCGAAACTATCTGGTCACGGCAAACCCATTAGATATTGTTATGAAAATTCTAACTGTCTCGGATCATGTTGAGCCATCGTTGTATGAGCAATTCCAACCCGGGCGCTTTCCAGGTATAAACTTGATCCTTGCCTGTGGCGATCTGCCGCCGGAATATCTTACCTTTCTGGTCACGAGCTTCAATGTCCCCCTATTCTATATCCGGGGAAATCATGATATACGGCTCGGTGGGTATCGACCGAAAGGGTGTATCGATCTTGATGGCCGCCTGGTTCAGTATGGTGGATTAAACATTTTGGGCCTGGAAGGATCACATTGGTATAATGGGAAACCGCACCAGTACACCGAACGTCAGATGCAACGCAAAATTGGTCGAATGCTTTTAAAAATATGGTGGCGAAAAGGGGTTGATATTATCACCCATGCGCCTCCCCGGCACATTCACGATAGGGAAGACCCGTGTCATCGGGGCTTTGAGTGTTTTACGAAACTGATAGACCGATATACACCACAATATTTTATCCATGGGCACATACATTTCAACTACGCGACACGGGCACAGCGTATGACGGTAGTCAAAAAAACCAAGGTGGTTAACAGTTATGGGTATTACATCTTTAAAATCGACGATGGAAGACATGCTGAATAGAAAAAAACAAAAACAGAAAAAAAAAGGGATCAAAAGCTTCAATGAAAAGCGCTCAGAGGAGGAGGCTGTCGAGCGAAGCGACCTGGGGATCAAACCGGTACCGGTACCTAAAATCGTGGGAAGTGTGGGAAAGTACCGGGAGTTTGACAGCCAGTTTCGGTTAAAAGAGGATCATGAACCGTTTCGGCTTAAACGCATCAAAGAAGCCATGCTGTCGGGGAAAAGCCTTCAACCTGTTGAGTTATACAAAATCAAGGATGAATACTATGTTCTGGATGGCAATCATCGGGTAGCTGTCGCCAAAGAATTCGGTTGGAAGGAAATCGAGGCCCACGTCATTGAATATCCCCCTTCCCGAAAAACACTACAGAATATCCTTTATCGGGAAAAGGCCGACTTTGAGAAAAAGACAGGGCTTTCCGATTTAATCTCGCTGACCGAGGTAGGGCAGTTCCATCATCTACTGGAACAGATTGCCCAACATCAACACTCGCTGGAGGAGGTTGCCGGAACAACGGTATCTCTGGAAAGCGCCGCGGAAGATTGGTATAAAACGATCTATCGCCCCCTGGGCTCTATTATAAAGCGCGGCGGGCTTGTAAAATCCTTTCAGAGAAGTACATTGGCAGATCTTTATACGTACATTTCCTTCCACCACTGGCAAAAGGGGAGGAAAAAAAGAAAATACGGCCTCGGACTGGATCAACTTATTGCCCCCCGTATGGAAGAATTCCGTGCCAAGATGATGGACAAGAAAGAATCCGATTTCCCGGAGATGAAGCGAGGAGTAACGGCATTTTTAATGATTAACGTGGAGACCGGTCGGGAAAACCGGATTATGGAAAGGCTCTTCGCCTACAAGGAGGTGCAGGAGGTCCACTTTATTCCCGGCGATTTCGATATCCTTGCTAAAATAGTTGTAGAACGCGACCTGATCTCCTCGGATTCCGAGGCCGTCGGACAATTTGTCCAATACCGGGTAAGGCGCATTCAAGGGGTGGCGAAAACTCAAACCATTATCCCTCTTTCTTCCAAGCGCAAACAGAATCCTAAAGTATGAATTCTGTCTGGTGCTTTTAGACATTAGAATTCCGTATTTTTTCGCGAACCCTAAAATACCATTTCCTCTTTGAAATTCACCTTGTCCTCCTCTGGAAAGATCCGTACCAGGTACAGGTGCATATCATCGCTGCCCAAATCTTCATAGTACAGAAACATGTTATCGTCATTGGTATGATTGCAAGACGACAGGGTACCGGACATAAATTGGGTAAATGTATGCCCTTGATACAGATCTACGGATCGCCTCAGCTCCAGTTCGTGGGTATGGCCGCAGAAGACGTTTTCGATTTTGTGCTTCCTTACAAAATCAGTTACGCGCATGGAATTTTTGAGCGGCTCTTCATCGGTGCCCAAAACGGAATGATGGATCAGCAGCAGCGGCACGTCATATTCCATCTGATTGATTTTGTCTGAAATCGAATGTAAGATTTTCTCTTCAACAAACCCCACATCAGTGTAAAGTTCATTGGAATCGATGCCGATAATCAATACGGATTTTCCATTTACAGGAATGGATTTGATAAAATTTAAATCGGTGAAATTTTCATGGACCTTGGTTATCTCCCGGTCCAGAAAAAGTTTTTTGGTGG
>Ga0056106_100160_pt1 | contig 11561 bp, 10 predicted proteins | sample WorMetcrassitun1_FD_77012 | JGI IMG/M metagenome (GOLD analysis project Ga0056106, IMG submission 77012) | Marine gutless worms symbiont microbial communities from Max Planck institute for Marine Microbiology, Germany - Olavius crassitunicatus.1 ... | reverse complement strand
TTTTGACATTTTTATCTCCTTTTGTAAGATTTAAAAGATATGCTTAATTGTCCCCAACATATCACAATCACTTATATTTACAAGAGATATGTCGTATTATATTGTTAAGTCAACGGCATTGACTTTAAAATAGATTAAGTCGGGAAAATCCGAAAGCAAAGCGCAAGGAAAGGTGATGCCGACCTATTGGCTTTACTCAAACATAAACCGTCTCATGCTCACGTTGATCAGCAAACCGATGGCAATCATGATCGTAACCGTCGAGGAACCGCCATAGCTAATCAATGGCAGCGGGACGCCGACAACAGGCATCAAGCCCATCACCATCCCGATATTGATAAACATTTCCCAAAAGATAAGTGCAACCACGCCCACGGACATCAGGATACCAAATGGATCCCGACATTTATGGGCAATACCCAGCCCCCACAGCAAAATCAATAAGAAAAGAAAGATCACCGCGCCCGCCCCGATAAACCCCCACTCCTCGGATAAGACCGAGAAAATGAAATCCGTGTGCTGCTCGGGCAAAAATGAAAGGAGATTCTGGGTACCTTCGAGATACCCCTTACCGGTAACACCACCGGACCCGATAGCGATTTTCGATTGGATAATATGATATCCGGTACCTAAGGGATCACCTTCCGGATTTAAAAAAGTTAAGATTCTCTGTTTTTGATATGGCTTTAAAAACGACCATGCGATGGGAATGAAAACTACCCAGACCGTAGAAATAAAGATCAACGTGCGACGCCCGATTCCGCAAAACAGGGTCATGGATCCGGCAATGAGGACGAGCACCATGGCGGTACCCAGATCGGGTTGTTTGAGAATCAGGACACACGGCAACAAAACGATCACCATGGGTTGAGTCAGCTCCCGCAGGGTGAGTCCGTTCTGTCTGAGATGTCGTGAAAGATAATGGGCCAGGACAATGATCAGAGCGACTTTCATCATTTCGGACGGTTGAATTGAAATGGACCCAACCGACAGCCAACGCTTGGAGCCGCCGACCAATTTACCAAAGACCAGAACACTGCCCAAAAGCCCGACACATCCGATATAAATCACAATGGCATATTGATCAAACCGCTTGTAGCTGATCATGAAACAAACAGCCATCAGGGTCATCCCCGCCCCAAACCAGATGATCTGTTTAAGATACAATGTCTGGCCAACGGTTGCCCCACCGGCGTTCACCGCGCTGTAAATCGTAACAACACCGATAAACGCAAGGATAAACGTTAATCCCAACAACCCCCAGTCGAAATATGCCACAAGGCGGCGATCAAACATTATCCGGGTCCAAATACATTTGTATAACGTCCCGGGCTATGGGAGAGGCCGCACTGGAACCATGCTCCCCATGTTCCACAAGCACCACCACGGCAATTACTGGTTTATCAGGCGGCGCATACGCCACAAACCAGGCATGGGACTTTAAATGGTATGCCATGTTTTCTTCCTTCATATTTTCATTGGTTTTTCGGCTAAACACCTGGGCGGTTCCGGTTTTTCCGCTAATCTCAAAATCTTTCAGCCGGGCGACCCTCGCAGTTCCCCGCTTGCCGTTTACAACCTCCCACAGACCGCGCCGGATAAGTGCCATGTGGGACGTGCTCACCGGCATTTTCCCCATACGCTGTTTTTCAAACCGGTTGATGATTTCACCTTCTGCCGTCACCTCTTTATTCAATATGATCGGGCGATATCGAATCCCCCCATTGGCAACCGCCGAAGTTAATACCGCCATTTGAAGCGGTGTAACCAGGTTGTATCCTTGCCCGATAGCCATGGAAAGAGTCTCTCCACCCTGCCAGCGCACCCCTGTTTTTCGTTTTTTCCATGCAGCCGTGGGAATCAATCCGTTTTTTTCATGGGCCAGCTGGATCCCGGTTAATGTCCCCAGCCCGCATGCCTTGGCATACCATGCCAACCGATCGACCCCCAATTTTTGTCCCACCTGGTAAAAATACACATCACATGATTGCGATATGGCTTTTTCAAGGTCTACCTTTCCGTGTCCACTCTTTTTCCAACACCGGAAAACCCGATTGCCCAGGCGATACTGTCCAGGACAAAAAAACACGGTATTATTATCAATAATTCCTTCTTCCAGGCCTGCCATGGCGGTCACTATTTTGTAGATGGATCCGGGTGGATATTCGCCCTGGATCGCCTTATGGGTCAGGGGATGATCCGGGTCGGCAATCAGGGCCTGCCACGCTTTATGGGAAATTCCCCCCACGAACGCATTTTGATCAAATGTCGGGCTACTGGCCAAGGCCAATACCTGTCCATTATTGGGATCCATGGCCACGATGGCACCGGCTTTTCCAAATAGTAATGATTCAGCTTTTTGCTGCAGGCGCTTGTCGATGGCTAAATATATATTATGCCCAGGTTCGGCCATCACCGTTTTTAATACCTGTACGACCCGTCCGCTGGAGTTAACCTCCACCTGGCGTCCCCCCCGTTGCCCGCTTAAAATATCTTCAAAAGCTCTTTCCACGCCAAATTTACCGATGGAATCTCCCGCTTCTTTTTTAGGAAACACCCCGCTTTTCAACTCATTCGAATTAATTTCGCCCATATATCCGATGAGATGGGCGGCTGTCTGGTCGTTGATATAGTGGCGTATCGGGTTGACATCCACCACCACACCCGGCAAGTCAAACCAACTCACTTCGATGGTGGCCAGTATGTCCCGCCCTACATCAGGTTTTAACAACACCGGTTTATATACGGGAAGCTTTTTTTTCTTTTTTAGTTTGTCGGCCAGATCCATTTCGGGCAACTGTGTATACATGGCCAGCTTGCCGATGGTCGCATCGACGGGTTTGGCATCGTTGGGAATAATTGAAACATCAAAAGAAGGCCGATTATCCACGAGCAACTCGCCGTTTCGATCAAAAATCAACCCCCTCGGCGCATCAATGGTTTGAAGACGGATGGCATTATTGTCTGACAATTGCCGGTATTTTTTTCCGCCGACGATTTGCAGAAAAAAGAGACGAATGATCAAAAGACAAAAGATCGTAAAAGTAAAGACCATTACGATGGTGAGGCGTCTTTTAAACCAGTCCATACTCATATTGTTAAGATAATTTTTCATCTGATCACATAAATATAGCCGGTTAAGGGGGTGATTATAATAACGATTACCCGTTATAACGGGCCATTATCACCCGGCGAATCGCGGTTTTCGATTTGCGATAAAGCAAGCTTAGCAAAGCCAATAATACCGGTCCGGTGAAGATAGCCCAGAGCAGTTCCATGACAATTGGGCGAACGCTCATTTGCGCGATGGTTGCGCTGGAAGGATTCATGGATATGGCACCGATAAAGTGGAACAAATTTTCTATTAGCACGCCGTAGGCAACAACAAAAGGCAAAATTATCGTATCGCTCAAGCGGAGATAAACCAATGCCCATCGGACACTGAGAAATAGCCAAAAATAGGTCGTAAGATAAACCCCATACGGGCCACCGGTGAGGCTGTCCACCGCAATACCTAGCAGGCAAATAATAATTACGCTTTCCCTGACGGATCGATATAACCCTAAAAAAACAATCTGTACTATCAGGAGGTCATAACAATTGATGAACAAGCCCGCATTTGGCAATATAGTTGTTTGGAGGAGTAATACCGATACGCCGATCGCGATGTGAAAAAAATAGACCATCACCGCATCCTTATACCCGGATCGGGATGTACCGGTTGCAATATAACGATGACTTCTTCCAGCTTTTCAAAATCGATAAAAGGCACCACAGTGACACGCTGAAAAACTCCCGCGGGCGGGCGATCAACGATGGTTACTTTACCAATTGCCAGCCCCTTTGGATACACACCATCTAGCCCGGATGAGATAATAATATCATCGACTTTGATATCATGTTTGCGCAACAGGTACTCAAATTTGCAGTGCTCCGTTCCGCCGCCTTTAATTATTCCACGCGCCCGGGATCGTTGGACCAGTGCATCAACTGCACTGTTTCGGTCGACGAGCAAAAGCGCCTTGGCATGCCTTTTGGAAACGTCGATAATTTGTCCAGCAATCCCCTGGGGCATGACCACGGGATATCCTTTTTCGACCCCATCGGCTTTTCCCTTATCGATGACCACGGTTTTAAACCAGGGCGAGGGGTCTTTACCGATCACCTCGGCGGCGACCATTGGCCTATCTAAGGTTTGTTTAAAATCAAGTAATCGCCGCAGTCGCTGATTGGCCAGCGTAAGCTCTTCATATTTATTGAGTTTGGCTTCGTTATCAGAGATTATGCTTTTTAGCTGATTGTTTTCCCCGGCAGCGGAAACCAGATAAAAGTAATGGTGCCAGATATCCTTATTGAATCGGATCCACCGGGTGGTTATCTCCTGAAAAGGTGCAATAACCGATAATGCCACACGATAAGGCAAAAAAGAAGATGTGGTTCGGTTTCGACCGACAAAGGTCAACAGAAAGATATTGGCTGCCATAAAGAAAAAGAGGCCCAGTATTACCACCGTTTTTTTTGAGAACATGTCCTAGGTGATAACCACTTGTTTTAACACCTCGATACTATCCAGTGTTCTACCAGATCCCAGCGCAACCGTTGATAACGGATCTTCCGTAATGGTAATGGGAAGCCCGCATTCTTCCATTAACAATTTATCGAGGTTTTTTAACAGGGCGCCGCCGCCGGTAAGCACGATACCACTGTCTACAATATCTGCGGCAAGCTCTGGGGGCGTTTGCTCCAGGGCGATTTTTACGGTTTCCAAAATCGCATCGAGTTGTTCGGATATGGCCACGCGAATTTCTTCTGAATCAATGGAAAGGATCTTGGGAATACCGGAAACCAGATCCCGGCCTTTTACTTCGATCGTTTCAATTTCATCGGGATTCGGGTAGGCATTACCAATAGAAGTTTTAATAATTTCTGCGGTTCGCTCGCCAATCAGGAGGTTATATTTACGTTTGACATATTGAATGATCGACGCGTCCATTTTGTCGCCGGCCACCCGTAACGAGCGGCTGAAGACAATCCCGGCCAGTGAGATAACGGCCACTTCCGTCGTTCCGCCCCCAATATCGACGATCATGTTACAAATAGGCTCCGTTACGGGCAGCCCCGCTCCGATGGCTGCGGCCATCGGTTCTTCGATGAGAAATACTTCCCGTGCACCAGCGGATTCGGCCGATTCCTTGACAGCCCGTTTTTCCACCTGCGTGATCCCCGAAGGAACGGCAATGATAATCCGTGGCCGTACAAAGGTACGACGATTGTGGACTTTGTGAATAAAATGACGAAGCATCGCTTCGGTGACATCAAAGTCGGCAATTACGCCATCGCGCATGGGACGAATCGCAACGATATTACTAGGGGTTCTCCCCAGCATCATTTTTGCTTCCTGGCCCACTGCCAACACTTTATTTTTTGTTCGATTGTCTGTGCGAACCGCTACCACCGAAGGTTCACTTAAAACAATCCCCTTACCTTTTACATAAACCAGTGTATTGGCCGTACCCAAATCAATGGCCAAGTCATTGGAAAATATACCCAGTGCTCGATCAAAAAAGCCCATAATCCCTCATTTACACTTCATCATTATTTTTATGATACAAAAAAGAACAATCGCCCCGTTACCAGTCGATTTAGCGAGACATTTTGTTTATTTCCATTGTTTTTCAACATTTTAACATACCAATACATAATAGTCGACTACCAAAATATCAAAACAAGAACAAGCAAAATATGATGAATGCTCAAAAAGTAGCCGAGTATCCCAATGATTCCATGGCGGCATCGTGGAGCCGGGGCCTAAAGGCACGAATTTGATTATTATGGCGACTGGGATGTGCCCGGTTAGTACACAAAATCACAATCACGGACCGATTCAAATCCATCCAGAAAGAAACGCCCGTAAATCCGAGATGCCCAATCGTCTCGGCCGAAAAATAGCGTCCACTGGCAGATGGATGACCCGAGGGGACATCAAAACCAAGGGCCTGACCCGACCGTCCCTGCCGGGTCGCAAAAAATCGTGCCCACCGATGGGATAGCCGACTCTCCGAAGGTTGCCGATACGCCTGAAGAAATGCAGACAAAAGTTCAAAAATCGGCATCGCCGACCCAAATAAGCCGGCATGCCCCTGCAAACGGTCCGTTGTGTACCCGTTGTCATCATGAACCACCCGATTGATTAGGACGCCGCGCCAGGGGCAAAGCTCGGTCGCAGCACAAGGAATATCATCGGGAATTGCGGAAAGAGAGGGAAAATAAAACTTTTTTTCCAGATCCAGTGACCGGTACACCTCCTGGGACACAAATTGGCCCAGGGGAAGATCCGTCACCGTTTCGACGATCCAGGCCAATATCATGAATCCAAGGTCGCTGTATACAACCGCCGCACCCGGTGATTTGATTAAACGCTCCTGGATCAAAAGACGCTTCAAGATTGAAGGACGTGACACGGGCGAAGTTGTTGCCAGAATTCGAAAATATGGACGCCAGGCGGGTAAACCGGCCGTATGCCTTAATAGATCCTGGATTTTAATAGCGGCCTTTTCCGTGTCTCTAAACGCTGGTATAATTGAGGCAAGGGATTGTTTGGGATCAACAATCCCCAGGCGCGCCAATTCCAAAAAGGCCATGGTTGTTGCCAGCGGTTTGGTAAGAGATGCCAGGTCAAACACGGTATGCCGGGTCATCCGGGTTCGATCAAAAAGGTTGGCCCATCCATATGCTTTAAAGTGAACGATTTTTTGTGCATTGGCCACCAGCAGGACCGCACCTGGAAAGCATCCAGTGCGAACGGCCTGTTGCATTAAATCGTGGGCATCGGTTTGCATGGTAAGGGTCAAGAGATGGCCGGTTCTAAATATGACAGTTGTTGAGAATTAGTATCCAGCCGGGCGGAAAGGCCGATGGGAAGAGTCAGGTTAATTCGGTCATGCCCGATGTCAAACCCGCCCATAATGGGAATATCCCGATCCTGAAAAATATCGGCAAAGATATCTTTGATCATCTCCAGGGAGCCGCAGTCTGTAAATTGCCCTAAAAAAAGACCCGTGATGTCATCCAAGCATCCGGAAAGTCGCATATGGGTGAGCATTCGGTCAATCCTATACGGCTTTTCATTGCAATCTTCTAAAAAAAGAATATGCCCATCATATCGGGGCATATAAGGCGTTCCCACAAGATGGGACAGCAATGTCAAATTGCCACCGATCACCGGCCCCACCGCCATTCCCGACTTTAGAACGAACCCGTTTTCCGGCGAGATCATAATACGGCGGCTCAACGAGGTTGCCGCCACCAACGCGTCGCCGGTTTTAACTGATCCCATGGCCAAAGACGTTACCACGGGACCATGAAAGGTCACCATGTTGCAACGTGAATATAGAACCGTAAGCAGCACGGTAATGTCACTAAACCCAATAAATATTTTGGGATGACGCTGAATGGTTGAAAAATCGATCAATGGCAATATTCGCATCGATCCGTATCCGCCCCGTGCACAAAGGATGGCATCAATCGAAGGATCGGTGAACAACCGATGAATCACAGCGGCCCGATACGTATCATCTCCAGCTAGATAGCCCTTGCGCATCGACAATCGAGACGGAATTACCGTTTCGAAACCGAGGCCTTCCAATACCTGTATCCCTGCGGCAAACTTTTCGGCATTAAAATGACCGGCCGGTGCAGCGATACCGATACGGCTTCCGGGCTGCAACCTCTTTGGGATCATGTGATTATCATTTGTTATGTATGATTCCATGGTATTTCCAAACCCCGGCCGGAAAGATGCGAAAACAGGGAGCAGTTGGTAAGATTCCAGATATTTTTTCAATCCCCAGCGGATGGAATGTATGCATGCCCATGATGTAAAGGTTATTTTTCTTAACCCCTAAAAGACAGACAGGTTTCTTATTGTTTTCCTGCGCATATCCCTTGACATGCACTGACCAGGGTGTTAAATAACCGACTTCTAATTCGTCGGGGCGTAGCGCAGCCTGGTAGCGCACTTGAATGGGGTTCAAGGGGTCGGAGGTTCAAATCCTCTCGCCCCGACCAATTAGCTTTTTTCTTCCTTGCAAAGTAAAAAATTCAGATTTCGCCTTTATCCATTCACCACCAGGCATTATCATTAATCCGTTCGACCCAAATGCCATCTGCCCGGGTAAAACTTTTTCCGCCCCCGTAGCTCAGTGGATAGAGCATTGGATTCCTAATCCATGTGCGCAAGTTCGATTCTTGCCGGGGGCACCATCAACCACCAGGCAACCAACTAAGATCAACCAGGTTGGCTCTTATCCGCCGTTTTCAGCCCTTTGGCGTTTTTGCAATATGCCCAGCGTTCCGACCATGGGCAATTCCCGATAAGCGCCCGAAGCAATCGCATAGCTATAAACATCATAGGGGGCCTGCCCCCCTTTTGCCGGATCGGAAAAAATATCGTGAATTAATAAATAGCCACCCGGCAAAATATGTTTATGCCAGCCGTCGTAATCTTTTCGAGTCGCCTCATATGAATGCCCACCGTCGATAAACACAAGCCCCAGCGGCGTGGCCCAGGACCTTGCAGCCAGTTCTGACCGGCAGATCATTGGCACCACCGTATTTTCCAGCCCTGCCAACGCCAGGGTTTTTCTAAAATCGGGAAACGTATCAACCAAAAAAGTTTGACAGTCGAACACTGCCGGGTCGAAGTATAATTCACCGGGTTGCTGTTCTTCGGATCCCTGATGATGATCAATAGAAAACAAGACTTCCCCGGCCCTTCGACAAGCCGTGCCGAGAAAAATGGCGGATTTGCCGCAATAGCTGCCAATCTCGACACAGGGCCCCAGGCGGGAAGCCAGCAAAGAATAGCGGTACAGGGCCTCTCCCTCGGCCTCGTCAAGAAACCCTTTGACATCCCGGATGATGTTCTTATCCAGATCCATTTTTACACGGCACCCTGTCTTTGCCTATCAGCCTTTCAATTCTTTCACCGCCCGTGCGGCGGCATCTGTCAGCATAAATAAGTCAGCCGAGTGGGTGAGCAGGCGAACGCCCATCTGCTTGGCTTCCTGCGCCGAATTTTTATCCCAGACGAATTTACCAGGCACCCGGCCATATTTTTTACAGGCATCTACCATTTTTAGAGTGGCTTGGCCCACTTTTTCATCACTGATCTTGCCGGGTACACCCATGGCAATCGACATATCAAGTGGCCCCAGGTAGAGCCCGGCCACACCGGGTATTGCGGCGATCTCATCGACGTTTGCCAATGCGTCACCTGTTTCTATCTGGATAAAAATCATAACGCCCTGATTGGCCTGCTTCATATAGTCAGCCGCATCCATGGCCATGAATTTGTTGGCAGCCCGCCTGGGGTGACAACCCCGATGGCCCACGGGGGGAAACATGGCCCAATCTACCACGGCCTGCACCTCGTCAGATGTCTGCACGCACGGCACCAAAAGGCATCAGCGCCAGAGTCCAGGGGTTTCATTACCGCCCCCCGGCTTATCTCAGGAATACGGACGATGACGCCCAGCCCGGCGGCCCTGGCACCGGCCACCATGGTGGTTACCTCGGTATCGCTGAAATCCGAGTGTTCGTTGTCTATGATCATATGGTCGAAACCGGCCGCAGCCAGGACATAAGCCAAATTGGGGTTTTTAACTTCGCTGACAAAGGTACCCAATGCGAGAGGTTCCGTTTCCAATGTCGTTTTAATACGATACATATTTTCAGGCCCCGCTTCCGATTTGTAAATCCCGGTTATTCTTTGATGCCTTGTACAGATACCCGATGCCGGATTACGGCAGGTCATCGTATCCCCGTACCAGCACCTCTCTTGGCTTGGATCCATCCGCCGGCCCCACAACCCCTTCTTTTTCCATCATTTCAATAATCCGGGCGGCACGATTATAGCCGATTCGCAGATGCCGCTGAACCTTGGAGATCGACGCCTGTCGCGTTTGGGTAACCATGGCAACGGCATCATCGTATCGTTCATCTGCGTCTTCTTTTGTTTCATCATCTGTTTCCGGTGCATGTGTCTCGACAACCTGCTTGTCATAATCGGGCTTTTGCTGCTCTTTTAGAAAACGGGTGATACGGACAATCTCCTCCTCGGAAATATAGGCTCCGTGGACCCGTTTAAGCCGGGCCACACCCGGTGGAAGAAAAAGCATATCGCCATTTCCCAAAAGGCTTTCGGCACCATTGCCATCGATAATCGTCCGCGAATCTGTCCGGGATGAAACCTGGAAGGACAGACGGGTGGGAAAATTGGCCTTAATGACACCGGTCAACACATCTACCGATGGCCGCTGCGTGGCCAGGATCAGATGAATCCCGGCGGCCCGGGCCATTTGGGCCAGCCGCATGAGGGAGGCTTCCACATCCCGGGAGGCCACCATCATCAAGTCGGCCAGCTCGTCGATAATAATCACAATATACGGTAATTTTTTGGGCGTTTCCTCTCCCTTGGGCTCCAGTTTATCTATTTTATTATTATATTGGGTGATATTACGAACATTTTGCTCGGAGAGCAGTCTATACCGGTTTTCCATCTCATTTACCGCCCAGAATAAGGCGTTGGTGGCTTTTTTTGCGCTGGTCACCGCGGGGGTAATCAAATGGGGAATATGATTATACGGTGTTAGTTCGATTCGCTTGGGATCAACCAGAATCAACTTTACTTCTTCTGGGGTCGATTTGTACAAAAGACTGCAAATCATGGAATTCAAACCAACACTTTTTCCAGTGCCCGTAGCGCCGGCGATGAGCAGATGGGGCATCTTATTAAGCTGGGCGACGACTGGATCACCGACAATATCTTTCCCCAGGCAAAGGGTTAGTTTTGATTTAGATTTCTTAAACACCTTAGAGGTTACAATATCCTTAAAGAAAACCATGTCTCGCTCGGAGTTGGCCACCTCAATGCCGATCGCCGCTTTCCCCGGAATCGGTCCAACGATACGAACACTCATCGCACGAAGGGTCAAGGAAAGATCATCGGCGAGGTTGACGATTTTGCTGATTTTAATCCCGGGGGCCGGTTTATATTCAAAGGTCGTAATCACGGGGCCGGGCATCACGGTGCTCACCTGTCCACCAACGCCGAAATCAACCAGTTTTTTCTCCAGCAGCCCGGACTGCACGCGCAGATTTTCTTCATTGGCATGTGATTTAGCAGGGGGTGGATCCTCAAGGAAATTAGCCAATGGCAGCTGAAATCCCTCATCGCTTTTCATAAACTCGAATGTCTGCTGTTTGGGAATCGGCGGTTTTTTAACAGGGGGCGGTTTGGGGCTCTGTATCCGGATTTTGCGTTTCGGTTGCTGCTGTTTTTCCTTCTTGGCAGCCGATCGTTTTTTTTTCTTTTTCCGTCGTTCGATCCATTGGGTGCTCTTGTCTTTCAGTCCAAGGCTCACATGGAAAAGTTTTTTGGAAAAATCAATTAAAGAAAGGCGCGTGGTCATGATCAAACCGATCATCCATAAAACCAGAAGAACAATCAGCGCACCGGCAAAGTTAGAATATTTCAGCAGGAAGATTTTAATGGGGATTCC
>Ga0056106_100159_pt1 | contig 11635 bp, 12 predicted proteins | sample WorMetcrassitun1_FD_77012 | JGI IMG/M metagenome (GOLD analysis project Ga0056106, IMG submission 77012) | Marine gutless worms symbiont microbial communities from Max Planck institute for Marine Microbiology, Germany - Olavius crassitunicatus.1 ... | reverse complement strand
CTGGTACGTGCTGAGACTTATCGATTTCTAAGAATGCGTTCCTTTGCTTGTTGGGAAAATGCAGCAATGACCTAGGTTGATATCAAGCAGGTTTTAGTAGTTCAAGGAAATTAACTTGGCAATATCAAAAATATTTATATTTTAGTCCGGACTTTGAAATATCAGTGTGCCATTTGTGCCACCAAAACCAAAACTATTGGACATGGCGGCATTGATCTTTACATCATCCATGCGTTTTGTAACAATGGGTATGCCTTCTGCAGCATCATCAAGTTTTGAAATATTTGCAGAAGCACAAATAAAGTCTTCCTGTATCATTAACAGAGAGTAAATCGCTTCAGTGGCACCTGCGGCACCAAGTCCGTGTCCGCTTATAGCCTTGGTTGAGTTAATGTATGGTATCTGATCACCGAATACTTCTTTTATTGCTTTTAGCTCACTATTGTCACCGACTGGAGTACTAGTAGCGTGGGCATTAATATAATCAATAGGTATATCTACTGAAGCAAGCGCCATTTGCATACTCCGTGCTGCGCCTTCACCTGATGGCTTCACCATGTCGACGCCATCACAAGTTGCTCCGTAACCGACGATTTCGGCATATATCTGTGCATCACGAGCTAATGCATATTCAAGTTCTTCTAAAACAAGGATTCCTCCGCCACCGGATATGACAAACCCATCTCTATCGGCGTCAAAAGGTCGAGATGCGATAGTAGGATCACTATTATATTTCGAGGACAATGCTCCCATAGCATCAAAAAGGATGGAAAGTGTCCAATGAACTTCGTCGCCACCTCCGGCAAAGATTATATCCTGTTTACCCATTTGGATTAGTTCATAGGCATTGCCAATACAATGCAAGCTGGTTGTGCAGGCTGAACCGATAGAATAGCTAAGGCCTTTTATTTTAAACGCTACACCAAGACAGGCACTAGCTGTACTTGACATCACTCTAGGTACAAGAGTTGGAGGTACTTTTCTAGCTCCTTTTTCTCTCAAGGTATCTGTTGTACGCAACATGTTTTCAGTGGATGATCCTCCGGTACCTACAATCAGACCTGTACGTTGATTGGAAACTTGATTCTCATCCAGTCCGGAATCCTTGATGGCATCCTGCATAGCCAGGTAAGTAAATGCTGCTGCGTCACCCATAAAGCGTTTTAGCTTGTGATCAACAAGTTCTTCGAGATCCAGATGAATAGGGCCGTGAACATGGGAACGAAAGCCAAGTTCTTCGTACTCTTGGGAGTATTCAATACCACAACGAGTTTCTCGTAACGAACTAATAACTTCTTGCTTGGAATTACCAATACTAGATTTAATGCCAAGCCCAGTTATAACAACGCGTTTCATATTACTCTGAAATTAGAATTCATTTGTAGATGTGAATAGTCCAACTCTCAGATCTTTCACGGTGTAGATTTCCTCTCCGTCAACCAGCATATCTCCATCTGCGACCCCCATGACTAACTTTCTTAGTATTACTCGCTTAATATCAATATGATAGGTTACTTTTTTATTGATTGGCGTGACTTGCCCGGAAAATTTTACTTGCCCGGAACCTAACGCACGGCCACGTCCAGTGGCTCCTGTCCAACCCAGGTAAAATCCTACCAATTGCCACATCGCATCGAGTCCAAGGCAGCCAGGCATAACAGGATCGCCTATAAAGTGACAGTCAAAAAACCAAAGGCTTTTGGTAATATCTAGCTCAGCAATAATTTGACCTTTGCCTGCTTTACCACCTGATTCATTGATCTCAATTATACGATCAAACATGAGCATACTAGGTAAGGGCAATTGGGCATTACCCTTTCCAAACATCTCCCCCCTGGCGCAGGCTAGTAATTCATTCCTGCTGTATTTATTCTTTTTTACGTTCATAGACTGAACATTATCTCATGTCAATCTAATTTTTTCTTTATTAATATCTTAGTTTGATATACCAACCTATTGATAATTGTCAAGTTTTCTTGAGACCATATTGTAATAACCGGCAATTCAATTCAGCATGATTTCAGCTGCGCCATGCAAGCTTGACAGTCCATTTACGACCGTTAGACTCATGAAATGTTATTCAGCAGGAAAAATAAATAATGTCAAAGCAGTACGGGACATTGTCCAAGAGAAAAAGTGTTAGTGTAAAGGTTGGATCAGTCATAATTGGCGGAGATGCCCCAATTGTTATTCAGTCTATGACTAATACAGATACTGCAGATGCTGAGTCTACTGCAAAGCAAATCCAACAACTTTCAACAGCCGGTTCCGAATTGGTTCGTGTAACGGTTAATACAGAGGAAGCGGCAGCACAAGTGACATCTATTAGAGATAAATTAGCAACTATGGGCTGCAGTATTCCCATTATTGGTGATTTCCATTACAACGGTCATATGTTATTAACAAAATATCCAGAATGTGCTGAAGCCCTGGATAAGTATCGAATCAATCCAGGGAATGTCGGCTTTGGTTACAAGAAGGACCAGCAGTTTTCTATCATGATTGAAAAAGCGATTGAATATAACAAGCCAGTGCGTATTGGCGTAAATTGGGGAAGCCTAGATCGGAAGTTAGCAACAAGTATGATGGATGAGAATGCTAGTAGTGATGAGCCTCTGGAAGCGGATGATATAATGCGTGAGGCACTCATTGTCTCAGCATTAAAAAGTGCTAAGCAGGCAGAAGATATAGGCTTATCGCAAAATCAAATCGTACTTTCCTGCAAAGTTAGCGACGTGCAAAAACTGATTGCCGTATATCGTGAGATGGCGGCGCGTTGTGACTACGCGCTACATCTTGGTTTAACGGAAGCAGGTATGGGTTCAAAAGGTATTGTAGCTTCTACTGCTGCGATAGGTGTGCTGCTTCAGGAAGGAATAGGGGATACAATCAGGATCTCACTAACCCCTGAACCAGGTGGTAATAGGGCGAAAGAAGTCATTGTTGCTCAAGAAATCTTGCAGACCATGAGCCTTCGCTCGTTTACACCTCTGGTAATTGCTTGCCCTGGGTGTGGTCGCACTACAAGCACAGTATTTCAAGAATTGACAGCTAGTATCCAGGCTTATGTGTGCAGTCAAATGCCTACATGGCGAGAAAAATATAAGGGTGTGGAAGAGATGAACTTGGCAGTGATGGGTTGTATCGTCAATGGGCCCGGCGAGAGCAAGCATGCCGACATAGGAATTAGCTTACCCGGTACTGGAGAAGCACCAAGTGCGCCGGTTTTTGTTGATGGTAAGAAAACCACAACCTTAAGGGGAGAGAATATCGCTGAAGAATTTCAGCAGATCGTTAGCAATTATGTTGAAAATCGCTATAGTAAAAATTAGATATAAATGGCCGATGACACATCCAATGTTAAGAGGATTAGTTCTACTATCCTGTCTATACGTATTTTGTCTGCCTGTATCAGCAGACTGGAAAGACCTATTAAAAAAATTTGGTAAAAAGGATAGGGCGGCAGTCGTTGCTGACAACATGGATTTAAGCAATGATGATCGACTGTTGGGCTAAAGAAGGCCCTGGTAAATGGAACAAATGCTGTGGTTAAATTTCTGGGTAAGAAAGATGGCTATTTATCTAATGATGCTGTACGAATTCCAATGCCGGAATCACTTAAGACTGTTGACAGCGGCTTAAGACGTATTGGTCATGGTAAAGTTGCTGATTCATTTATCGAAACAATGCATCGTGCCGTTCAAAAGCAGTTCCTGTTGCAGTGAGCGTTTTCTCTGACTTCCGTCAAGTCGATGACCATAAATGATGGCAAGGCTATTCTTATGGGCCCTGATGATGCTGCAACGCAGTACTTTCAGAAGACAACTAGTGATACTTTGAAACAAAGGTTTTACTCATTGTAAAAAATACTACTGATAGCGTTGGACTAACATCAGGTTATAAAAGCCTGATTAATAAACTTGGCAAAATGTCAGGTTTTATAGATACTAGCAAGCTTGTTCTTGATAGTTATGTTACGGATAAGGCTTTGAAAGATTTATTTCTGATGATTGCAAAGGAGGAAAAGAAAATCCGCGAAAACCCTCTTGGGAGAACTAGCGAGTTATTAAAGAAAGTGTTTGCGATAACACAGTAGTCTATATCAGTTCACTTAGAGTAGTTAGTTGTAATAAGAGTAAATTTAAAAAATACAAGCCGTAATCAGATTTAATTATAATAATTTCTCTTAGTTTTATTTTGACGAATTATAAATATTTATTGCACTAAATAAACAACCACCGCAGCAAGCTAATGGGTTATTAACATTGTCATGCCGGATTTATTCTGACATCCAGTCAAATAAAGTTCTGCCATAAGCGGACATAATCTTACTGGATTCCTGCTTTCGCGGGAATGACATCAACGTGGCAAGTTACGGGGAAATAAAATCGTAATAAAAATATTCCATCGTATGAACGATGGATTGAATTACATCCTATTAGGAGACGCTCATGTCAGATATTAAGACCTATCCCGTAACAGATTCTACTAAGGCTCACTGTCTTATAAATAATGAGCAGTATCTGAAAATGTATCAGCAGTCTGTAAATGCGTCAGATGAATTTTGGGCTGAGCAGGCAGATAAGTTTGTTAGCTGGTATAAGAAGTGGGATAAGGTTCAAGAATGGAATTATGACAATGTAGATATCAAATGGTTTGATGACGCTAAGTTGAATGTATCTTTCAATTGTCTGGATAGACATCTGGAAACCAGAGGTGATCAAGTTGCAATTCTTTGGGAAGGGGATGAGCCGGATGTTGATAAGAAGATTACCTACAAAGAATTACATGAGCAGGTCTGTCGTCTAGCCAATGCATTGAAGCAGCGCGGTATCAAAAAGGGAGATTGTGTATCGATTTATATACCCATGATACCGGAAGCTACGATCGCTATGTTAGCTTGTGCGCGGATTGGTGCTGTACATTCTGTTGTCTTTGGCGGATTTTCTCCTGAAGCGTTGAAAAATCGCATCCTTGATTCTGACTGTAAAATAGTTATCACTGCAGATGAATCAGTTCGCGGTGGTAGAAAAACACCCTTAAAAGCAAATACTGATAAAGCATTAGAAAATTGTCCTAATGTCCATACAGTTATTGTAATAAAAAGTAATGGTTCTGAAATTGTCTGGCACGAAGAGAATGATATCTGGTATCAAGAAGCATGTGAAAGTGCTTCTATCGATTGCCCGCCAGAGGAAATGGATGCGGAAGATCCCTTATTTATTCTGTACACCTCAGGTTCAACTGGAAAACCAAAAGGGGTTCTGCATACAACTGGTGGCTATTTAGTCTATGCGGCAATGACTCACAAATATGTATTTGACTACCATGATGGAGATATTTACTGGTGTGCAGCAGATATAGGCTGGATTACAGGTCATACTTATATCGTTTATGGCCCTTTATGTAATGGTGCTACGACCCTTATGTTTGAGGGCTTACCTACCTATCCTGACGCTGGACGTTGTTGGCAGGTAATTGATAAACATCAGGTTAATATTTTTTACACAGCACCCACGGCACTAAGAGCATTAATGAGGCAAGGAAATCAATTCGTCGAACAACATAGCAGAAAGTCGTTACGAACTTTGGGAACAGTGGGAGAGCCGATTAATCCAGAGGCGTGGGAATGGTACTATCATATTGTCGGTGACGCGCGCTGTCCTGTTGTTGACACCTGGTGGCAGACAGAGACAGGAGGCATTCTTATAACACCGCTTCCTGGCGCCACTGATCTAAAACCTGGATCGGCTACCAGACCATTTTTTGGAATAGAGCCGTGCATTGTTGATGAGCAGGGTAATGAGCTTGCAGGAGAGGCCGAGGGCACATTATGTATGAAGCGTTCCTGGCCAGGGCAGATGCGCACAGTCTACGGTGATCACCAGCGTTTTGTTGATACTTATTTTTCTCAGTTTAAAGGGAAATATTTTACCGGTGACGGTGCCCGTCGTGATGAAGATGGTTACTATTGGATCTCTGGGCGTATGGACGATGTATTAAATGTATCCGGTCATCGTATGGGTACTGCAGAAATAGAAAGCGCTTTGGTACTGCACTATTCAGTGGCTGAAGCTGCTGTAGTGGGATATCCACACGATATTAAGGGGCAAGGTATTTATGCCTATGTTACTTTGATGAAAGGTATTGAGCCTACAGAAGAACTACGTAAAGAACTGGTACAGCAAGTTCGTAGTGAAATTGGGCCTTTTGCAAGTCCTGACGTGATCCAGTGGGCACTGGGTTTACCGAAGACACGTTCAGGCAAGATCATGCGGCGGATCTTAAGAAAGGTTGCGGCCAATGAACTGGATAACCTTGGTGATACCAGCACCCTTGCTGATCCTTCTGTTGTAGATGAGTTGGTAGAGAATCGGTCGAATTAGTTGAGATTATTTACAATCCAAAGCAAGGGCCCTAGCAAAAATCCCCACTTCCTCCCTTATGAAAGGGAGGAAGTGGGGATGCTTAACTACACGGTTTTCAGTATAGCATTAAGCGTTATACTTGGTCGCATGGCCTTTGTCACCAATTCTGTGTCAGGATGGTAGTAACCGCCAATATCTACGACTTTTCCTTGTGCCGCATTTAGTTCGGTGACAATTTTTTCTTCATTGTCCGTAAGCTGTTGTGCTATCGGAGTGAATTGCGCTTTTAATTCCTGATCATCACTCTGCTCAGCAAGCATCTCTGCCCAATACAAGGCGAGATAGAAGTGGCTTCCTCTATTATCAAGTTTGCCTACCTTACGTGATGGAGATTTATTGCTATTGAGAAACTTACCAATCGCCCGATCAAGTGTGTTGGCGAGTACTTTTGCTTTATCATTTTGAGATTTATTAGCTAGATCCTCGATTGATACTCCCAGTGCTAAAAATTCACCTAAGGAATCCCAACGTAAATGACCTTCTTCCATAAACTGCTGCACGTGTTTTGGAGCAGAACCACCAGCACCAGTCTCAAATAGTCCACCTCCAGCTAATAACGGGACGATAGATAGCATTTTTGCACTAGTACCTAATTCAAGTATTGGGAATAAATCAGTTAAATAATCACGTAGTACATTGCCGGTTACAGAAATTGTGTCACTTCCTTCTTTTACCCTATCCAGGGTAAAGCCTATTGCTTCTACCGGGGCTAGAATCTGTATCTCCAGACCATCGGTATCGTGATCTTGTAAATACTGGTTTACTTTAGTGATGAGGTTGGCATCGTGAGCGCGATTTTTATCAAGCCAGAATATAGCTGGTGATCCTGTTGCCCTGGACCTGTTGACAGCCAACTTTACCCAGTCCTGAATAGGGGCATCTTTGGTTTGACACATTCGCCAGATATCACCTTTCTCGACCACATGTTCCAGTAAAGTCTGATCGTTGCTATCGACAACACGCACTGTACCATTTGTCGGGACTTCAAAGGTTTTATCATGGGAGCCATATTCTTCTGCTTTTTGCGCCATCAAGCCAACATTAGCAACATTGCCCATTGTAGTAACATCAAAGGCACCATTAGCCTTGCAAAATTCAATCACTGCCTGGTAAATACCTGCATAGCAGCGATCGGGGATCATTGCTTTGATGTCATGCAGCTCGCCATCTGGACCCAACATTTGGCCTGATGTACGAATGGCGGCAGACATGGAGGCATCAATGATGATGTCACTTGGTACATGTAAGTTAGTAATCCCCTTGCCTGAGTTAACCATGGCCAATCCCGGTCGTGTTTTGTAGACCGCCTGGATATCTGCCTCGATTTCAGCCTGCTGTGCTTCTGGCAGACACTTTATTTTTGCATAGATATCACCTAGTCCGTTATCAGGGTTAATGGCTAATTCTTCGAATAAGCCCGCATATTTTTCAAATATGTCTTTGTAATAAACTTTTATACAGTGTCCAAACATAATGGGATCAGATACTTTCATCATGGTAGCTTTCAAGTGCAATGATAGTAGTACCCCTTTTACTAAGGCGTCTTCAATTTGTTCTTCAAAGAATGCACGCAGCGCGTTCCTATTCATAACCGCTGCATCGATTACTTCTCCGGTAAGAACGTTCGTGCTTTCTTTTAGTGCTATGGTATTGCTTTTTTCATCTATAAACTCAATTCGAACACTGCCTTCCTTTTCAATTACAGCTGATTGCTCACTGGAATAGAAATCCCCGTTACTCATATGCGCAGCATGTGATTTGGAATTTACACTCCATGCACCCATTGAATGTGGGCTCTTCTTGGCAAAGGCTTTTACCGGTAGCGCGACACGTCGGTCAGAGTTACCTTCTCTCAATACTGGGTTAACTGCGCTACCCAATACTTTTGCATAACGGGCCTTGATATCCTTTTCTGAATCATTTTCAGCTTCTATTGGATAATCGGGAATATTGTAGCCGTGATCTTGCAGTTCCTTAATTGCCGCAGTTAACTGCGGGATCGATGCGCTGATATTGGGCAGTTTGATGATGTTTGCTTCAGCTCTCTTGGTTAATTCACCAAGTTCAGCCAACGCATCTGATTGTTTCTGTTCTGCTGAGAGATTCTCGGGGAAATTTGCAATAATTCTTCCCGCAAGGGAAATGTCACTAGTTTCTACATCTACGCCAGACGATTGCGTAAATGCTTTGACGATAGGAAGTAATGAATAGGTCGCTAAAGCAGGAGCTTCATCAATTATGGTATAAATTATTGTTGAAGGTTTATTTGTCATTATTCTGCTCCCAATCTATTTAAAGCATGAGCATTCAAACGGGCAATCTACCGTTGCCTTTAGATTCCTCTAAAACTTCAAGCGCTCGAGCAAAGAATGCACTAGTATACCATTAAGAAGAGTGAGAGGGTATGAATGTGTACAATTTTTCATGGCGTATTTGTTGGCAGGAATGGATAGAAAACTGACGGCAGCAATATGGCTATCAGTGAGAATTCCCTTTTTACATTGATATATGGAGGTAGTTACCTGATTTTATAAGTCACTGGATTGACATATAGCAGTGATTTGACTAAGTTGCCATAGCAAGATCGCCGGTTTGATAATCAGCTTGCGAGCGCCTAAGAAATACTGCTAAAAGAGAGTCAACCTGTTTTAGCATAAGCTGAATGCGGGTTTTTTTGTGCGGGATGCACTATATGTCGCGGGATGACAGGAAGCCCAAAGCGACTATGCCTTAATTTAGGATACCTTAACCTTGCAAGCAGCATGTATTTTTTGGTCAGACTGACTCTTCTGGTAGATATTAAATGATTAATTACTAGGAGACTGTTATGTCCAAGATAGATCCAAATTTGTATGCCTTAGATACCCTCGCAGTCCGCGCAGGTCAGGAGAGGAGTAGCGAGGGTGAACAAAGTGAACCTATATTCGTTAATTCCAGCTATGTTTTTAAAGATGCTGCAGAAGCCGCTGCTCGCTTTGCTGGAGATAAACCAGGCCATGTATATTCGCGTTTTACCAATACAACGGTGCGTGTTTTTGAGGAACGCCTGGCAGCAATGGAAGGTGGAGAGCGTTGTATCGCGACATCTTCTGGAATGGCTGCTATTTTGACCATCTGTATTTCTTTGTTTCAAGCTGGAGATCATATCGTATCATCACGGAGTATATTTGGTACAACAGTTAATCTATTCGACAATATTCTTAGCAAATTCGGACTTAAAACAAGTTTTGTTGGCCTTGACGATTACGATGCCTGGGAAGCCGCGATTACCCCAGCGACCAAACTACTTTTTCTGGAGACGCCTTCGAACCCGCTGACAGAGATAGCCGATATTCAAAGGCTCGCAGATTTAGCCAAACAGAACGATTGTCTGTTAGTGGTTGATAATTGTTTTTGTTCACCAGCTCTACAGAAACCGATTTCCCTTGGTGCTGATGTTGTTGTCCACTCCGCAACGAAATATCTAGATGGACAAGGTCGTTGTATTGGCGGCGCGATTGTTGGCAAGGAAGAGTTGCTTGGAGACAAGGTGTTTGATTTTCTTCACAGTGCCGGACCCTCTATGAGTTCATTTAACGCCTGGGTATTTTTAAAGGGACTGGAGACACTTAATGTTCGTATGCGTGTCCATTGTGAAAATGCCCAGCGTATTGCAGATTGGCTGAATAATCAGAAAAGTATTGAAAAGGTCTATTATCCTGGGTTAGAGAATCATCCGCAGCACGAACTGGCGAAGTCGCAACAATCTGGATTTGGAGGGATTATCAGTTTCGTAGTAAAAGGAGGAAGGAGTGCGGCATGGAAATTAATAGACGCGACAAATATTTATTCTATTACAGCAAATCTTGGTGATACCAAGAGTACAATCGTTCACCCGACAACAACAACACATCATAAATTGACGGATGAGCAACGACTTGAGACTGATATCGTAGAAGGTTTGATCCGAATTTCTGTCGGATTTGAAGATGCGAATGACTTAATAGAGGATCTGGAAAAAGCGCTAGCATATGTATAAAAGAAAATATTCCTTAGCGCTCTGCACCGACTGTGGTTTAATCTTTTCTTAGAGTGAGTTGTATTTTTAATATAACGATAGTAACAGGGGAGACAGAGCTATGAACTTATATTTTAAGCAAATGATGAAAATCACATTGCTGTTAGTATTGAGTATCTTGTGTCTAGCTACTTATGCTCAGAATTCACGCCTTGATAATGTAACGATCACAACACAAAAATTACCGATGATATCTATATGCCAATTGGCCAGGGCGGTAATTTGGGCCTGTCGGCTGGTGAAGATAGAACATTTTTAATCGACGATCAATTTGCACCCATGACCGATAAGATATTGGCTGCAATCAATATTATATCTAAAGACCTTGTTAAATATGTGATCAATACGCATTGACATGGAGATCATACGGGAGGTAATGAAAATATTGGTAAGACGGGGGCGGTCATTGTTGCTCATGATAATGTTCGCCAGAGAATGAGCCAAGTAAATGGTGATACTCCTGCTTCGCCGAAAGATGCATTACCAGTTATTACTTTTAGTGAAGATATCTCGTTTTACCTGAATGGTCATGACACACATGTCAGTCATCAAAGAAATACACATACTGATGGTGACACTTTATATATTTTAAAGATACAAATGTTATTCATGCCGGAGATATGTTCTTTAATGGTGCTTATCCATATGTGGATGTTAAAGGGGACGTTAGACGGAATTATTGCAGGTGTGAATCGCGTGCTTGGTTTGGTTGATGAACAGGCCAAGATTATTCCTGGCCATGGGCCATTGCCGGGTAAGAAAGAGTTGTATATCGTGACGTTCTGGTGATAACCAGAGACAGGATTAAAAAGCTAATTGATGAGGGCAAGACAGAAGATGAAGTTGTTGCTTTAAAGCCTATGGCTGAGTTTGATAAGGAGTGGGGTGCATGGTTTATTAATCCAGAAAGATTTTTATGGCTTTCTTATAAAAGTTTGAAATAGATCAGTAGGCAGTTTTTAAAGATAAGTACTTTTGGGTTTCGTCGCTTACGCCACCCTCGGCTCTGGCCTCCAAATGACGCTACCAAATTAAAGCTCATTCAGCGACAATTACCGGATGATTAATGCAAACAGGTACATAAAGATACCGATTTCCAGTTGAAATTATCCAATATACAGTATGGCTTTATTATCGATTTAGTTTGAGT
>Ga0056106_100155_pt1 | contig 11734 bp, 13 predicted proteins | sample WorMetcrassitun1_FD_77012 | JGI IMG/M metagenome (GOLD analysis project Ga0056106, IMG submission 77012) | Marine gutless worms symbiont microbial communities from Max Planck institute for Marine Microbiology, Germany - Olavius crassitunicatus.1 ... | reverse complement strand
TGATCCGGATGCCGGCGGTTCAGGACCGAGTCAAAAAGATTTTTGGCAAAGAACCCAACAAGAGCGTTAATCCCGATGAAGTGGTTGCCTGCGGCGCTGCCATCCAGGGCGGTGTCCTCCAGGGTGACGTCAAGGATGTATTGCTGCTGGATGTGACGCCGCTATCGCTGGGCATTGAAACCCTGGGCGGTGTGATGACACGGCTGATTGAAAAAAATGCGACCATTCCCACCAAGAAAAGTCAGGTTTTTTCCACGGCCGCCGACAATCAGCCGGCCGTATCGATCCATGTCCTGCAGGGTGAGCGGGAAATGGCCGGTCAAAATAAAACGCTGGGCCGTTTCGAATTGGTAGGGATTCCACCGGCACCGAGGGGCATTCCCCAAATCGAGGTGGGTTTCGATATTGATGCCAACGGTATTGTGAATGTTTCGGCCAAGGATACCGCCACCGGCAAAGAGCAGTCGATTCAGATTACCGCGTCAAGTGGGCTATCCCAGGAAGAAATCGACGCCGCTATTCAGGATGCTGAACAACACGCCGAGGAAGACAAAAAGAAACGCGAATTGATTGATGCGCGTAACTCAGCGGATTCATTGATTTACACAACTGAGAAATCGATCAAGGATCTGGGCGATAAGGTAGACGACGAGACCAAGGCCAAGGTGGAATCCGGAGTGGCTGATCTTAAAAAAGCCATGGAAAGCGATGATGTAGAACAGATGAAGCAAGCAAGTGAGGCCCTCAGCCAGACATCACATAAACTGGCCGAGGCCATGTATCAGCAGGCGGCTCAATCCGGAGAAGGTCAGCCGGGTGCCGGCGATGCGGGGGCAGACCCGTCACAGCCCGGTGGTGGCGATTCACAAGCGGCCGGCGGTGCGGATGACGATGTCGTCGATGCGGATTTTGAAGAGGTCAAAGACGATAAATAGCATCGGTATGATTGTTTATCTAAATAATTCCCGCGGTGGCCATGAATGCACCGCGGGTTTTTTTATGCAATGCGAAGATCTAATGACAATGTTGACACCATCGATCATTTTTTCTATTTTACGCGAGCCATGACAAGGTTTTACACGAGCCATGACAAGGAGCAAGCCCGATGGTGGAACAGATGATAAATCGTAGCGATGACCCGGCTGCACGGAAACATACCCGCTGGATTGAGGGGATGGTTACCTATGGCCGTATGATTAAATTCAGCCACTCGGTTTTTGCCTTGCCATTTGTTTTGGTGGCGGTAATTTTGATCCAGCGGCAATACCCGATCCAAATCATGGATATCGGCTGGATTATTCTGGCCATGGTGAGTGCCCGATCAGCGGCGATGGGGGTTAACCGGGTTGTGGATGCGCGGATTGATGGGGAAAATCCCCGCACCCGGATGCGGGAAATTCCCACGGGCCGCATCTCTTCTACCGCCGCTATCGTTTTTATTGCGATCTCCTCGGGGGTTTTTCTGCTGGCGTCAGCCATGCTGGGTCGACTTTGTTTTTATACCGCCGTTCCGATTCTGGCGATTCTGTTTTCCTATTCTTATGCCAAACGGATTACCTGGCTTACGCACCTTTACCTGGGATTTACGATTTCCCTTGCGCCCCTGGGGGCCTGGGTGGCACTGACCAAAACATTTTTTGGCCCCATCTGGCTGCTATCGGTGGCGCTTTTAACCTACATTGCCGGGTTCGATATATTGTATGCCTGCCAGGATATCGATTTTGACCGTAAAGCCGGTCTTTTTTCCATACCGGCCCGGTTTGGTGCCCGGCGGGCAATGAAAATCGCCACGGCCCTGCATGTCATTGCCTTTATTGCCTTTGCAGCGATGTTCCCGGTTTTCCAAATGAATGGGGCGTTTCTGGTGACTGTGATCATTATCGGGATTTTGCTCATCATTGAGCATTTGATCGTGAGCCCCGATGATTTATCTCGAATTAATGTGGCGTTTTTTCAAATGAATAGTCTGGTTTCGGTTGTCCTGTTTCTTGGCGTGATGACAGATGAAATTTTGAGACGGCTGGTGTGAAGTGGTACCGGTCTTAGAAAAAAGAATTTAAATGAGCCCATACGCATGAGATCAAGAACAATGATCAACACCTTGCAGGAATTCATTGCGGCCATTGATGCGGCTGGCGAGTTGGTCCGCGTCACGAAAGAAGTGGATCCGGTGCTTGAAATCAGTCGATTGACCGATTCCGAATCCAAAAAGCCCCGGGGGGGAAACGCACTGCTGTTTACTAACGTCCGTGGGTCCAAATTTCCCGTTGCCACCAATCTGTTCGGCAGTTCGATAAGAATTCGGATGGCATTGAATGTCGATGACCTGGACGATCTGGGCCGTCGGGTTGAACAATATGTTGATTTTCATCCGCCGCGCTCGATTAAGGATGCCCTGGGCCTGATTCCCATGGCGTTAGATGCCGCCCGGTTTTTCCCCCGAACATTTCGGGGAAAGCGTCCCCCTTGTCAAGAGGTGGTGTACACCGGTGATGATGTGGATCTGGCGTGTCTGCCGGTGATCCAATGCTGGCCCAAGGACGCGGGCAGATTCATTACCCTGCCGCTGGTGTTTACTAAAAGCCTGTCAAGCGGTAAACGGAATGTGGGCATGTATCGGATGCAAATCTACGACGCCCGCACCACCGGGATGCATTGGCACATCCATAAAGACGGCGCCCACTTTTACAGCGAATACGCAGACGCAGGCCAACGCATGCCGGTGGCCGTGGCCATCGGTGCGGATCCGGCCACGGTCTATGCCGCTACGGCCCCCATGCCCCAGGGGATGGACGAGATGATGCTGGCCGGTTTTATTCGCAGAAAACCGGTAAAGTTGACCCGATGTCTAACCAACGACCTGATGGTTCCAGCAGAGGCTGAGTTTATCCTGGAAGGATATGTTGAGCCCGGTGAACTGCGCTGGGAAGGCCCGTTTGGAGATCACACCGGCTACTATTCCCTGGCGGATGATTACCCGGTTTTTCATGTTACCGCATTGACCCATCGGAAAAACCCTGTTTACCAGACCACTCTGGTGGGGCGGCCCCCCATGGAAGATTGTTACCTGGCGAAAGCCACCGAACGCCTTTTTCTACCCATGCTGCGTACCGTTATCCCCGAGATCCGGGACTACTATTTCCCATGGGAAGGGGTGTTTCATAATCTGGTCGTGGTCTCCATCAATAAAGCTTACCCCGGCCATGCCCAAAAAGTGATGAGCGGCCTGTGGGGTCAGGGGCAGATGAGTTTTTGCAAAACCATCGTCGTGGTGGATGCCGATGTTGATCCCCAGGACGCCGGCCAGGTTCTTCAAACACTCGTCGAACGGCTGGATATCCAGTCGGACCTGACCCACGCTACCGGGGTACTCGATGTGCTGGACCATTGCTCGCCGTTTGCAAACTTTGGCCGGAAGCTTGGTATTGATTTGACCGCGCGGGTTGGCGAAGAGCCCCCCCGGCCAAATTCTCGGCCAGGTTCCCGATCAGATTCCCGACCAGGTTCAGGGCTCGAAGCGTTAAAAACACGGGTGCCGGGAATTGTGGCCCTTCGGGAACTAATGCCCCGGCAGTCCGGTGACTCAACCCGGCGGATTCGACTGATCGCGATGTCTGTCACCAAATCCGAGCAACGGGGCGGGAGCGCATTTGCCGAAGAATTGTTGGCAAGCGATACATTGGCTCCCCTTGACATCGTGATATTGTTCGATGCTTCCATCGATCTTGGGGATGAATCGTGCCTTTTGTGGAAAATGTTTAATAATGTTGATCCCGGACGGGATCTGTTTATTCGAGATACAAACGGGGTCATTGATGCCTGCCGCAAGGGACCCGCGGATGGCCATCAGCGAGACTGGCCGGAAGAACTCACATTTGATTAAGGAACACCCATATGCCGCCCATTATAAACATCGTCGGTCTATCGAAATCAGGCAAAACCACCCTGGTTGAAAAACTCATTCCCGAACTAAAGCGCAGGGGGCATCGCATCGGCACCATCAAACATGCCCATCACGGGTTTACTCTGGACCAAGAAGGAACGGACAGTGCAAGACACCGGGCAGCCGGGGCCGACGCAGTCATCGTTTCCTCCCCAGACGCCATGGCCATGGTTAAAACACAGTCCGATGAATCGCTCAGTAATCTGGTCGTCTTTTTGCAAGACATGGACCTGGTAATCGTAGAAGGCTACAAACGTAAAGGTTATCCGAAAATCGAAATCTGTCGGGCGGCCAATCAAAAACCGCCCATCCACCCACCGGTTGACAATTTGATCGCATTTGTTTCCGATATGGGCATCGAGATGAACGTTCCCACTTTTGGACTGGATGAAGTCGAGCGGTTAGCCGATCTGATCGAAAAGCGGTTTTTTTTAGATTGTAACCAAAATGGTTTGTTGGGCTCATATAACGATATGATCTTAAGTCAATTAATAAAAACCAGCGATGAAAAACATGGACAATCGTCTTAAAACCACATATATCAAAGGGAAAAGAGATGAAAGAACTGATGACGATGCTGGCTGTTATTGGGGTATGGGTCTTTCTTCAAGCCTATCTGCTCCCAAAGCTCGGCGTATCCACGTGAATGAAAGAATCCTGTCAGGTGACAGACAAGACCAAGAATGCCAACAAATCCAAGGAAATCTCAGACCAGGAATAAGAACCAGGACGATGATGCCGAGCTGGTCCAGGCCATCCAGTCTGGACGGGCCGATCTATTCCAGACCCTGGTATCCCGATACGAAGAAAAATTGTATAATTTCGGGCTTCGGATGTGCCGGAACGTTCCCGATGCCGAGGATCTGGTTCAAGATACGTTTTTAAATGCTTTTAAATATTTAAAGGGATTTCGGCAAGAAGCCAAATTTTAAAAACTGGCTATACCGGATCGCGACCAGTGTCTGCATCAAGAAACGACGAAAAAAAAGTGCGCACCGGAACGAACCCTTTCCATGACGGATTTTTTGCCCAGGGACGAAGCGGAGATGGCCCAGAAGACTCCCCGTTGGGCCACGATTCCCCTGGACCAGCTTTTAAATGAGGAGCTGGCAGGTCAATTGAACGGCGCGATACATGCCCTGCCACCCAAATACAGGATGGTGGCGGTATTACGGGATATCGAGGGCTTTTCAACCAGTGAGACGGCAAAGATCCTTGATATTACCCCGGCCAATGTCAAAGTTCGACTTCACCGGGCCCGTCTTTTTCTACGAGAAGAATTGAAAGAATATTTTAAGCATGACCAAAACATCCCATCAACATGACAAACATTGTCTCGAATTATTCCAGAAACTGTCGGAATACATCGACCAGGAGCTGGACGAGGGCAATTGCCGGAAAATTGAACAGCACCTTAAAGACTGTACCCCCTGCCAGGCCTGTCTGGAAACCTTGAAGGCCACTACCGGATTGTGCCATCGAATAAAGACAGCACAGGTACCGCCTGAACTGTCTGATCGATTACGGAAGATGGTTCATGAATTAACAGCTTAAATACCGATTTTTTTCGATTTATCCTTTCAACCTGTATTTGATTTCCACCAGGCAGCTATTGCAGGGAAAAGCGCCGCAGGGCGACATTTTATCCGTGGTAAGCACATTAACATTGCCCCCCGCATCAATTCCATCGTCATCCGGATGATACCAGGCACCGGCATCCAGGCTGGCCACCCCCGGCATGATCCGATCGGTCACTTTGGCTGGCGAATGCAGTTTGCCCCGATCATTGTAAACAAGAACGGCGTCGCCATCGGAAATGCCGCGTACTTTCGCGTCGGTTGGATGTATCCAGATGGCGTCATCCCCTTTTTCCTTAAAATGGGGGATGTTGTCGAACTGCGAATTGACCCGGGTACGGGTATGGGGGCTGATGAGCTGGATCGGAAATTTTTCGGCCAGCGGGTCCTTGGGGCCTTCCCACGGTTCCATGTATTTAGGAATGGATGGAATGAGGGGGTTGCCCATTTCGGCGATGGTTTGACTGTCGATTTCGATTTTCCCGGACGGGGTTGGAAACGGATTGTTTTTCAAATCTTCTATCTGTTTGCGAAAGGCTACCCAGGGCTCTTTGAATGATAGGCGGTGCACCTCCTGCTGTTTGAGTTTTGCGTATCCGGGCAGCTCTGGTGTTGCGTCTACAGACGATTTAAGCCATTGGCTATCCGATTTAGGATTAAAGTCTTTCAATTCAAGCCGATTGGCCAGTTCGGTGAAAATGGCCAGATCAGAGCGAACGTCATGTGGCAGGTCAACCACTTTATTCATGAAAATAGTGTAAGGACCACCGATCCAGGGCACGCCGGCATCATTTTCTTCCATGAAGTGGGTGATCGGTAAGATGATGTCCGCATATTGGCTGGTGGGCGTCATAAACAGCTCATGAACAACGATAAATTCCATCTGTTTCAGCGCCTTGACGCCCTTATTGATATTTAAAAACTGATTTAAAAGATTGCAGCCAGCAATATACAGCATCTTATAATCGACGGGAAAACCACCCGATTTTCCCTTGAGCCACGCATCGTAAATCTCGGTCACGTGTATTGTCGGGAACCGGTCGGGGAGCACGGGAAAAGATGGTGCCAACCGGCCCAGGTCCAAGACGTCGGTTCCACCGGCGACATGCCCGCCGGCCACTCCGATATTTCCGGTCATCGCCGAAAGAACGTTGGCCACGCGGTGAAACTGCTCACCGAAGGCGGTGCGCCCAGGTGCCCAACCGGTGCACAACGCAGCTGGCTTGTTCGTGGCATATTCTCTGGCCAGAGCTTGAATGTCATCTTTCGGAACACCGGTTATTTCTGATGCCCATTCGGGGGTTTTGGAAATGCCGTCTGTTTCTCCCAACACGTATGCCTTAAATTGATCAAACCCAATGGTATACCTATCGATAAATTCATGATCGTATAAATTTTCGACGCAAATGACGTAGGCCATGGCAATCAACATGGCGGTGTCGGTAGTGGGTTTAATCGGGATCCATTTTTCAGCAAGGGTCTGGGTCGAAGGACTCAGGCGCGAGTCAACGGAAATAATTTTGATCCCTTTTTTCTTGGCCCTGGAAAGATAAGACGCGGTATCAGGCCCGAAGCGCGAAATAGCGGGGTTCCACCCCCATAGAATAATTAAATCCGCCAAAAGCAGATTATCGCGGCTGTTGCCGGTATGAATTGATCCAAATGTGGCCCGGGACACAAATCCGGCCGCTTCCATGGATGTGCTGCCCCATACGCGGGTACTTCCCCCAAGCAGATTGAAAAAGCGACTGGCCGCCTTTCGGCTGCCATGCAATGTACTTTCGTTGCCGTAATAGTCCATGAGGAAAATTGATTGTGGCCCTAAGGCGTCTATTACGCGGACAAGTTCCCGGACAATCGTTTCAAGGGCCTCATCCCAGGATATCGGCTTAAATTGTCCGCTGCCCCTTTCCCCGGTCCTTTTCAACGGATGGGTCAATCGCCTGGGTGAATAGACCACATGCTGCTGCGAGAGTCCGCGAATGCAGGCTTTTAAACCGGGTGGGTGCGTGTTGTCGGTCGTGATCTTTGTGATTTTCCCATCGGATACATGAACCCGTAACAAACAGCGTGCGCCACAATCGTATGAACATGTCGTTGTGATGATTTCTTTGTCGGTTTTTGCTTTCATATCCAACTTGTCCATGAAATGGCATAAATAATCAATTCGATATCGGATTCAATCGGAACAAAACTTCATACCTGTCATGAGAATTGAATTGCGCTCAGTCCAACACGTCCATTGGTGGATTTAACTGTTGAGAGTCTCTTTTCCAGACATAAGATATTTTTTACAACGCATTTCCAACAGGTTACAAGCAGGCTGTATAAAGAGATCATGCTATCGTTACCTCTTTTTCCAATATAGGGGGCAAGGCCATATCGGAAAACGGGTTAAATCCGAGGAAAGAACCGTCCGATGTTAATCGATACTCAATTACAAAACGAATATACGAAAGAAACCAAGGCACCATTTACGGATAGTCTCACCGGCCTGCTTAATTACGGATTTTTTAATATTTCTTTGGATCGTGAAGTGAAAAGATGCGCACGAAGCGGAGAGTCGTTTACATTGGCATTAATCGACCTGGACGGCTCAGGGTATCCGGATGGTTTGAAGGGCGAAGAAATCTCCACAGTGGTCAGGATCATGGCGGTGGTGGACATTTACGACGCCTTGGTCACGGATCGGCCCTACCGGAAAGGGCTGGCAATAGAAAAGGCGTTCCAAATCCTGCGCAAAGATGGTGCCAATGGAAAGCTTGATAAAGATATTGTCGAGCAGCTAATAGAGCAGGTTGGATGACAATCGCTCTTTTCATTCACCCACCACTTGAATTAACATTGCCTGGATGATACCGTTTGCCGCTGGTACATAGCCGGGTGGAATCCATACCCCCTTTTTCGAAAAAGAAAACAAACCAAAAGAAATCTCTCGTAAAATGCGGCCATTCAGGTTTCCCGCAATGCAGGAGGCGCCCGCACAAAAATAAGTAGTTGGGAATGGAGAATCATCATGGAGATGACGATACTGGAAAAGCGAACCATCGTGGCCGAAGAACTGGCGCCGGTGCTGAAGGCTTTCGCTCGTGAACTGGGCTTTGGAAAAGTCAGGGAGACCCTGGCCGAAGCCAATATAAATTCTTCACGAAAATTCGGCCGTGAACTATCGGATAAGCTGGGCTCAGCTACGATCACAGATTTTGTTCGCGAACTCAAGAGTTGGAGTGCCGGGGGGGCCTGGAAGGAGAAGTGCTAGCACAAACCGAAAAAACTTTTTTCTTCAATGTCACCCGTTGCCGGTATGCCGAGGCGTATGAAAAACTGGGGATAAAAGACCTGGGGGTAGCCCTTTCCTGCTGCAGGGATTTTGGTTTCATTGAGGGGTTTAATCCCAAAATAAAATTGGTCCGCACCCAGACAATTATGGAGGGGGCGGAGACATGTGATTTTCGCTACTACCTTGAAGAATGACGATTGGTAATAGATCGGCCCGAGAGAAATCTCCGGGATAAACGAACGAGGTTTTGGATGGATGACTTAAAGAACTGCCCCGAAGGGCGGCTTATATTACTTTTCAGATAAATAGTTATTGCTTCAAGTTTTTCAACAACACGCTATGAGAAGGTAATAGTCACACTACCGTTGCTTCCGGTTGTTCCATCTGTGCCACTTATACCTGTTCCACCGAGACTGCCGGCTCCACCAACCAGTACCAATGTAACCGCAGTGGCTCCGAATGCAATCAGTTCAAGGGTTTTTCTTCTTGAACGCTCCTTTTTCCCTAAAGGATTGTCATTTTGCATGTCTGCTCCCATTATGTTTCTGCTTTGTATAATGCGATTGTTCTCGGCATAAAACGTGCCAGACCAAACCTGTTTTAAATACCAATGCCCCGTGTTGCTCCTTTCTTGTTGATATTCCACCAAAAATAGAGAATTCATTAATGGCTTTCAACAAGTTGAAAAGGTCCTCGCGATAGGATAATAGAACGAAAACGACACTTCGAACCGTCATAAATCATTCGATTATCACGGAAAAAATGAAACTCTCAATCAAAAATCCCACACCTTTCCCATTGACTTTGGTAAGGGTTAGTGCCAAAAGCCCCCATGGTTGATTCTAAAGAAAAAACACACTGGAAAATTATCATCGCGCTTAGCCTGGTGCACTTCAGCGGTGATTTCTACAGTTCTTTTATCAGCCCTTTGTTTCCCGTCTTTATAGACAAGATGGGGCTGAGTCTGGCCCAGGTGGGTCTTCTTGCAGGTATCTCCCGCTTTTTAATGTTCATCATCCAGCCCATGTCGGGCTACTGGGCGGATCGTCACCCTTCGCGCCGTTTTATTTTGATCGGCTTGCTCATGCCTATTTTATTCACTCCTTTGGCGGGGGTGACAACCGGTTTTTACGGACTACTGGTCTGTATTGTCATTGGCTCTACGGGATCATCCCTGTTTCATCCGCCGGTCACGGGTATGGTGCCCGAATATGCCGGCCCTAAACTTGGATTGGCCATGTCCATGTATAACACTGCCGGGACCCTGGCCTTTGGTGTCGGGCCTATCTTCATTACCTGGTATGTAACCCGGTTTGGGCTCAGAGCGATGCCGGCGACCGTGGCCATCGGTCTTGTGGCCTGGATCTATTTTTATTGGGCCATTCCCAAACCCCACCGGGAAGGTTTGGCCCAATATGGTTTCTTAGAGACCTTTCGGCAAACCCTGGGGAATGTTTGGAAACCGATCTTGCTGATCTGGATCATCATGGTGATGCGATCGCTGGTGGGGCAGGCATTAATGACCTTTCTACCGGTGCTTTGGGTGCAGAGAGGGCATACCGTTTTTTCCGCAGGTATCCTTTTTTCAATCTTTACCATTTCAGGGACGGTTGCCGGTATTCTCTGCGGTTATCTTTCCGATCGGATGGGGTATAAACGCCTCCTATGGATCACCCATGGTCTCATGGCGCCTTTCCTGCTCCTGTTTTTATTGGCGCCCGGTAAATGGATATATCCGGCGACGATATTGGCCGGTAGCTTTACCATGGCGTCTTTGCCCCTTGGCGTGGTGATGGCCCAGAAAATCGCGCCCAGGGGTCGCTCTATGGTCGCTAGCCTGATGATGGGCCTGGCCGTTGGAACCGGTGGAATTCTTTCACCCATTATCGGTATGCTGGGCGATATTTTTACCATCCAGAGCGTACTCATGGTACTCGTGTGTACGCCCGTTTTATCGCTGATTCCCATATACTTTGCACCGGAAGTCGGCAATCGTACGGATAAACAATCTTGACAGAAATATGTCGCGGGATGTATTTATCTGGTTGTAAAGTATTTTTTTATAATTGAAACATTTTCTGAAAAGGAGATGTTCGATGAAGAACAATAAGTTTATTTGTATGTGTGGCGCTTATACTTTCCTTTGTGGTTGCCGGCAGTACCATGGCAGCGAGCAGAATATTTTTTGGTATTGCCACTTGGGGGTACCGGAGGAACCTATTACCCGTTAGGTGGAATGCTGGCACAGCTGATTTCCAATGCCGTTGAAATTGATGGGGAAAAATTGTCTGCTACGGCAGAGACCGGCAATGCTTCTGTTGCGAACGCATCATTATTAGGAAGAGAGGGAATCGAGTCCGCTTTTGTCGCTGCTGATATTCTTGATGCCGCTTTTAAAGGGGAAAAACAGTTTAAAGGTAAAGCCCTCAAGAATATCCGTGCGCTGGGTGCCCTGTATCCGGAGACAGTTCAATTGGTCGTCCGGGGAAATTCCGGTATCAACACCTTCATGGACATTAAAGGTAAATCGGTTTCCTCGGGATCTCCCGGTTCCGGTCAACGGCAGCTCCTAGGCGACCTGGATGCGTCCCTGATCACCGCTGGCAGCCCCACGGCGTCCGTTATGGAACTGGCCAATCATCATGCCATCAAGATCGTTCCGTTGACGGGTGCACCCATAGCCAAGCTCCGTGAAGTTCAACCCTATTATGCGGAAACCATCCTGCCGGCCGTGGATGAATAAAACTAGGCCCAGGTAATAAAAATTTATGTTAAACCCGACCCTTCCCGCCCTGAATGATGCCGAGGAAGACTGGTAGTGTAATTTATTTTGTGTGAAATTGATAAAGCTCGAAAAAAAGGCGCTTTCCCTTTATAAGGGTGTCGACGAAAACATCCACAAAGAAAGGAGAAGCGCCAATGAAGATGGAAATC
>Ga0056106_100152_pt1 | contig 11829 bp, 12 predicted proteins | sample WorMetcrassitun1_FD_77012 | JGI IMG/M metagenome (GOLD analysis project Ga0056106, IMG submission 77012) | Marine gutless worms symbiont microbial communities from Max Planck institute for Marine Microbiology, Germany - Olavius crassitunicatus.1 ... | reverse complement strand
GATGGTTCGTGGCCCCGATAAGGTTATGATGCACCTGATGTTTGGGGTTGTCGCTTTGTTTGCGGATCAACTCCTTAAATTGACTGGTTACTGATGAAATGAGTTTTGCAAGAGGCTCATAGGTAACAACCTGATGTTTAACAAGATTGAATACAAAGATTTGATTTCCTTCTTCTAGTTTCCCAAGACTGCTATGTCCGAACAGGAAGTCCATTGGATCTTCAGCGTCTATCCAACCATCGTACTGCTTGCCGATCTGACCATCAAAATCGGCCTGTCGTTTCGCGTAATCATGCGTAAACGTCCCCACGGTATCACCTTTGCCTGGTTAATAGTTATCCTGCTCATTCCCTTTGCTGGAGCGATCGTCTATCTGTTTGTCGGCGAAAATCGTATTTCCGATAAGCGGGTTGCCCGCTCCAGAGATAGTCAGGACCACTATCAATACTGGCTCAATTCCCTCAAAGGCAGATCACCGGTAAACTGGGAAGATAAGGCCGACACCTGTTTGCCGCTTCATAACCAGGCCGAAAAATTGATCGGTATCCCGGCGTTGGCCGGTAACTGCCTGGAACTGATCGAAACACCTGATGAGATATTAGAGGCTATTGCCAATGACATCAGACAAGCCAAATCCACCTGTCATCTGCAGTTTTATGTCTGGCAGGAAGGCGGCAAAGTAACCGAGGTTGAAAACGCTCTGCTCGATGCCGCTTCCAGGGGTGTTACCTGCAGAATCCTCATTGACTCGATTGGCAGCAGTGATTTTCTTAAGGGCGAAAGGATAAAAAGTCTGACGGCGGCCGGTATAAAAATTCAGGAGTCTTTGCCGGCCGGCATTATCAAAGCCGTTTTCGCCCGTATCGATATTCGCAATCATCGTAAAATTGTCGTTATCGACGGGGAAATTGCCTATACCGGCAGCCAGAACATGGTTGACCCGTGTTTCTTTAAACAGGAGTCCGGCGTCGGCCAGTGGATCGATGTCATGGTAAGGATTACCGGACCCGTTGTTGAGTCCCTTGCCGGCACCTTTGTCAGTGACTGGTACCTGGAGTCGGACGATCGCATCACGAGTAGTCTTAATATCGATTCCGACATTATCAATGTCAGGCGGCGAACCGATGTGCATATCGTTGAAGATGCCGGTGACACAGCCGTTCAGCTGGTACCGTCGGGCCCCGGCCTGGTTCCGGAGGCGATCCATTCGCTGCTACTGACCACTATTTATTCGGCCCGTGATGAGCTCGTTCTGACAACCCCTTATTTCGTGCCCGACGAGCCCCTTTTAACTGCTCTTAAATCGGCAGCTCAACGAGGTGTACATGTAACGCTTATTGTCCCTGAAAAAAATGATTCGAGGCTGGTCCACTACGCCAGCAAGGCCCATTACTTTGAACTGGCCAAAACAGGCGTTAGAATCATGCTTTTTCGGGGAGGGTTGCTGCACTCCAAAACCATTACCGTGGATCGTGAGTTTTCTCTTTTTGGTTCGGTAAATCTTGATATGCGCAGTTTCTGGCTTAACTTCGAGGCTACCCTCTTTATCTACGACCGATCCTTTGCCGATAAAATACGTACAATTCAGGCCCGATATGAAGATCAATCGACGCAAATCGAGCAACAGGAGCTTGAACGAAAACCGGTCATCAATCGATTTAAAGAAAATGTAGCACTTCTAATCGGGCCTTTACTATAGGCTACCTTGAAAATTGTCTTTTTGCCCAAACTCTGCTTCTATGAAAATTTTATCCTCGACCGCACCTATATGCCTGCGGTAAAATTTCCATCCGCGCCTTGATTTTGAACCAAAATTCTAATTTTCAAGGTAGCCTGTAGTCATGCGAATCCTACTTATTTCCGACATTCACGCTAATTTTCCAGCCCTTGAGGCGATTACCAGACGTTTTGCTCCCGAGACATTTGATCTGATAATAAACGGCGGCGACACCCTGGTCTATGGTCCCTTTCCTAACCAGACCATAAACTGGCTCAGAAAATTTGGTGTTTTATCAATCCTTGGCAATACCGATCGCCATGTCATTACCCTGCTTGGCGGTAAAACTATCAAAAAACCACGTAAAGCCGAAAAAAGAATCATGTATGGCTGGACAGCCGCTGAACTGAGCGAAGACAACCGCAAATGGCTGCTGAGCCAGCCCATGTCAAGAAAAATCAAGACATCTGCTGGCTCCGGCAGCTCTGACAATCAGTACTTTTTATCGATGTTCCACGGCAGTCCGGCAGACCCCGACGAGTTCCTGTTTGCTGATACACCAGGCAGCCGCTACCGGGACCTTGCCAAGCAGGTGACGACATCACTGGTCACCGTTGGACACAGTCATAATCAATTCCACATCCAGGCTGAAGGTGTTCATTTTATCAATCCTGGCAGCGTCGGCAGGATGTTCGATGGTAAAATCAGCGGCGGTTGTGCGGTCATAACCGCTCAAAATACATCCTATGATGTGGCCCTGCACCGGGTCCCTTATTCGGCCCAGGAAGTAGCCGATGAAATCAATAGACTCCATTTTCCCTTTATCTACGCTCAGATGTATCTGCGGGGCCGCAAGCTCAATTAATATTTGCTTTCGTTATCTAACCATTGTTAGATATATTAGAGGCCACCTATTCTATAACTGATCGTCATTTACAAACCTGAAGATGGAGCCCAACCATGGCAGACAACGGAAAAAAAGAAAAAAAGTCAAAAGGCAGCAAATCCAGCATCAGACTCCAGGAACTCACCGCCCTGCGCAACATCGATTCCATGGAAAGCAAAGAAAGAACCGCTGTCTGGATAAAGAACTGGCACCTCACCTATGAAGACGAACTCAGGCGTCTTCAGGTTGAGTTGATGAAACTTCAGCAATCGATGAAAGATCAAGGCACCCGGCTGTTGTTGATTTTTGAAGGCCGTGATGCCGCCGGCAAGGGTGGAACCATCAAACGCTTTATTGCCCACCTCAATCCTCGCTACACCAGAGTGGTGGCATTGACAAAACCCAACGAAACTGAAGGTACCCAATGGTATTTTCAGCGTTATATCAGTCACCTTCCATCAGCAGGAGAAATCGTCTTTTTCGACCGCAGCTGGTACAACCGGGCCATGGTTGAACCAGTCGTGGGGTTCTGTACCGATGAGCAGAATAAGCGTTTTCTAAAAGACGTACCACTGCTCGAGGAACTTATCGTCAAAGACGGCATCAAACTGTTCAAATTCTATTTCTCAGTTTCCAAGGAGGTGCAGAAAGAGCGGTTTGAATCTAGACGGGAAGACCCTCTCAAACAGTACAAACTCTCTCCGGTTGACAATCTGGCACAAAAATACTGGGATCAATATTCCTTGAGAAAATTTCAGATGCTGCAGGAAACAAACCGGACGATGTCCCCATGGACCATAATACGGTCTGATAATAAAAAGATGGCCAGGATTAATTGTATCAAATATGTCCTGAATCAGTTGGACTATGAAGGAAAAATACCGGAAAAAGAGTTGCAGTCGGATCCTAAGATCGTTGTATCAGGTATTGATGAGTTAAAACACATGGAAGAAAATCTGATGAACCCGGATAAGTTGTACGGCTAAGGATTTTTTTACTCCGAAGCCATCGCGTTGAGTTGACTTTCAAGGCCGATGACATCATCCACCGGCATTACAAAGGCAATGCCCGTCCCCGGTTTATGGAATTCTCCGGCGACCTTGATAGCCTCTAGTACCGGCTCAACCAGATGGCTGCCAAGTAGAAACATGATGATGTCGGTCTGAGACTCCAGGGTCAGCCCGAAAAATGATTTTGCTTCTCGTATACCGGTTCCCCGCGCCGGTATTATTGTTGCCCCGGTCGCTCCTGCGGCTTTGCCGGCATCCACTACGGTATCCGTGTAATCCGGTTTAACACTGGCCAAAATCACTTTAAATTCCATTTTCACTCTCCCTTTTACGACTGCGGCTCTGTAAATTTACATACCAGGTGGTGAACTGACCATAGGCCAGTACCGATATAATAGGAAACAAACTGGCAAAGGCTATGAGGCCAAAACCATCTATTGCCGGATCCCTTCCCGGAACCGTTTTGGCAAGACCGAGCCCTAAAGCTACTACGATCGGAACGGTAACGGTTGAAGTTGTCACTCCTCCTGAATCATAGGCAAGGGCGACAATTTTTTTCGGTGCATAAAAAGTCTGTACGACTACGACAATATAGCCTGCCAGGATATACAAATAAAGCGGTGTTCCGGTTACGATTCGAAAGCAACCAAGAGATATGCCGACGGCTACTCCAATTGCCACTACGATCCGTAATCCAAATTTATCGATGGTCCCGGCGGAAACCTCGCTGGCTTTTAAAGCGACCGCCATCAAAGACGGCTCGGCAATGGTTGTGGCAAAACCTATAGCGGCTGCAAAAAGATAAACCCAGCCGTATTGGGTCCAGTCTGCAGTCACATATTCAACACCAAAGCCGACAATAAAGGCCGGATCCGAGAGTTGTGCGATCATCGTCTCGCCAAGCGGAAACAATGCCTTCTCTAAACCTATCAAGAACAGTGTCAATCCGAGTACTACATGGGCAATACCTATGAGGACTCTTTTGAGCCGCGGAATCGGTTTGCGTAAAACGACGAGTTGGAAAAACAGGACGATACAGATGATTGGAATGACATCGCCAAGCGTCGTTAAAAATATTTTCTTGAATTCAATGAGAAATTGCACACTGATCCTTAATTGAAAATAACAATTCCGTAGCCCATGACGAAAATCATCGGAAATAATGAGGCGAAGGCAATGAGCCCAAAACCATCAATGAGTGGGTTGCGTCCTCGAATAATAGTGGCCAACCCGACACCGAGGGCAGTAACCAGCGGCACGGTAACTGTTGAGGTGGTAACCCCGCCGGCATCATAGGCGATGCCGATGATCTGTTTGGGGGCAAATGGGGTAATTGCCATGACCATGCAATAACCACCGATAATCAGATAATGGATAGGAATCCCTTTGATAATCCTGAAAACACCGACAACAACAGCAAGACCGACGGAAAATGCAACTGTTAGTCTCAGTCCGGAACTGTAAGAATTCAAGGACTCCTGAGAAGAGTTGATAAGGTTTGAAGAAGCGGCGATACGAGCAGATTTATCGGCGATGGCGATCAGTGACGGCTCGGCGATGGTGGTGGTGAAACCAAGTCCAAAGGAAAAGATCAGCAGCCAGAAAACCGACCCTTTTCTGGCCAGCGCATCGGCAAGCGTCTCCCCTATCGGAAATAACCCGGTTTCCAGTCCCTGGACGAACAGGCTCAGACCGAGGATGACGAGAATACAGCCAAATATGATATCGACAATATCGGGGAGCGGCTGTCGGATAACAACCGCCTGAAAAAAAATAACAACCGCGGCAATCGGCAGCAGATCTTTACATGAGGCCAGAAGCCTGATGTAGGCCGCATGGAAAAGCTGATGCGCTACTCGATTGCCCGAGGTTCGATTCAAGTCAGTTTACCACAACATTTCTTGTATTTTTTTCCAGATCCGCAAGGACAAGGGGCATTCCTGCCAATTTTTTCACCTTCTCTCTTAACCGGCTCCTGGGCTTTTGCCGCGTCTCCGGCCGCCCCCTTGTTCATCTGCATCTCCTGCCCCTGACGCTGGCGCCGCTCCTCTTCCAACCGCTCCACCTCGTCCTCCTGAACCAGACGGACATGCATGAGAGTCTTTATGGTCTGCTGTTTGACGGTCTCAATCATATTCATGAAAAGATCAAAGGCTTCTTTCTTATATTCATTAAGCGGGTTCTTCTGACCATAACCACGCAGACCGATACCTTCTTTCAAATGATCCATACTGAGCAGATGCTCTTTCCAATGGCTGTCGACGATCTGAAGTAAAATAATGCGTTCGATCTGCCTTTGATTTTCAGCCCCATTGGTCTCCTCCTGGGCAAGTCGAGCCTGTTCCGCTATCTCGGCGATGGCTTCGAGCAAACTGTCGGCATTGAATTCACTTTTCTGTTCTTCGCTCCATTCCGGTTTACGGCCAAAAACGTCGGTGATCTGCTGTTCACAATATTCCCATTCCCACTCTTTGGCATCGATTCGTTCCCGGGCAACCTCGGCAACGATCCCTGAGATCAGATCCTCGGTCATATCCTCTAAAACCTGGAGGAGGTTGTCTCCTTCAAGGACTTCACGCCGCTGCTGATAAATGACCTCGCGCTGCTTGTTCATGACATCGTCATATTCAAGCAAATGTTTACGAATATCGAAGTGGTGTCCCTCTACTTTGCGCTGGGCATTTTCTATTGCCTTGCTGATCATGTTATGTTCGATCGGCTCATCTTCCTCCATACCGAGTTTATCCATGATCCCGGATATTCTTCCAGAACCGAAAATGCGAAGCAGATCATCTTCCAGGGAAAGATAAAATCTCGACGACCCCGGATCACCCTGTCGCCCTGAGCGCCCCCTGAGCTGATTGTCGATACGTCGGGATTCATGACGGGATGTACCAAGGATATGCAGCCCACCTGCTTCAATCACACCTTCTCCGAGTTTGATGTCGGTTCCCCGGCCGGCCATATTGGTGGCAATGGTCACCTTACCGGACTGTCCTGCCTGGGTAATGATTTCGGCTTCCCGCTCGTGATGTTTGGCATTCAAGACATCGTGGGGAACTTTGGTCTTCTTCAACATCTGGGCAATCTTTTCGGAAACGTCAATGGATATGGTTCCAACCAGTACCGGCTGGCCTTTGTCATGTTTTTCTTTTATCTCTTTGATGACGGCCTGGTATTTGGCTTTCTCATTTTTATAGATGACATCGGCATAGTCCAGGCGGACCATTTCCATGTGGGTCGGCAGCACAACCACATCGAGGTCATAGATTTTCTTGAATTCGGGCGCCTCCGTATCAGCTGTTCCGGTCATACCGGCGAGCTTGTCATACATCCTGAAATAGTTCTGAAAGGTAATCGATGCCAGGGTCTGATTCTCTCGTTCTATTTTTACATTTTCCTTGGCTTCCAGGGCCTGATGGAGGCCATCGCTGTAACGCCGCCCCTCCATTGTTCGACCGGTAAATTCATCGACGATCACCACCTGCCCGCTTTTGACGATATAATCGACATCTTTTTTGAAAAGCACATGGGCCTTCAGGGATTGGTTCAGGTGATGCAGGTATTCAATGTTGCGCGGATCGTAAAGGTTATCGATTTTGAGAAGTTTCTCACCTAAGCCGATACCTTCCTCGTTGAGAGATACCTGACGCCCTTTCTCGTCAACCAGGTAATGCTCATCTTTTTTAAAATTTCTCATGATCCGGTTGACGTTTTTATACAGGTCAGTGGAAATATCAGCCGGACCGGAGATGATCAGAGGCGTTCTCGCCTCGTCAATCAAGATCGAGTCGACCTCATCGACAATACCGAAATTGAACCCACGCTGACAGAAATCTTCGAGGGCGAACTTCATATTATCGCGCAGGTAATCAAAACCGAATTCGTTGTTCGTACCATAGGTTACATCGGCCCGATAGGCCTCGCGTCTTTCGGCGTCATCCATATCATGAACAATACGGCCGACACCCATACCGAGAAACCGATAGACCTGACCCATCCATTCGGCATCACGGGTTGCCAGATAATCATTGACGGTAACAACGTGCACCCCTTTACCCGACAAACTGTTGAGATAAACGGCCAGAGTGGAGGTCAGAGTTTTACCTTCACCGGTTTTCATCTCGGCGATGCAACCCTGATGGAGAACCACGCCACCGATCAGTTGGACATCGAAATGCCGTTCTCCGAGGATTCGTTTTGATGCTTCCCTGATCACCGCAAAGGTTTCTGGGATCATATCATCGAGAGACTCGCCTTGAGCGACCCGTTCTTTGAAGGCAACGGTTTTGGCCGCCAGAGCACTGTCATCGAGCTTCTCAATCTCAGGCTCAAGGTCATTTATCTGACTTACCAGAGGCTGGATCAGCTTGAGAACCCGCTCGTTTTTACTGCCAAAGACTTTTGTGAGTGCTTTTCCTATCATCGTAATCGGATTAATTAAAATTGAAAAAAATGTATTATGACGACCGCCACACTAAACATGATCACTCATTTTCGCAATAATTATGCATAGCGACATAAGTTCAAACCGCTCATTCAACCAAGGCGCCAACGAGGAACCGGCACAACAGCCTGGTAGCGCTGTGAGCAACGTATGATGATGGGGATTGGGCTTATATCTTTACTGTAAAGCCGGCCGTGTGAATTTTGAGCAACGGCCGTTAAGCGGTGGAATCGTTATACTGATACATCAACGCTTCTTCATCACAGTCAGGAAACATCGAGCAGTGGATACAATCGGACCAGATCTTGTGAGGGAGCTCACGTTTGTCAATATCCTCGAACCCAAGTTTTTTAAAAAATTCCGGCTGGTAGGTCAGGGTAAATATCCTCGTTATTCCATAATCAACCGCTTCCTGCATACATGTCTGCACAAGTTTGCGGCCGATACCGCTGCCTTGCCCATTTTCGGATACTGCAAGCGATCGTATTTCGGCCAGATTATCCCAACAGATATGTAAAGAACAGACGCCGGAGATGGTTCCGCCGTTTTCATCGAAGACCACGAAATCGCGCAAATGATCGTATAAAGAACTTATTGATCGTCCCAGAAGCAGTTTCTGATCGGCATATCCCTGCAACAGGCTGTGAATCTGCCGGACATCATCCATTCGTGCTTTTCGTATCATGGTTTTGGAGTTAATGTTACAGGCTTCCTCAGTTACGGTTTAACCTTTTTTTTCTCTTCCAGGTGAATCACCGGTTGTTCCTGCTGCACACTTCCGGCCTTGAAACCGGTAATCACCGGATCGGACGGTTTAAGCAGGGATTGACCGGCCCAGACCCCAAAGATGAACATCCATAAAAATATGCAGAATCCGACAATGGCAATTGAGCCGATGCCGCCGCGCGACAGCTCAAATTTGATTTTTGTTTTTCGCCGTTTCTTCTGGGGTGCCATTTTACATGATTTCCGGGGCGCCCAGACCGACTATTTTAAGCCCGTTTCCAAAGATTCTCTTAAGGCCGGAAACCAGGCATAAGCGGCTTTTACTGAGCGCGTCATTATCTGAGATAACCTTGTGCCTGTTATAATAGCTATGGAACTGCCCGGCAAGCTCCATCAGATAAAAAATGACCCGGTACGGTTCCAGTTCAAGGGCGCTGCTTTCGATCAAAGTCGGAAACGAGCCCATTTGCTTGAGCAATTTGAACTCCTCAGGCTCGGTGAGAAGAGATAAATCACCATCCTTTGCAGCGACAATTGTAATTTTTTTCTCTTCCGCCTGACGCAGAATCGAGCAGGCTCTGGCATGAGCATACTGGACATAGTAGACCGGATTTTCCTGGCTCTGCCTGGTTGCCAGGTCAAGGTCAAATTCCAGTTGACTGTCAGGTTTGCGCATCATGAAAAAGAACCTGGCCACATCGACTCCAACCTCGTCAAGGAGCTCATCGACGGTGACAAAATTGGCTTTGCGGGTCGACATCTTTACCTGCTTGCCATCACGCAGCAGGGTTACAAACTGATGCAGCACGACAGTGAGCTTTGAGGAATCGTAGCCAAGGGCCTCCACTCCCGCCTTTACATCCGGGACGGTGGCAATATGATCAGACCCGAAGATATCTATCATCCAGTCGAAATTCCGTTTGAATTTCTCCCGGTGATAGGCGATGTCAGGCAACCGATAGGTTGGTTCACCACTGCTCTTGATGATAACCCGGTCCTTTTCCTGACCCAGGTCGGTGGTTTTAAACCAGGTGGCGCCATCTTTTTTATAGACCAGCCCTTTTTGACTCAGCTCATCAATTACCGAATCGATATGACCATCTTCATAGAAAGACTGTTCGTTGTAGTAGTTATCAAAGATTATCCCCATTCGCGCCAGGGTTGATGAGATATCTTCGAAAATCGTCTGTTCGGCCATCTTTGTAAACGGCTCGACCGATTCACAGTCGATCAGATCAGAGCCGTGTTTATCGATCAGTTTACGGCCGATATCATAGATATATTCACCCTGATAACCGTCCTCAGGGAAAGAACATTCATTATCGAGCAGTTCCAGATACCTGGCCCGCGCCGACTCGCCCAACACCCGCATCTGCCTGCCGGCGTCGTTGTAATAATATTCCCGATAGACATAATGTCCCGTAGCCTCAAGAAGCCTGGCAATGCTGTCTCCCAAAATGGCCTGGCGGCCATGACCGATGGAGAGCGGGCCGGTCGGGTTGGCGCTGACGAATTCAACCATTACCCGTTTGTTGTCGCCGATATCTGATCTACCAAACGATTCACCCTCTCGTTCAATTTCCGGCAACAACTGCTGCCATACCGATTCTTGTATGACAATGTTGACAAATCCGGGACCGGCTATGTCTACAGAGGCTATCAGATCCTGCTGCCTTAGTTTCTCGGCCACCTGGGTGGCAATCTGACGCGGGCTTTTCTTTTCGATACCGGCCAGAACCATAGCAATATTTGTTGAAAAATCACCCTGGTTTTCATGCTTTGGTACCTCTACCGTATATCTATCCGCCGCCGTCTCAGACCACAGATTCTGCTGAACTCCTGATACAAAGCAGTCGTCGACGATCTTTTTTAAACGGGTTCGAATCATGATTTTAAAACTCTTCGGTTGTTGGTAAGGGAGATGTAGACTTTGTTATTTACCCCAGTTAAGCCACTGTCGCCATCCATATCGACTCGAATAGATCACCGCCCACCCGATAGCAATACAGATGGTACCGGTGACCGAGGCGGAAATCGGGATTGTTCGGATAATGAAACCAAACACCATCATGGCAGCCACCAGAAGCCAGGTCTTCCAGGAGTAGACGGCACCGATACAGGTATTATCTCCGAACCGCTTGATTCTCTCGACACCTTTGAAAGCAGATTTGTCGAGGATATAACGTGATTTCAAACTGCCGAGAATAATACCTGGGATGACAAGAACCAGAACCCCGTCAGTTTGAAGATAGAGAACTCCTCGATAAAGGAGAAAAAAACCGATGGCCGTCCACAGTATAGAGGTTAAAAAAAGGTGAGTCCTGGGTGAGGCTCCGGGTTTCAGTCTTGTAAACCAGTGGGGCATAGACCAGCCGGCCTTATAAAAAAGATAAGCCCATCACCCCGGTAGGGGGATGATGGGCTTTAAGCAAAATCGTTCGAGAATCTAATTACATCTCGGTAACGGTAATTGCAGCTTCCGGACAAACTTCAACGCAAGTTTCGCAACCGAGGCACTCGTCCACTTCTACCGGATCAGCTTTTCCGTCTATCATTTCAAATACCTGTGCAGGACATGCTGCTACACATTCTTCATCGCCGGAACACTTGTCTTTGTCTACGACTACGTCAAACATTATACACCTCCATATGGGAATTAAAAAGACTAAACATTACAAATGTTTAGTCAGCCTCAAAACTAATCTTTCCAGACTACCGTTTTGTGTAAATATCCACATAATGTACGGCTATATTATTGTCAAGCAAAAACACCATACCACATCGTGTCATTTGAAATTATTTACCGTTACCTTTCGTGAAGTTATCGGTTGTTTATCAGAAAATTACCAATTACTAACTATTTATCTGTAAATATTAAAAGATTGTGGTGATAAAGACTTAGTTCATTGCTAATCTTCTATTAATCGAGCCTCTTGCAAAACTCATTTCATCAGTAACCAGTCAATTTAAGGAGTTGATCCGCAAACAAAGCGACAACCCCAAACATCAGGTGCATCATAACCTTATCGGGGCCACGAACCAT
>Ga0056106_100151_pt1 | contig 11919 bp, 12 predicted proteins | sample WorMetcrassitun1_FD_77012 | JGI IMG/M metagenome (GOLD analysis project Ga0056106, IMG submission 77012) | Marine gutless worms symbiont microbial communities from Max Planck institute for Marine Microbiology, Germany - Olavius crassitunicatus.1 ... | reverse complement strand
TGTGATGGTTCGTGGCCCCGATAAGGTTATGATGCACCTGATGTTTGGGGTTGTCGCTTTGTTTGCGGATCAACTCCTTAAATTGACTGGTTACTGATGAAATGAGTTTTGCAAGAGGCTCACGGGGTAATACTTTTTCTCTAAAGGCTGCCTTGAAGAATTAGGATTTTGGTTCAAAATCAAGGCCCGTATGGAAATTTTACCGCAGGCATATAGGTGATATGTTGAGGATGAAATTTTCATAGAAGCAGAGTTTGGGCCAAAAGACAATTTTTCAAGGTAGCCTTAACCTTAGCATATCAGCTCCACCCTCTTAGGGCAACCGGTCAGAATGACAAAGCCGGTATTGCCTCAAGGCAATACCGGCTTTGTCATCAAGTTGATCAGAGTCAGCATCAGCCGCTGAACTTATCAATTCGCCTCTGGTGTCTGCCGCCGGCAAATTTGGTATTCAGCCAAACATCAACAATAGTTTCGGCAAGTCCTTTACCCAGCACCCTGTCACCGAGGCAGAGTACATTGGCATCGTTGTGTTCACGGCTCATCCTGGCCATATATTCATTGTCACAAAGGGCCGCTCTGATGCCGCGATACCTGTTGGCAGCCATCGACATACCTATTCCTGTTCCGCACACAAGTATGCCGCCGTCGGCTTCACCCGATATGACCTTTGCACAGACTTTCTCTGCAAAATCCGGGTAGTCTACCGACTCATCCGAGTTGCAGCCCAGGTCAATCACTGTATGGCCCCGGGCTTCAATTTTGGGAACCAAAATCTGTTTTAAATCAATGCCCCCGTGGTCGGATCCGATCGCAATTCTCATAGCAGCTCTATTCTTAATAGCTCCCTTGAAAAATTAGGGTTTTTGTTCATAATCAAGGCGCGCATGAGAATTTTGCCGCAGGCATATAATTGATATGTCGAGGATAAAATTTATAGAAGCAGAGTTTGGACAAAAAGACAATTTTTCGTGGTAGCTTTCAATCATCAAAACGCCTAAGGACAACAACGCCGTTGGTACCACCAAAACCAAATGAATTGGACAAACCGTACTTGATATCCATATTTCGGGCCGTATTCGCGACATAATCAAGGTCGCACTCCGGACTCGGCTCATGAAGATTGATTGTCGGCGGGGCGATCTGATCTCTTATGCTCAGAGCCAAAAATACCGATTCAACACCGCCGGCGGCGCCTAGCATATGGCCAATCATCGATTTAGTCGAACTGATTGCCAGTTTATAGGCATGATCGCCAAAAACGGTTTTGATGGCCAGCGTCTCACAGTGATCGTTCAACGGTGTTGAGGTTCCATGGGCATTGATATAATCGATATCTTCCGGATTAATGCCGGCATCTTCCAAGGCAAAGCGCATACACCGTACCGCACCTTCCCCGTCTTCCGGTGGAGCGGCAATATGATAGGCATCACTGCTGAGGCCGTAACCGATTACTTCGGCACATATTTGCGCTCCCCGAGCTCGGGCATGTTCTAATTCCTCCAGAATCATGATGCCTGAACCTTCTGACATGACAAAACCATCACGATCTTTATCAAACGGTCTCGACGCCTCGGTTGGGCTATCGTTTCTTTTAGAAAGCGCCTTCATCGCTGCGAAACCGTTTAAGCCCAATGGACAGATGACGCCTTCCGTACCACCGGCAATCATGGCTTCGCTCATACCATATTTTATATGCCGGTAGGCCTCTCCCACCGCATGTGTACCGGCCGCACAGGCTGTAGTCAAGGTCAGATTGGGACCTTTTGAGCCAATCTCCATAGAGATATGACCAGACGGCATATTAGGAATTGCGGTAGGAATAAAAAACGGGGATATTTTTTTGGCACCTTTGTTTAGATAGGTCTCATGCTGCCGGGTAATCGTTGGCAGCCCGCCCATACCACAGCCGGTGATAACGCCAACCTTGCCACAATTGTCATCGGTGATTTTAAGGCCACTTTCTTTCAGTGCCATTCGAGTTGCAACCAAGGCGTATTGCACAAACAGCTTCATCTGTTTTGCCGCCTTCTTGTCAAAATGATCCTCTGTAGAGAAATCTTTGATCTCAGCGGCAATCTGGACGGGGTCTCCGGTAGAATCATATCTGGTAACCCGGTCAATGCCGCTGACACCGGCGCAGATGTTTTTCCAGGTCTTGGCAACGCCGGTACCAAGCGGGGTCACCAGTCCGGTTCCGGTAATTACTACCCTGCGGCTCGTCATTGATGTTTCCTTGGAAATCGGTTTCAAATCCTATAAAGGATTTCGGTTATTTGAGTTTATCAACATAGCTGACCGCGTCCTGAACGGTAACGATCTTCTCGGCATCCTCATCCGGGATTTCAATATCGAATTTCTCTTCCATAGCCATGATCAACTCGACCAGATCAAGTGAATCCGCTCCCAGATCATCGACAAAGGAAACTTCCGGAACGACCTTGTCTTTTTCAACGCTTAACTGTTCAACAATAATATCTATCATTTCCTGATTTACGGCCATTTTTTTTCTCCTTAATGATGGTTCGTATAAGTTGCAGGTTTCTACACTTACTTTCTCATGAGATTCTTTCTCATAGATCGCTAAATGATGCAATCTTTAATAATTACAATTTTAACTTTTTAATGATACCGATCTCTTTAATTTCAGATCTGAATCATAACAATAATTACATATACATACCGCCGTTAACATGAATCGTCTGTCCGGTCACGTAACCGGCATCCTCACCTGCCAGATAGGCGACGGCAGCAGCCACATCTTCAGCTTCACCCAGTGATGCCATCGGGATTTCTCCGAGCATCTTCTCCTTGACACTTGCATCGAGATTCTGAGTCATCTCGGTAACGATATAGCCGGGAGCAACACAATTAACGGTAATTTTTCTGGAAGCAAATTCCCGGGCCAGTGACTTCGTCAGCCCGACCATCCCGGCCTTGGCAGCTGAGTAATTAACCTGCCCGCCATTTCCCGAAAAGCCAACGATGGAACTGATATTGACGATCCGGCCCCAGCGATTCTTCATCATCGGCCTTACCGCTGCTTTGGCGCAACAAAACGCTCCCTTCAAATTGGTATCAATAACAGCGTTCCAATCGGCCTCTTTCATCCTGGCAACCAGACCGTCTCTGGTTATACCGGCGTTGTTGATGAGAATATCGACGCCGCCGCTTTCTGTTATGATAGATTTAAAAGTTGACTGGGTCTGGCCAAAGTCGGCGACATCGAACTGAATGATCCGGCCCTGGCCGCCGCTTTGTTCCAGAAGTCCTACCGTGTCCTCGGCAGCCTCTGAACGACTGACATAGTTAACCCAGACAAAACAGCCCATCTGGGCCAGTTTCACACTGATGGCTCGCCCGATCCCCCTGCTTCCCCCGGTGACAACAGCAATTTTCCCAGCGAGTGTCATTGGCCGCGTTTCTCCTCTATCTTATCTATTAATTTCGGTATTACCTTATAAAGATCGCCAACAATACCAAAATCAGCAACGTTAAAAATCGGCGCATCAGGATCCCGGTTTATCGCCACGATCGTTTCTGAGGACTGCATTCCGGCAACATGCTGAATTGCCCCTGATATTCCGCAGGCAATGTAGAGCTTGGGTGCAACTGTTTTACCGGTCTGCCCCACCTGATGCGGATAGGGAATCCAACCGGCATCGACTACGGCCCGGGAAGCTGAAACTTTTGCTCCCAGAGATTCGGCGAGCTTGCTCAACAGTTCAAATCCCTTTTCGTTTTCCAGCCCTCTGCCGCCCGAAACAAGTATATCTGATTCCTGTATATTTACCTTACTTTGCTGCTCGCTGACCGATTCCAGAACCTCTATTCTGCTTGTCAACTGATCTGGTGTCGGGGTTAAGTCGATGATTTCACCAGTTCGAGCACCATCAAAATCCAACTCCTTCATCACCTTAGGCCTGACGGTGGCCATCTGCGGTCTGGTGTCCGGGCAGACAATGGTTGCCATGATGTTACCGCCAAACGCCGGTCTGGTCTGCAGCAGAATGCCATCTTCTTCCCTGATTTCAAGTTTGGTGCAGTCAGCGGTTAACCCTGCATTTACCGTAGTGGCCACTCCCGGGATAAAGGAACGACCGATGGCCGTAGCGCCGGCCAGCACAACCTCAGGTTTATGGCTGGTTACCAAATCCGAGACAATTTTTTCATAGATGTCGTCAGAGAAAAACTCAAGAGCCGGGTCATCTACTCGAAAAACCACATCAGCCCCATGGCCAATCAGCGCTGCCCCGCTGTCTCCGGTTTTGTGGCCAAGCAGAATCGCTGACAAGGCTTCCTTTTTAGTATCTGCAAGTTGGCGGCCAATGCCAAGTAATTCGGTGGCGACCGGAGCCAGTTTTCCTCCGGCAAATTCACAAAACACCCAGATGCCACTCCATGAATCGAGATCTTCCTGAACATGCCTGCCGCCGAAATCATCGATGGACAGCGCTTCGACCTCACACGGTTCTACACAAGCGCCGCACAGATTACAAGCATCTCCGACAACAGCAACACCATCGACCACCTCGATAGCGCCAAACGGACACTGATCTTCGCAGATGCTGCAACCAATACAGAGTTTTTCATCAATTCGTAGCATAGGCTCTCCGGATTAGACGAGGTATGGTTTGAGTTTGTCAACCAATTGCTCGACCTGCTCGTCTACACTGCCTGATAATACGGCGCGCTCCCCCCGCGGTTCCGGTGGAAAAACCTTGACGACCTGAGTCGGAGAGCCGGGAAGACCGATACAGGTTGGATCCGCTTCAATGTCTGAGGCGGTCAAGACTTTAATTTCAGCCATTTTAGCCTTCATTTTTCCCTTCAGCGATGGTACACGCGGCTGATTGATATCTTTGACGACAGTAATGAGTAACGGGTACCCCGATCTTAATACATCGTGGCCGTCATCCATCATTCTTTCCATGATAATAGATGACGCTTCCGCATCTCTAATCTTCTGTATACAGGTAGCATAGGGAATACCGAGTCTGATTGCCAATCCCGGTCCCACCTGCGCCGTATCCCCGTCGATTGCCTGTTTACCACAGATGACAAGATCGAACTCGCCTGTCTTTTCGACAGCTTTAGCCAATGTGTATGATGTTGCCCAGGTATCGGCTCCGGCAAAACTTCGATCAGAAATAAGGACGCCGTGATCAGCCCCGCAAGAAATGGCTTGACGCAGCACCTCTTCCGCCTGGGGAGGTCCCATCGTCATCACCGTCACTTCTCCACCCTCCGATTCCTTCAAGGACACGGCTGCTTCAAGTGCATGCTGATCGTAAGGATTCATTATCGACTCAACCCCTTCCCTGGCGAGCGTATTCGTTTCAGGATCGAGGCGGACGTCTTTGGCATCGGGAACCTGTTTGATACAAACAATGATCTTCATCTAAAACCTGTTTATCGATAGAGACAGTCGGGTAATTTAATCAGAATAGCTGATTGTTAAAGATAATTGCAGAGATCAGCGGTTGTACTCTTTGTTCAGCTCCTGACCGATAACGTTACGCTGCACCTGGTTAGTGCCCTCATAAATCTGCAGGATTTTGGCATCGCGCATCATCTTCTCGGCGGGATATTCACACATATAGCCATAACCACCCATAACCTGAACGGCATCGGTGGTAACTTTCATTGCCGCATCGGTAGCGAATACCTTGCACATGGATGAGGCTTTTGACATATCTTTGGGATGGGTATCGATATGTTTGGCAGCTGTATAGGTCAAAGCCCTTGCAGCTTCCACCTGGGTAGCCATATCTGCGAGCATATGCTGTACCGCCTGAAAGGCGATGATCGGTTTACCGAATTGTTCTCTCTGTTTGGCATAGGTGACTGCCATATCAAGAGCTCCCTGAGCCAGCCCTACCCCTAACGCGGCAATACCCGGACGGCTTGAGTCCAGTGTTTTCATCACGGTAATAAAACCGGTTCCTTTGCGGCCAACCATTCGCTCTGCCGGAATGCGGCAATCCTTGAAAATCAATTCAGTTGTCGAGGAAGTGCGGATACCCATCTTGACTTCTTTGGGACCACAGGAGAACCCAGGATCACCTTCTTCAACTACAAAAAGAGAAGCACCCCGGGCACCCCTGTTTTTATCAGTCATTGCCACAATAGTATATATTTGCGCTTCGCCGCCGTTGGTAATCCATTGCTTGGTGCCGTTCAAAACCCATTCGTCCCCGTCAAGTACGGCAGTGGTTTGAATTCCGAAAGCATCGGAACCGGCATTTGCTTCAGTGAGGCCAAAAGCCGCAAATTTTTCTCCGGTGACAACGTCGGGCAGATATTTCTGCTTCATTTCTTCCGAACCACTTATCATAATCGGATAGCTCCCCAGAGCGCTCGCCGCAAATGCCGTGCCGACGCCAATACAGCCCCGGCCAAACTCTTCGAGCGCCAGGCAGATATCAAAACAACTTCCACCAAATCCTCCATAAGCCTCGGGAATGGGTAGACCAAACAGATCTGACTGAGCCATAGCGTTGAGAATGTCGCGAGGGAACTCATGTTTCTCATCCAGTTCCGCCCGTTGTGGTATAATCAATTCATCGGTGATCTGCCGAGCGATATCGACGATCATCTGTTGTTCTTCACTAAGAAAACGCTCCATCTCACTCCTCCTGTTTACCACCTAAGAAGGGTTGCTCCCCACGTTAAACCGCCGCCAAACGAGCAAAACAGAACCGTATCCCCGTTCTTGATCCGGCCCGATCGATTCGCTTCGTCCAGTGCGATCGGAACTGACGCTGCCGAAGTATTGCCGTAATTCATAACGTTGAAAAAAACCTTGTCACTTGGTATTTCCAGCCGCTCCAGCAGTTTTTTCAATATGCGGAAATTGGCCTGATGGGGAATCATCACATCAATATCATCGATGCCCAGCCCTGTTTTTGCAAACAGTCCGAAAATAGCATCCTCCATTGCTTTGATCGCATGTTTAAAGACCTCCGGCCCTTCCATGACAATGTGGGCCCCGGGATTTTCCTCGACCAGCAAATCCGGATTCTGACTTGGTGCATTGTGCATATAGAGCAAATCCCTGAGACTGCCGTCTGAACAGTGGTTGGTGCTTATTATCTTTCGATTTGTATCTTCATTATGGCCAATAACAGCGGCGCCGGCACCGTCTCCAAAAAGAATACAGGTGTTTCGGTCCTGCCAGTTAAGCCTCGAAGACAAGGTTTCGGCACCAATTACCAGAACTTTTGTCTGGCTATCCGTCTGCACATACCGATCACCAATATCAAGACCATACAGAAAACCACAGCAGGCGGCATTTATATCATAAGCAAAAGCGTTGGTTGCCCCGATTTCATTTTGGACGTAACATGCGCACGACGGCATAATCATATGAGAACTGATTGTTCCCACTACCAGCATCCCAATTTCCTTGGCATCAATGTCTGCCATGGCGAGGGCATTTTCGGCCGCAGATGCTGCCAACTGGTAAGTCTTTTCTCCGGCGCCCCCAATTCTTCGATTTTCAATTCCGGTTCTGGTTCTGATCCATTCATCATTGGTTTCAACAATGGATTCCAGTTCAATATTTGACATCACCCGTTTGGGCAGACAAGATCCTGTGCCAAGAATAATAGTTCCCATTACCTACCTACCGCCATGTTGCCGGGCCCTTCTGCCAAATCTGCGGCAATAACATCGTTGAGCTTCAACCGCTCCATTTCTACCGCACCGATTAGTGCATTTTTGATCGCATAAGCACTCGATTTCCCATGGCAGACAATGCCAATGCCCTTGATACCAAACAGCGGTGCACCACCGTATTCAGCGTAATCAACACGTTTTTTAAATTCTTTAAAAGCCGGGCGGGCAAGTACATAACCAAGCTTTGCCAAAGCCGATTTCAAAATTTCCTCACGCAACATTTTCATTGCCGCCTCGGCCAGCCCTTCACTTATTTTCAAAACGATATTGCCAACAAAACCGTCGCAGACAATAACGTCAATGTCGCCCTGAAACACATCTCTTCCTTCTACATTACCGATGAAATTAAGATTGCTTCTATCGAGCAGGTTGTATGCTTCTTTTATCAATGTGTTGCCTTTGCCGGACTCCTCTCCGATAGTCAACAGGCCAACCCGTGGTTTGGCGACATTATACAAACGTGAAAAAGCTGAGGCCATCACCCCAAACTGATAGAGATGAACCGGTCGGCACTCAACATTGGCACCAATATCCATGATTACAACCGGTCCTTTAAGGGTCGGAAAAGCCGAGGCTAAGCCTGGACGGGCTACGTTTTTGAGCCTGCCCAGCTTTCTGACTCCGGCTGCTAAGGTTGCCCCTGAGTTGCCGGCACTGACTGCGGCAGAAACCTGCCCTGATTTAACCAGGTCGAAGGCGACCATGATTGATGAATCTTTCTTCCTACGGATCGCATCGACAGGATTTTCATCCATTGATACAACAGTCTGGGCATGAACGATGTCAATGCGTTGAAGAAGAGATTCCTTGGTGGAAACGGACTGGAGGTGTTCCTCTAAAACCGATTTGTCGCCAACCAGCGTGATCCTCAGATCATCCTTCTCAAGAGCTAGCAGCGCACCATCAATCAGTTCCTGTGGGCCTAGGTCGCCACCCATGGCATCCAGGGCGATCTGCATGGCGTGCCCCTATACTTCGGAATCGAGGACGTACACAGATGATTTGTTGTATTTACCGCAGCTTCCGCAGAGTTTATGCGGTTCTTTCGGTTCACCGCAATCCTGACAAATTGACAATGCAGGCGGGGTCAAAGCATGATGGGAACGTCTCTTGCGTGTGCGCGAACGTGAATGTCTTCTTTTGGGTAATGCCATAATTTCCTCCGTTATAGAAAACCGGTTCAAAGATTGTTGAGCTGGCGCAAAACCGCAAAGGGCGTATCGTTGCCCTTATCTTCGCAGTCACACCTATCGTGATTGAGGTCAACTCCACAAACCCGGCACAATCCCTGACATAATTCTTCACATAAAATTCGTGATGGAATAGTGAGATAAACCTGTTCGCAGAAAATCTGACCTAAATCTATAACCGGCTCCTTCAGGTAAATTCTATTATAATCTTCTTTCCGGCACTCAGTTTGCTGGTGCACCTTTTCATTTTCCTCGCTGCCGACAATACAGACATAACCAAATTCAGCGGCAAGTACCAGTTCCACCGTTGTGCAGCATCGATCGCAGGACGATTGGACTCTAAGATCCATGTGCCCTTTAACAACCGCTTCCCTGCTGCCGGTAAGAAAGGCTGTTATCTGCCCTTCGGGACCATCCACCAAGTCTACATCGGCAACCGGAAACCAGCCGTCGTTGATAATCGAGTAGCTGATATCCGCTTGTTCTAAATCAGTGAATAATATCTTCATGATAACCGGTCTCTTATCATCGACAACAACCTTAAGACAAGTGGCTAAACAACCAACAATAATAAGTACTCTCAAAAATTGCCAGTGAAAAAATAACCTGACAATGACAGATGAACCCATGCCGGCAAAGGTTTATCGCTGAGCAGATATATTGTGCGGTATCAACGAATTTTAGACAGTCTCGCCGAACATCGCTGCAATCTCACGGAAGTTTTTGCGAGAAAGAATTCCAGCAACAGTATGGTAATGTCAGGATGGTCGATTTTAAAACTATTGTAATTTTCCAGACTGAGCCTTACAAGATCTGTATCTTCGACAGCAGTCAGAGTCGAACGACGCTTTTAAATAGTGGCAAGCGCTGCCTCCCCGATCGGTGCAAACGGTGACAGCAGTCCTATTGCCTGCCCTCGCCGACCAAAACCGCATAACCTGGCGAACCGTAAGTGTCCCTGAAACAACTATATATACACAGTCAGTGGGAGAGCCAAGGTGTAGAGGTCATCGCCCTCGCCAAGGCAGACAGTTTCCAGTAAAGGCTCGACAATCGATAACTGCGGTCGGCTTAAGAAAGGCAAAGACAGGGCGATGGATTCCGGTGCAGTCATATCTTTTCTATCTACTTTGGGTTACTTTGTTTTATCTTCGTCGGCAAATGTCCTGTTTTTTTCCTCGATGATCTTGATCAGCCCTTCATATTTCTGCTGGCGCAATATGGTCCGGAACTGTTCCATGTAGTTTCGTACCAGGCTGACTCCTTCGATATTGATATCGTAAACCATCCATTTATCCTGTTCCCGCTGCATGATATAGTGGATCGGAATTTTTGACTGTTCATAGGGAATCAGCGTTGTTACCTGAGCCCGTTTTCCCTTTATTCTTTCGGCCGCGAACTCAACAGTCCGGCCTCCGTAGGACTCGAGTTTGCCGATGTAGACGTTTTCAAGTAATTTAGTGACCTGGCTGATAAAATAGTCTTTTTCTTCAGCTGACAGGTCGTTCCAGGTTCTGCCCAGCACTCGTCTGGACATTTCTCTGAAATCAAAACCACTGGATACAGCGGCCATAATTTTGTTACGTCTTTGTTCTTTATTTTCAACTCCTTTGAAAGAGTCATCGTCTAAGATTAATAAAATTTCTTCTATAACCGGCTGCAGCTGAGCGGTTGGGCTGTGATCATCCCCCCAGGACAGTGATCCCGTCATCAGAATCATAAAAAACAAGGAGGTCAGGCAATACAGATATTTCATTCTTGATATCCTTAGTAATATTTGAGAAATTTCAACCATCACCGGGATGGGTCAATGATAGAGCGCCGATAGTCGTAGTAGGCCTGGCGTGCAGACACGTACGGATCAAGGGCAACGCGTTTAAGTTCATCATATATATAGGGGCTTATTGACATCAGATTAACCTTGCTGACTCCAAGATAAATTATTTCATATCCAAAGCTATCGCCTAGATACGGAACTGGGTGCAAATAAGCATCACCAATAAAACCAATCGAATCTCTCATATTTGAAGGGCCAAAGAACGGTAAACAAATAGAAAATCCTTCACTGATCCCCCATTTACCAAGGGTCTGGCCAAAATCTGCCAACCGTGGTTCGATGTTAAAATCGCGGTATGCCGAATCACCCAATCCAAACACACCGAGTGTAGAGTTAATCAAAAAGCGGCCCAAAACGATACCGGCATCTTCAAATTCGCCCTGCAATACGTTGTTGATGAACCTGATCGGAGCGGCAATGTTGGCAAAAGCATTTCCAAGGCAGCGCCTGATATCTTCTGCCAGTAACGCTGAATAAGCCTTCTTCGTTGGCTTTAATACCCAGAAATAAATTTTATCATTAAAGACAAATATCTTTCGGTTCAGCGATTCCAGCGGATCATTAATTTCCGGCGGTGGCTTATTTAAGGTAAAATCATCTTCAAATATCGGATCGCCCAAGTATTCGACAGGTTCACTGATATACGGCTCTTCATCGAGGAGATCAGGGCCGATGATCCCCTCCTCCGACTCGAGCAGAAGATCCGGATAAGGGTTCTTGGAACTCGGATCAATTTCGGCTCCAATTCCACCGCCTCCACCCTTTTCCGCACCATAATTTAGTGCCGGCCAGGCAAGGGCGACGCTCATTGAGATTATAAGCAGGAATGCACGCATAGCCTGTTTAAAATTTAACAAATTGTCCAGTTGCCGAGACCGACAAACGACAGATTGTTAGCTGATGGAACCCCTTTCTCATCGATGATCCATGTTCATTTCAGCAGCGTCGAAACTGCTTATAACGGATTTATCAAAGCAGTGGTGAGCCTGGTGACAAGGTTGTGAATATTACGATATATAAGCTTAAAGTCAATCTTTGTAACCGGCCGATCACTACTGCAATCATTAGCTCTCATCGTATCATTAACCATCAATAAACAACCGACCCCAGAGGGGCCGGTTTTGGTTAACCCCTAAAAGGGGATTAAATGCTTTGCCTCTTGAAGAGGCAAAGGGCGTTGCCCCCTGGTTGTCTAAAATAAACGCCGCTGTT
>Ga0056106_100150_pt1 | contig 11937 bp, 13 predicted proteins | sample WorMetcrassitun1_FD_77012 | JGI IMG/M metagenome (GOLD analysis project Ga0056106, IMG submission 77012) | Marine gutless worms symbiont microbial communities from Max Planck institute for Marine Microbiology, Germany - Olavius crassitunicatus.1 ... | reverse complement strand
TGATCCAATAAGTCTTTAATATCTCGATGACTCAAACTAAATCGATAATAAAGCCATACTGTATATTGGATAATTTCAACTGGGAATCGGTATCTTTATGCACCTGTTTGCATTAATCATCCGTGAATTGTCGCTGAATGAGCTTTAATTTGGTAGTGTCTTATTTTTGAGATACGCTGTTCGAACAATAAACGACGAGGTAAAGAGTATCGCGTTACGGTCTTCCTGTACGTTTTCGTAAGCGCTGTATGGCTTGCAGTTGTGCGACAAGTTCCGCATGCTCTGCCAGGGCAGTTACATAATTCATTTTGGCTTCGTGATCGTTGAGCTGTCTTTCAGCTTTTTCCTTGGCTTTTAGTACCGCCGCTTCATCAAGATCTTCTGCACGCATAGCCATATCCGATAAAATTGTCACAACATGGGGCTGTATCTCAAGGATCCCACCGGAAACATAAAAAGTCTTCTCTGTAGCGTTGAACAACTTCAATCTGATCTCGCCGGGAGCAAGATTGGTAATCAAGGGAGTATGATGAGGAGCAATACCAACTTCTCCCATAATTGCGGGAGCAAAGACCATCTCAGCCGAGCCGGAGAAAATCTCCTGCTCAGCACTAACAATATCTACGTGTATGGTCATCGCCATTATTGATTATCTCCGCTAGACAATTATAGGTTCTTGGCTTTCTTCGCCGCTTCTTCGATGGAGCCAACCATGTAGAAAGCCTGCTCAGGTAAATTATCGTATTCACCATCAATAATTCCCCTGAAGCCTTTAATAGTATCTTTGAGGAAGACATATTTACCATCCGTACCGGTAAATACCTGTGCTACGGTAAATGGCTGTGACAAAAATCGCTGGATCTTACGAGCACGTGCTACGATCTGTTTATCTTCTTCAGATAATTCATCCATACCTAAAATAGCAATAATGTCACGCAGTTCCTTATAGCGCTGCATGGTATTCTGCGCATCACGGGCTGTATCATAGTGTTTCTGACCAACAATCAAGGGATCAAGCTGACGACTGGTGGAATCCAGCGGATCCACAGCCGGGTAGATCCCTAACTCTGCAATCTGTCTTGACAATACAACGGTTGCATCCAGATGGGCGAATGTGGTTGCAGGTGATGGGTCAGTCAAATCGTCTGCAGGTACATAAACTGCCTGAATAGAGGTAATCGATCCGGTCTTGGTCGAGGTAATTCGTTCCTGTAATTTACCCATTTCCTCTGCCAAGGTCGGCTGGTAGCCCGCGGCCGATGGCATACGACCTAAGAGGGCGGAACACTCGGTTCCTGCCAGAGTAAATCGATATATATTATCAACGAAGAATAAAACATCTCTGCCTTCATCGCGGAATTTTTCTGCCAGGGTCAATCCTGTCAAGGCAACACGAAGACGGTTACCTGGTGGCTCGTTCATCTGACCGTAAACCATTGATACTTTAGACTTGGAAAATTCATCTGTATTAACAACTCCGGATTCCTGCATTTCGTGATAAAAGTCATTTCCCTCACGAGTACGCTCGCCAACACCGGCAAATACTGACAAACCAGAATGTTCTGTGGCAATATTATTGATGAGCTCCATCATGTTCACGGTCTTACCTACACCAGCGCCGCCGAACAGTCCAACTTTTCCGCCCTTGGCAAAGGGACACATCAAATCAATAACTTTGATACCTGTCTCCAGCAGTTCGGTTGCCGGATTGAGATCGGTAAACTTTGGTGCATCGCGGTGGATGCTCCATTTCTCTTCGGTAATTATATCACCTCTTTCATCAATAGAATCACCCAGCACATTCATAATACGGCCGAGTGTATTTGTTCCAACCGGAACCGAAATCGGAGCGTCAGTACCAGCTACGTCCAGTCCACGAGTCAAGCCATCTGTTGAGCCCAGGGCAATTGTTCTGACAACACCGCCACCTATCTGCTGTTGCACCTCTAGTGTCGTTTCTATACATTCGCCCTTCACAATCAGGGCGTCATAGATCTTGGGCAAAGACCCGCTTGGAAATTCTACATCGACTACCGCGCCGATAATCTGAATTATTTTTCCAGAACTCATTTTGTGATTCCTCGTTTAACTTTCTATATTGATTTTTAATTCAATTCGATGTCTTTTGTTTTTTTTGCTTTATACCGCAGCAGCACCACCAACTATTTCTGACAGCTCCTGAGTGATCGCCGCCTGTCGAGCTTTGTTATATATCAGCTCCAACTCTTCAATAAGTGTTGCTGTGTTATCTGAAGCACTCTTCATTGCTACCATCCGTGCCGCCTGCTCACATGCGATATTTTCTACAACACTCTGGTAGACCAGAGATTCAATGTATCTCGTCATTAACTGGTCAATGACCTCTTTCGCATCCGGCTCATAAATATAATCCCAGTGGTGTTTTAGCCCTTCTTCTCCACTTGGTGGCAATGGCAACAAAGCTTCTACCCTGGATTGTTGTGTCATGGAATTAACGAACTCATTACTGGCCAGATATAACTTGTTAATTTCACTTTCTACATACTTATCCAGCATTATTTTGACAGTACCAATCAGCGTTTCCATACCGGGCTGATCTCCAAGGTTAGTGGCCTGACCAGCTATGTTTATGCCAAAACGATTAAAGTAACCCGCTGCTTTAGACCCAATGATACAAAGTTCTATCTCTGCACCTTCTTCCCTCCACTTGGATATGTGTTTTAGCAAATCACGAAACAGATTGGAGTTAAGACCGCCACAAAGGCCACGATCTGTCGAGATGATTATCAATCCTACTCGTTTGATCTCTTCACACTTAATTAAAAAGGGGTGCTTGTATTCAATATTGGCATGGGCCATATGAGTAATGACATTGCGGATTTTTTCTGCATAAGGTCGCGTTGCGTACATTCGAGCCTGCGCCTTACGCATCTTGCTTGCAGCAACCATTTCCATCGCGCGGGTAATTTTTTGTGTATTTTTTATACTTGCGATCTTGGTTCGAATTTCTTTTCCAGCGGCCATTTAATTATCGTTCACCTAATAAATTACAGATTATTAATTAAAAGTTGATAATTAACTCTTACCAGGTATGATCGATCTTGAACTCCTCGATAGCGACTTTGATTGCTGCATCAGTGTCTTCGTTGTAGTCGCCACTTGCATTGATACTACTCATAAGTTCCGCCTTATCCGAATTCATGTAACTAAGCAGGGCTGACTCGAAATCACCAATTTTCTCTAACTCAACATCATCCAGACAACCTTTATCAGCGGCATAAAGACTTACCGCCATTTCAGCAACAGACAAGGGTGAATACTGTTTCTGCTTCATTAACTCCATCACCCTCTGACCACGCTCTAATTGTGCGCGTGTAGCTTCATCAAGATCAGAGGCAAACTGGACAAAGGCCGCCAACTCACGGTACTGGGCCAAAGCCAGGCGAATACCGCCACCGAGTTTCTTGATAATAGGGGTTTGTGCTGCTCCACCAACACGGGATACGGACAGGCCAGCGTTAATAGCAGGTCGAAAGCCAGAATTAAAAAGATTTGACTCAAGAAAGATCTGGCCGTCAGTAATTGAAATAACATTGGTAGGCACAAATGCAGAGACGTCTCCAGTCTGCGTTTCGATAATTGGTAAGGCTGTTAGTGAACCAGTCTTTCTCTTTACCTTGCCATCAGTGAACTTCTCAACGTACTCAGCATTAACACAAGCTGCTCGTTCCAGAAGGCGGGAATGCAGATAGAATACGTCTCCAGGATAGGCTTCACGACCTGGCGGACGTCTTAATAATAAGGATATCTGCCGATAGGCCCATGCTTGTTTGGTCAGATCATCATAGATAATCAGTGCATCTTCACCGATATCACGAAAGTACTCTCCCATGGTGCAGCCTGAGTAAGGAGCAATATACTGCATTGCAGCAGACTCTGATGCTGTGGCCACCACGATAATTGTATGCTTCATGGCGCCGTGTTCTTTCAGCTTACGAATAACCGAACCAACAGAAGATGCCTTCTGACCGACGGCCACATAAACACACTTAATCTCCGTTCCCTTCTGGTTGATGATGGTATCTACAGCTACAGCTGTCTTACCTGTCTGGCGATCACCAATGATTAACTCTCGCTGTCCACGACCAACAGGAATCATGGAGTCGATCGACTTGAGTCCAGTCTGCAATGGCTGACTGACAGGCTGTCTGGCAATAACGCCGGGAGCAATTTTTTCGATGGGGGAGAAATCTTTACAACCAATATCACCCTTACCATCGATTGGATTACCGAGAGAATCAACTACGCGGCCTAGCAATTCCGGGCCAATAGGTGCTTCCAGAATTCTCTTAGTGCATTTTACCGTATCACCTTCAGAAAGATGTTCATAGCTGCCAAGTACCACAGCACCAACCGAGTCCTGTTCAAGGTTCATGACGAGCCCGTAAGTATTGTCCGGAAACTCAATCATTTCACCTTGCATTACATCGCTTATGCCATGAATTCTAGCAATTCCATCGGTTAGACTGACAATGGTACCTTCAGTCCGGGCTTCGGTCTCAAAATTCAGGCTTTGAATCTTTTTTTTTATCAGATCACTAATTTCTGTTGTACTGATTGACATGTCTATTCCTTAATCTAATTAAAATTCATCATTCGACCAACTCGTTTTCGAGCTGCTTTAACCTGCCCTTCACAGAGGCATCAATAACGGAATCTCCAGCACGTATTATACTTCCGCCAATAAGGGATTTATCGACTTGCGTGCTGATGGTAATTTTCTTTCCAAAACGTTTGCTCATCGCATCGCTGATCTTGTCCTTTTCCGACCGTTCCAGAGGATAAGCAGATGTTACTTGAACTTCGATCGTTCCTTTCGCATCAGAACGACTTTGTTCAAATAGTTTGTAGATCTGTGGGGTCAGATTTAAACGTTCGGCCTGCGCGAGAACCTTGACAAAATTTTTGCCGGTATCAGATAGATAGTTACCGCAAATATCCAAGATAAAATTAACATGATAATCCGCATTCGATGTCGTATTTTCTAAGACAATTCTCATTTGTGATTCAGACATCACCATATTGATGATATCCAGCATATTCGACCATGCGGCCAGGTTACCTTCCTCCTGTGCTTGTTCAAACACCGCCTGGGCGTAAGGTCTGGCGATTGTGGTTAATTTCTGCATTAATTGTTCCTGTTATAGGCTAGCAATTATATTGTCTAATACTTCTCTATGTGCAGCTTCATCAATCTCTCGCATCAGTATTTGTTCTGCCCCTAATATGACTAGCTTAGCGACTTTTTGTCGCATATTTTCCTTCACCAGCTGTCTTTCCAGGTCAATTTCGGCCCGAGCAGAAATTATGATACGTTCCGCTTCTACCTTTGCATTTTTCTTGGCTTCATCAACCATTTCATCAGCACGTTTCTGCGCCTGAGCAATGAAGCTCTGGAACTGTTCCTTGCCTTCGTGAAGTATTTGTATGCTACGCTTCTCGGCCAGCTCAAGTTCACGAACGCCCTTCTCCGCTGCTGCCAATCCATCTGCAATGCGCGTTTGGCGATCTTCCAATGTCTGGATGATTAATGGCCAGACATACTTGTAGCAAAAGTACCAAAACACCGCGAATGCGAATATTTGACCAACCAAAGTCGCATTGAAATTCATGGATCTCTCCTAATAGTTTTCAGAAATGAGAGGCTAAATTAGCTGCCCGTGATTAAGGCCTGTAACGCTGCTGTGTATGGGCTTGCAAAAGTAAACCACATGCCGATACCGATACCGATCATGGTTACAGCATCAACAAGACCAGCAACCAGAAACATTTTTACCTGTAACATGGGGGCCAGCTCAGGCTGACGTGCGACACCTTCAAGAAAACGCCCGCCCAGCAGGCCGAAGCCGATCGCTGTTCCAAGCGCGCCCATACCCAAAACGAGTAGTACACCTAATACAGTAAATGCCAAAATTGTTTCCATTCTTGCCTCCAGATTCTAAAGTTAAACTAAGTAATAAGAACCTAATGTGATTCCTCGTGGGCCATACCCAAATACACGATAGTTAGCATCATGAATATAAAGGCCTGTAGGGGAACAACAATCAGGTGAAAAACTGCCCAGACAAAGTGGGCCGGCAATTGCCAATAACCCAACATGGCAATTAATAAAAATAAAAGTTCGCCAGCATAAAGATTACCGAACAAACGAAGAGCCAGGGAAACCGGTTTTGCCAGCAAGCTGACTCCTTCTAAAAATAAGTTAAATGGCAACATCCATTTACCAAAAGGGTGAAAAGCCAACTCTGCAAAAAAACCACTCGCGCCCTTTATCTTGATACTATAATACACAATAAGCGCGAAAACAGTGAGTGAAAAGCCAAAAGTAATATTGGGATCGGTAGTTGGTACAACTTTGAAATACAAATGTGGATCACCAGAGATCAACTGCGCGAGTAAGGGCAAGACATCAACCGGAACCAGATCCATGGCATTCATCAGTAATATCCAGCAAAAAACTGTTAAGGCAAGAGGGGCAATTACCGGGTGTGAACTACCATGAAAGGTATTTTTAACACTATTATCGGCGAATTCTACCAACATCTCAACCAGATTCTGCCAGCCACCTGGGATACCCGAGGTCGCAGCCTTGGCTACTTTGCGAAACAGATAGTAGAAAATCATCCCAAGAAAAATAGACCAGCCGAAGGTGTCGATGTTAAGAGACCAAAATCCCATATTCATGGCTTCATCTGAGGAATGTGCCATGGTCCAGGTATCATGCTCTAATACTGAGCCATCATAACGCTCATACCCGGCAGGCAGTTTACCAACGACCATGTTCTGCAGATGGTGCTGCATGTACTCGGTTGAGGTTTGCTCTTCACTCGATGCCATTACGTTTCTATTATTATTTAATTATAGTTGCTAGCCATTAAGCACCCACCTATCAGGTTAATTACTAATACCAGGATAAATGTAGCAAACAAAGCAACGACGCTTAATGGGCCAATCATTAAAAAACACGCTACAAATATTACTGCGGTTAATGCTAACTTTATTGCTTCACCAATATAGAACCGGATAACTGTCAGGTTTGCTGAGTCCTTGGCAGAATGTTTAAAGGCGAACCTGGCAAATAGTACATTCGGTAGAATAAATGCCAAACCACCTATTAACGCTGAGTACGCCGCCACAAAATCAACACTTGTTTTAAGTAGAAGTGTTATAAGAGCTGTAATAGCTGTCTCCACAGCCAATACTTCGTAAGCCGCGACCTTGTTCTTTATATTTTCTTCTTGGTCTTGCAACCGGTAAACCCTCAGGCTTGGTTGTTATTTATCAGCACATCTAATTATTTTGATCTGTCATTCTAAACCGTGGAATTGTAATTAGTTGCCAGATGCTTATCAATTCTAGAATCAATTAACTGATTTCCTAGGAGCAAATTAATCGTTACTTAATTCGAGATAATATCCCGTCCAGTTCATCCACTGAATTATAGTTGATCTGCAGTGTCCCATTGCCTTTTTTTGAATGCTTTATGCTGACAGCAGCTCCCAGTCGTTCCGATAAATCCACTTCCAGACGCTGGATGTTCGGATCAACCTTTGCTGTTGGTTTTTTCCTTGCTTTATTCCCTGCTGATTGGATCTTTCTCACCAACCCCTCACATGCCCTCACCGAAAGACCATGTTTTATAATTTGTCTGACTGCTGTCTCCTGCTGAGCGTCAGATAAGGGTAAGATCGCACGGGCATGTCCCATCTCCAGCAAACCCTGCTCCAACATTTTCTTCGCTGGCTCACCTAATTCTAATAAACGTAATAAATTGGAAACGGTGGAACGAGATCTACCAACCGCATCCGCTACTGTTTCATGGGTCATTTCAAATTCGGACATTAATCGGGATAACGCTCGTGCCTGCTCCAGAGGATTGAGATCTTCGCGCTGTATATTCTCGATAAGGGCCAGACACATGGCGGTTTGATCATCCAGTTTGCGCACGACGGCCGGGATTTCATGTATTCTCGCCATTTGTGAGGCCCGCCACCGTCTTTCACCTGCAATAATCTCAAACTTTTCTCCCTTACTTATAGGGCGAACGACAATCGGCTGAATAATGCCCTGGGTTTTTATCGAATCGGCTAATTCCTGAAGGGCTTCTTGCTTAAAATCTGAGCGGGGCTGATAAGGGCTGCGCTGCAGTAAATCTATCGGTAATTGCCTCAATTCGTCTTCAGCATTACTGATCTCAGCCAAATCACTGGCAGCATACTGACTTAATAGTGCATCCAGACCTTTTCCCAAGCCACGCTTTTTAGCCGTCATATATTTGCTCCAAGGGATTGAAAAAAACCAATTTTAGTTACTTTCGACAAGTAGTCAGTAAGTGGCAACATCATGCTATCTGGCTTTCTCGATTTAGCATTTCGCCAGCCAGTGCCAGATAGGCCATCGCTCCGCGAGAAGACTTGTCATAGACAATAATTGGCTGACCATGGCTGGGCGCCTCAGCCAATCTCACATTACGCGGGATAATAGTGTGATAAACCTTATCACCAAAGTGATCGAGTAACTGCGCTGAAACCTGTGTCGCCAGGTTATTCCGCGGGTCATACATGGTGCGAAGTAAGCCTTCTACCCTCAAATACGGGTTCAGATATTTACATATTTTTTCAATGGTTGCCAATAAAGCGGTCAGACCTTCCAGGGCATAGTATTCGCATTGTATGGGAATAATGACAGAATCAGCCGCTACCAGCGCATTGACTGTCAACATATTTAATGATGGCGGACAATCAATAAAAATAAATTCATAGTCATTCTTCACCGCTTCCAGTGCTTTTTTTAGCCTCACCTCCCTGGCTATTCCATCAAGCAGAACTACTTCTGCTCCGGTTAAATCAATATTGCTTGGTAAAAGATTGTAGTCACAGACTTCCGATCGGATCATTGCTTCACAAATATGTTTTTCTCCCATTAATACGTCGTAGCTGGAATACTCCAGATTGGACTTATCTACACCGCTACCCATGGTGGCATTTCCCTGTGGATCGAGGTCAATAAGAAGAACATCTCTTTTTGTTGCGGCAAGCGATGCTGCAAGGTTAACGCTGGTTGTGGTCTTGCCGACACCGCCCTTTTGATTGGCTACTGCTATGGCTTTTGTCACGGGATCTGATCTTGTTAATTGTTGTTATAGAACCGCGCATTATTACATGGTTGCAGGCTAGATAGATCCTTCAGAACACAACAATATGCTTTTCCGCTTCTAAATCAGGAACCCTCAATGAATAGAGTAGCTAAGGTCTAAGGATTCCAGTTCTGCAAGCTCTTTTTCAGGTCTACTTCCTTTCATCACAAGGAACCTGCCATTTTCATGCAGTAGCGGCAAGGCGGCTTTACGAAAGCTCGCCAAAGAAGTCAGTGTCATACAAATAACTGTCGAGAATTTGATCCCGGGTTGATAATCCTCAATCCTGGAATACACTGTTTTTACATTCTCAGGCCTTAACGCCAAAATGGCCTGATTAAGAAAACGGATTTTTTTATTACTGTTCAGAAGCATCCATTTTAACTGTGATCGTGCCAGGGCCAGAATAAAACCTGAAAGACCTGCTCCAGTTCCCACATCAAGACATAGAACCCCATGTAAATGCGGTAAAATAGTCAGGCTGTCCAGAATATGATGGGGCAGCATGCTTTCTTCGCTATCAATAGCCGTCAGGCTATAGGCTTTGTTCCATGTGAGTAGCAAATTGATATAGGCCAGGTAAGTATCGCAGGGATGATTACGGGGATCTTCTTCCAGTACCTCAAGCCCAGCTACCAACTGATCTCTTAGTTTCTGAGACAAGTCAGTTCAGGCACTTTGTTGGATCAGATATGAACGCTTCTTCAGGTGGACTCGCAACAGTGAGATTGCCGCTGGAGTTATACCGGGAAGTCGTACAGCATAGCCTAGCGTCAAAGGTCTATGTTCAGATAGTTTCTGCATTACTTCATTGGATAAGCCATGAACTTTGCTGTAATCAAGGTCTTCAGGCAAGGCCGTATTCTCATCTTTTAGATTTCTATCTATCTCTTCCTGCTGCCGCTCTATATAGCCATGGTATTTGGCTTGCACTTCAACCTGTAGGGCCACATCTTCCGTAACTTGTACGTCATTTTCACCGGGCAAGCTCATCAACATCTCATAGTTGAGCTCTGGCCTTCTTAATAATTGTATCAAATTACATTCCTTGTTTAGAGGCTGGCCAAGTACACGTATTGCTTCCTCCTCATTTAATGTCTGGGGAGTAAGCCACGTGTTTTGTAATCGTTGTTTCTCCTGCTCGATCAAAGCACGCCTGTCTGAGAATACCAGCCAACGCGCTTCGTCGATCAAACCCTTACTACGACCTAATTCCGTAAGTCGTAGATCGGCATTATCTTCTCTCAGCAACAATCGGTACTCTGCGCGGCTGGTGAACATTCTGTATGGCTCAGTTGTGCCGCAAGTAATTAGATCATCTATCATGACTCCAATGTAGGCCTGATCTCGACGTGTGCTCCATGGCTCCATATCCTGTACTTTCAGCGCGGCATTCAATCCGGCAACCAGGCCTTGTGCTGCCGCTTCTTCATACCCTGTCGTACCATTGATCTGCCCGGCAAAAAACAAACCGTTTATACATTTCGTTTCCAGCCAGGGTAGTAGATCTCGTGGATCAAAAAAATCATACTCGATGGCATAACCTGGTCGGATGATGAGGGCATTTTCAAAACCCTTAATTGAGCGAATAAAATCATATTGCACATCAAAGGGCAGACTGGTTGATACTCCGTTGGGGTAGACTTCGCATGTATTCAACCCTTCCGGTTCAATGAATATTTGATGCGAAGTCTTATCGGCGAAATAAACAATTTTATCTTCTATTGAAGGACAATAACGTGGTCCAACGCTTTCAATATTGCCGTTGTACATGGGGGAACGGTCCAGTCCGGCACGAATTATCTCATGAGTCTGCTCATTGGTATGGGTGATATGACAATGGATCTGTTCTGGATGTTGCTGTGCCTCACCTAAAAAAGAAAAAACCGGAACGGGCTTGTCGCCGGCCTGACTCTCAAGTCGTGAATAATCGATAGTCTTCCCATCAATTCGCGGTGGTGTACCGGTCTTTAAACGATCCGCCCGAAGTGGTAGTTCACGTAAACGCTTGGACAAAGCATTGGCAGGTGGATCACCGGCGCGACCACCATGATAGTTCGTTTCACCAATATGGATCTTTCCACCAAGGAAGGTCCCCACTGTAAGTACGACTTGCGGAGATAGAAAACGTAGCCTCATTTGCGTGACTACACCCCTGACTTCATTTCCTTCAACGATGAGATCTTCAACCAATTGCTGGAAAATTTGCAGATTTGGCTGGGTTTCTAGTTTCGCCCGAATAAAACTTTTATATAGAGAGCGGTCTATCTGCGCACGGGTAGCACGAACAGCTGGCCCCTTGCGTGCATTTAGAGTACGAAAATGAATTCCACAGTGATCTGCGGCAATCGCCATTATCCCACCCAGGGCATCGACTTCCCTGACTAAGTGGCCCTTACCAATACCTCCAATGGCTGGGTTACATGACATTTGTCCCAATGTATCAATGCTGCCGGTCAATAATAGTGTACGAACGCCCAGACGCGCAGAGGCAAGTGCAGCCTCGGTACCGGCATGGCCGCCACCAACGACAATAACATCAAAATTTTGGGTACTAGCATTCATCAGGGCGCACATTATAACGCCAAATTAAATAGGAAACTTTTAATTTTACTTATCTTCAGGATATCTCCCGAATCGGCATTGCCAAGTTAACTTCCTTGAACTACTAAAACCTGCTTGATATCAACCTAGGTCGTTGCTGCATTTTCCCAACAAGCAAAGGAACGCATTCTTAGAAATCGATAGGTCTCAGCACGTAC
>Ga0056106_100149_pt1 | contig 11950 bp, 11 predicted proteins | sample WorMetcrassitun1_FD_77012 | JGI IMG/M metagenome (GOLD analysis project Ga0056106, IMG submission 77012) | Marine gutless worms symbiont microbial communities from Max Planck institute for Marine Microbiology, Germany - Olavius crassitunicatus.1 ... | reverse complement strand
TAAATCGATAATAAAGCCATACTGTATATTGGATAATTTCAACTGGGAATCGGTATCTTTATGTACCTGTTTGCATTAAGCATCCGGGGGTTGTCGCTGAATGAGCTTTAATTTGGTAGTGTCTTTTACATGGCTGCGCGAATAAGTTTATTTATGGCCGAGTTGACTGGTTTATCCGGATTTATCTGGAGCGCTATGTTGATTTAGATAAGCAGTAAAGCAGGTCAGTTAAAGGTACACACTTACAAACACTCAAGAATCGGCGCCGGCAGCAGCAGAGCGTAACGAACAAAGGATCTGTAGTTCAATTGCTTATGTTCTGTCTACGCGTACTGACAAACAGCAAGCCAAATTAATAAAACGTATTAAAAAGTGGCGAGAGAATTTACATGCCGTGCGGGGCCTTGATTCGAGTAGCCCAAAAATGGCAGGAACCCGAATCAGGTCTTTTAGCTGTAGGCAAAAACCTATCTGCCACGCAGTATTTGCTGTACTTCAATTCTACCTAAATTCGAACCATTCTATAGTATTTCCAACGTTACATATTGATAAATTTTGTTCAGTTCGTTATTAAATAGTGGGTTCTGATGGTAAGTGTGGTGTCCTATGATGCTTTATATTTTGCAAATGTATGGGCAGGGTTTTGTGCGCCGCTTTAAATCTTTAAATTGACGGATTGAGTTCGACATATTGACCGGTGAATTCAGCACTTCCTCGTTAACTTCCACTTCTAAAGTTTTCTTGCGCTTTTCTCTAACTATACTCAGCTTTATTATTTCGCCGGCTTGATAACTGCTAAGAATGCGCGTGGCGTGAGCTGGGCCGCGTAGTTCTCTGTCATCAATATTGACAATGACATCGCCATCTTCCAGAGCCAGATAAGAGTCCTTTCCGGCTCGAACTACCAATAAACCTTTTTCGGCAGCAAAATAACTGCCTAACTTTGGAGTAAGGGATACCAGCTCAGGATTTCGAATTGACTCGCTGTTGAAGAAAAAAACTGGCGGAAGAACATCCAAGCCACAATTAAAAATATGCGGTGTTCTACGGCCTTTGCCAATTAACATTCTCTTATTTACATCACAGAAGGGGCTTAAAGTTGCTGTGGCAAATCTCTTAGTTTTAACTTCCACCTTATTAGTCTTACCATCACGTTCGTACTCTACGTTTATAACTTCTTCGGGTCCAACGTCAGCCATGATAGTCAATAATTGCTCAACAGGAGAATTGCTGTCTTTCCAAGCCAATTTTGTGCCATTCAAAGATACAATTTTATCACCCGTTCTGATTCCAGCTCTATCAACGGGACTGTTAGGTGTAACACTACTTATACTGACACCACTACCATTCTTCTTATCGTTTGGTTGTTCAATATACACTCCTAACATAGCACCACCACTGTCTCTGCCAACAAATATTTGTTGGAACTGGGGGCACTGGTTTTCAGATAGTTGCATGCTAATCTCGAAGACTTCCATGGTCGCTTGCTCAAGTCGTTGCTGTGCTTCGTTCAGTTTTCGTTCTATCTCATCGTCAGTCTTGGCATAAGCCATCCAAGACATCAAAATCAATGCAACAGCACTAAAAATATTGAATATTTTGTTCATAATTTTCTCCAATTTTACTTTGAATAAATTCATTTAGTAAGAGTAGCTTGTCAATGTTTGTGTACATCGAATCTTGTAGAGAGAATCCATGGACCTGGTCCTATCGCGCAGCAGGTTTCTAGAACCGGTTTGACTCAAGCCAATTTTTGTTCACCGTGAGACAGTTGATAATCTAAAATCCAGTTGGGCGATAGCTATAGCCGTACCGCCTCTCGTACAACATAAACAACATTACTCATTGAGCTCGATTGCGCGCGCTTGTATCAACCACTGTTGGTTGCAGCATGATGCTTGCAGTGAGAGTCAGCATGATACAAGCCACTATAGCGCTTAGCCCACAAGCACCTAAGCGTCTATACCGTACTGTTTGTTCTAGTGAATATTTTATGGTTAACAGCCTTATGTTTCTCGGAGATGGCGCTCCAATGTAGAGGCAACTTTGTAACAGTCGGTAACTCTTTTGCAGTGCGTTTTTAACAGAACGCAAACGCGCCAATTCAGTTTTACAAAGGCTGCGTTCTTGTAGATGAGCTTGCAGCACTGCATTAACAGTATTCGCTGTCGCGAATACTCAGTAATTGTTTAGTAGTAGTATGCATGTTTTGTCTCCAATAGTACTAGATAATTGATGTTTTAGTTTATCGTGAGCCCGGACCAATTGTGATTTAGAGAAACTGACATCCATCTGCATCATCTCGGCGATTTCAGCGTACGTGTAGCTTTCCGCATCATGCTGCATCATGCAACCAGAGCAACCCGCCCGCGATTTTGTTGGTAATTTGGCCAAAGCTTTGTTGAGATCCGCGCAGATCTGGTAGCGCTCTCCCTCCAATGTGCCATCCGTTATAAGCTCTTCAACCTCTCTGCTTTGACCATTGCGCACCCAGCTCGAACGGCAAAAGCATGAGGCAATAATTGGCGGCAATGCGTCGCACCCATCCAGCAAAACTGCCCGTTCCTTTGTAGCTACCAATTTTGTTCAAGACTTCTATGAAAGTGTCCTGCAACACTTCCTCCACATTGGTGCGACACTGTAACATATAGTGAGCTAAAACATATAGTGAGCTAAGGTGTAGACCTGTGGACCGAACTGCTCATAGATAGTCTCATGAGCAGTTGCGTCCCCCTAGATGGCTCGTTTTACGACTGCCTCATCGAGCTCTTTGTCAGTGATTATTGGTGTCTCCCTTAACTAAGACACCTTAAAGATGGAAAAGGTCGCAAAAAGTTTTGTATATTTTCGTTTTTTTATTTTACGAAACAGGAGGACATAACTAAAGGGTGCTATTTCATAGGAGCGGGAGCCTGGCTAAATCTTGCACAACAGGTATTTGTCAATACTTTGTGGAAATTCAAAGTATCCACTTATTTGTGAGTCATCGGATTGAATTTATCTAAAATTGCTAACAATATTGGTCTAATAGGATATCAACTAATATTACTGTCTCACAGAATGTGCTTGTCTCCTGAATTCGGTTTACTAAGATGCCTGTGTATAGAGTCTGTACCTGTGATCAATTTGGGCTCCTCGTTAAAATTTAATGTAAGACCAGAGCCACTGAATAGCAACGATTAACCGATTTCGCATACTGATCAGAAAATAGATATAGCCAATACCCCATAACCACCAGGCTAACCAAACCAACAAATGTACCCTACCTAAATCAATAACCGCAGAGATACGCCATTATCGTGGCTAGATTCCCTATGTGTAAGTACTTAAATGGGTACTGGGTTGTGGCCTACCTGCAGTTCGAGCCAATACACATTTCCCAACATAACGTCCAGCCTGCTTGGTTGCTGATGCAATACCGGGTAGGCGCTACCCTTATATCAATAATCGCCGCAGTATCTCCGATAGCAAGCACGTTAGGAAATCCCGGTACACTGGGGATCGATATTTACGACAATACGTCCTGTCTCGTCATGAGCGGCCCCTAACCATCGGGCCGCTGGCGAGACCTTGACTCCTTGCCGCCACCCCAGAGAATGGTTCCTGCTGGAATCAATGCCCCAGCCAACCTCACACCCTCCTCATTATACTCTGTCACCGTAGCGCCCAACCTCACCTCTACACCGAGTTTTTGTAACGATCTGACAGCAAATGCTGACCGTGATTCTGGAAAAGCTGACAATACCCGTGAACCGACCTCCACCAAAATGACTCGAGCTGAGCACGGATCGATGGTGCGAAAATCAGCCGTCAGTGCCTTACGGGTAAGCTCGGCAATAGCGCCCGCAAGTTCCGCTCCAGTTGGTGGACCTGCGCCAACAATAACAAAGGTTAATAAATGTTGCCTTTCATTAAGATCCTGAGTAGTTTCGACACGCTCAAATGCGATTAAGATACGTTGACGGATAGCCGTCGCATCCTCTACATTTTTTAGTCCAGGTGCGAATGGCTCCCAATGATCATTACCAAAATAATCATGCCGTGCTTCAATAGCAAGGATCAGATAGCCATAGGGAACCCGCTGGCTTTCCAATACTACATTTTGGGTACTTACATCGATATCCGTGACACGACCAAGTAATGCTTGGGTGTTGCTCTGCTGACGAACCAAACTTCGTATTAGCCAGGCAATATCCCCTGGAGAGACACCCGCTGCCACAATCTGATTAAAGTAGTGGTTGTGGAACAAGTGATAGTTATGATGGTCAGATCCAGCGATGCATGGACAAGATATTTGGCCACTGCCAGACCGCCGAAGCTTGCCCCCACTATCACGACTTTTGGTCGTATATTCGTAGTCATATCCCTTTCCTATGCGAGGATGCATATTTTAACTTATTCGATCAAAGAAAACCCTAACAGTGGAATTGTTCCGACTAATATAAATATTGTACTTTTTCTAACGACTTAGTCAGGCGGTGATTTTTCAACTAAACTTACTTGCCACATTTTTCTTAGCGAATTGATCAAATAGATTTTTGAACAACGCGGCAAGTCATCCTTGCGTACTCTCTCTTCCTTTATTTTTCCCTGTTCCAGTAGATAGTTTCTGTACACACCTGCTAACAGTCCACAGCTAACCGGAGGCGTCAATAGTTGCCCATCAATTTCAACAACAATATTAGCAATAGAGGACTCTGTTACCTCGTAATTTTCGTTCCACAATAAGATATCATCTGCTCCCAGTGACTCGGCCTGTGCTCTTTCATAGATTTGTCTATTGGTAGTCTTATGGTATAAAAAATAATCTTCCTGTGAACTGACTGGCGTCTTAGCAAGCTTGAGTTTGTATGGCCCTGTGTGTTTATTGATTCTATTTACTTCGATTGAAATATCACCTTTTTTAGAAGCCAGCAATCGTATCTTGTGAGGATAGTTTGGTAATCCCGTTACACTAGCTGTCAGTTTCTTTTTGATCTGCTCAATATCAATATCAAATGAAAAATAGTCAGCTGACTTTGTCAGTCGTTGCAAATGACTGTCAAGTAAATAATAACCTTCTCCCGGCACACACAGTATGGTTTCCAGTAATTCAAACGGCAGCGTGTTATAAGCAAGTATTCGCGCCTTTAGTCTGCTCTCGTTTAGTTCTTCGTTTTGTACAGAATCCCAGACAATGCCGCCACCTATACCGTACTCTGCTTTTTGACTAGTTTTATCTATCACAGCGCTGCGTATGGTAACATTAAACTGGGAGGATTTATCCGGCTTAATAAAACCTATTGAACCTGTATAGATACCGCGGGCGGTATCTTCCAGTTCTGCAATTAGCTGCATGGCTCTGGTTTTTGGCGCACCTGTTATTGAGGCAGCTGGGAATAACGCTTTAAAGATATCGCTAATGTTGGCTGATGTCTGGCAACTAATTGTACTGATCATCTGCCACAGAGTCGGGTACTTCTCTATCCTGAAAAGTTCTTTTGTTTCCACACTTCCTGTTTCGGCTACATGTCCTATGTCATTACGTACCATGTCAACAATTATCAGGTTCTCCGCCTTGTTTTTCTTCGAGTTCTCCAGCCATTGCCTTTTATCCAGATCCTCCTGATAAGTCAGTCCCCTGGATACTGTTCCCTTCATCGGGCAGGAAATCAGTTCTCGATTTTGTTTTTTAAAGAACAACTCTGGTGATGCAGAACATATTGCCCAACACTCAGTATTAATAAATGCCCCATAACCACAGCCCTGAGCATGGATCATATTCAGGAAGTATTGCCAGGGATCCTGTCTACACTTTGCTTGTAACCGGTAGGTATAATTTACCTGGTAGCTATCGCCATCTCTTATATATTCTTTTATCTTGTTTATCGCGGAGCGATATTGCTCTTGTTTCATTGCGGTAAACCATTGCGCCCTGAATTGCTGGGATCCAGCTGGTAAAGGCAGGTAAATGTGTTCCGGGCTTTCATATAGACCGAACCAGATTAATGGCATTGTGCCAGAGGATCTTACTCGCAATGATGAATCAAAGGCTGGCGATGCTTCGTAGGAAACAAACCCGACTGTGTACAGTTTATCTCTTTCTACTAGGCGCTCTACTTCCTTCAGTGTGTCTACCACAGATGCCTGTTCTTTGCTTGCCAATATTTTTACAGCCGAATGGAAATAGAGCCATTGCTCAGTTTTGGTATCGTAAACGACACAGCAACTATGCTTGCTTCCTGGAATCACGAAAACTTATAAGAGATATGACTTTAAGAAAATGTAACTTGCTAACTTTTATGCAACAATTATTATTACCAGGGAACCTCATTTCCGGAATAATCCAAAAAACATCCTGTTGTACACATCGATAATTCTTCAATGACTTTTCGCATGCCGCTTACGCTCTCTGTTGCAGTAATCAATGCATTGGGACCACCCATGTCGGTCTTCGCCCATCCCGGGTGCAATGCTATTACCTTGATGTCCATTTGTTCAAGGTCTAGAGCAAGATTCTTCACTATGGTGTTCAAGGCCGCTTTTGTGGAACGATAGGTATATAAACCTCCCGTACCATTGTCTGCCAAACTACCCATCTTGCTCGACATAAAGGCCATCTTCTTTGATTGGCTGCCGGCAACTTGATCAATAAATGCGATAGCCAGTTTCATCGCAGCCATGGTATTCACACAAAATACATCTGACCAATTCTGAAAGTCCATATCGGTAATATCCTGCCGATGATTACCATAGGCACCGGCATTGCTTAATAGAACATCAATAGATTCATTCTTTAGTTGATTGGCCAATGCTTCTATGGCATTGAAGTTACTCACATCCAGAGTATGTATCTTGACCAATTCCGGTAAATCTATATGTACGCGGCGCAGGGCCTCAGCAGACTCTGAATTTCGACAACAAGCGTGTACTTTCCAGCCTGCTTGAGAATACTGCCGTACAAATTCGAGTCCAAGCCCGCGATTCGTGCCTGTAATCAGTAATGTAGGTATCGACATCAACCTTCTTTCAATAATTCATCAATTACTTTTTGGTTCATATTTATATGGAAGATCTATGTATCTACTTAAGTACCACATCATTATTCATAACTGATAACGAACTACAGAGAACACAAAAAAACACTGAGAAACCAGCAGCTAGTTTAGTGTTAATAACAAAATCTCTGTGTTCTTCATGCCGTCTGTGGTTTAAAACCTTCATCAAGCGTGAGTAGTTTACCAAAAACACTTGAGAACAAACCTATGAACTCATGTTAATGTAGTTATTAACCAGTTGTTATTCCTCGGCTGATAAAATAATCAATCGTAGCACTGCAGATCTGAAATATCTTCGTAATAAGCTATTTTATTAATGTAAACCCCATACTATCATGCGAGACTAAGACTATGGAGTAATAATCGGAAATAAGCTATGAAAATTGGTCGCAACGATCCCTGCCATTGTGAAAGTGGGCTGAAATATAAACAATGTTGTCTAAATAAAAAACCAGCATCTCACTGAAGTCTGCACTAATGTTAGCATTTGGCGGCGTGATAATAGTTGTTTTTATCGTGCTAATGTTTAACTCTATAAGGAACGTTGATAATAGCAATGTGAACACGAGGGTCTGGTCTGAAGAGCACCAACACTGGCATTAAGCTTAAGACTGAAAACCAACAACTATCAAGTAGCTACGTATAACTTCAATTAATTAAAAAAACCAATAAGCGGTGCATTCCTGCGCCACTACTCAAGCCTTTCTTAAATCAATTATTTTTGGTGATGAATGAATTCTCAGGGCGAAGTTTCAGATCCTCTTTCACATACTACTTCTATCAGCGCCGGCACATCATCATCAATCGCCTTTGCCAGCACTGATTTTAGCTCCACTGGACTATTAACACGATAGCCTGCTACATTAAAACTCTCCGCTAGTTTCAACATATCAGGATTTTTAACTCTGATGCAATAATACGGTTATCAAATTGTGCTTGTTGATCACGACGAACATTGCCGAAGGCCTGATTATTAAAGGCGAGAGTGATTAAACCAATATTAAATTGTGCACAGGTTGCCAATTCCTGTACACCAAACATGAAACCACCATCTCCAGTTATCGAAACAACAGCCTTATCCGGATTTGCAACCTTAACACCGATCGCGACTGGAAAACCAAATCCCAAGGTACCCTGGTACCCGGCGGTTACATAGGTTCGAGGCTCATACACAGGAAACCCATAAAGAGAGGCAAAACCCATCTGGCAAAGTTCTGCAACAAAAAAATTATCTCTGGGCAGTACATCCCGGATAGTTTTCAGGTAATCAATTTGAGGTTGGATCTTTTGAATTTCCCCCTGTGTTGCTTGTTTTGCTGCAGCGATGCGTTCTCGGTTTGCTAATGAAGGTTTGCACAAAGAGCTTAGAGCATCGATAAGTTGCTGACAGGCAACCTTTGAATCATCAATAAGACCGATTTCCGGAGTTAACCTGTCCATCTCTTCACTATCAATATCCATGCGGATCAATGTCGGAGTTGTCGGTTTTTTTTATCCATTCCATCATACTTTCCCAGCGCATGAACTGCAGCTCCATGCGCGAACCAATACCAAGAACCACCTCTGTATCTTGCTAAAGTTCATGGGCGACAGCCGAAGAGATGCCGAGCTCATGATTTTCTGCAACAATGCCTCTACCGCTTCGAAATGATGTAACAGGAGCGTCAAGTAGCTCGGCTAATGCTAATACCCCCTCTGAAGCATGCTGTGCGCCATTACCAACCATGATTAGTATATCTCCAGCGGAGGCCAGTTTTTTTGCGGCGGCGATATCCGCTGGATCTGCTGCCGGTGGCGCTGGTAGCTCGGCGTCAAGAATCAGTTCTACTTCCGCAGGCTTTATCATAGTATCCCAACACATTTGAATGGTTACAGACCCTGGCCGGCCTGACTGCAAATTGATCAAAGAGTCATTGACCAGCTGCGGCGTATCTTCTGCATTAACAATGCGGATCGAACTCTTTACTATAGATTGCAGTGTTTCACGCTGATTAGGCAGTTCATGTAGATGGCACTTCACCAGCCAGACAAAGTATCGGGGCAGTGCCACCGCAAGCTGTACATAAAGCAGCCGTTGTATTGAGTGTACCCGGACTAGGGGCCGCAGAATATACACTGGGTTTTCCGGTGGATTTGGCATAACCGTATGCCATATAAGCTGCACCCTGCTCATGCCGTGAAACGTATGTGTTAAGCTGGTCAGAGTAACGATGCAGCGCATCAAACATAGGATAGATTTGCGCACCTGGAATTTCAAAAACCGTATCGACGCCATTATTTATTACTGATCGGATGATTGCTTCGCCGCTCGACATTTTCTCTAAGTTATTATCATTAGCCATAGTCATTAAATGCAAGTGTTATAGAATAAGCTCATTATAGCTTTCAGAGGGAAGCTGCCGAAAGTACTTTATCCTTATTAGTTGGTATTCAGACTAATTATTGTTTTTTTAGATAGATTACCATTTATCGGTAACATCCAAAATAAAACTAATTAGGGCTCATTCCATCTAAAAAGTATTGAGGCAATGAAAAGAAAGATTACGCACATCGCCACTAACATCCAAACATGATACCCTAGCGAACCAAGGCTTGTGCCGCTTAGCATGATTTCCCGCGCAGCCTGTACTGTATGGGTAAGGGGTAAAAACTGAGAGACCGTATTCAGCCAGTCTGGAGCATCATCAAGGGAAAACCAAACCTCTGATAAAAGCATCATCGGGAATGTTGCTAGATTAAGCAAGCCGTTCGCCAGCTCCTCACTAGCGGTTCGACTAGCTACAATTAGAGCAAAAGCAATCATGGAGAAACTTCCCAGCAAGGCAACAATGATGAGATCCAGGAAATTCCCTAACATTATAAAATCCAAAAATAAGTCACAACCAATATAAATAATGACACTAACGACAACCATTAGAAGTAATCTGGATAGTACTTGTGCGCTAAGAAATTGTAGTGGCGTCACTGGAGTTGCCTGAATTCGTTTCAATACCCCATTTTTTCGGTAACGCACAATGACAAAACCTATACCAAATAAAGAGCCAAACATGAGGTTCATCCCCAGTACGCCTGGGAACACCCAGTCTACGTAACGTACTTCCCGTCCAGCTACGGTTTGTCGCTGTAACACTGCAGTTTGATTGGTAGCTAAAAATAACTGCTCTACTGCCTGGCTGGACGGGGACTCATCGTTTATCCAATAATAATCAGGACTGTCTTCAGATAACAACAAATCCAGCTGGAAATTTTTGACCCTGTCCAACGCCTTATCAAAATCTTTATAATCGATACGATCAATGAATCTCTGTTGCAGTAGAGGTGTTTTCAGTGTCATTCCGGTCTCGGATGAATAAACACCCACTTTAAACACAGTCTGACTCTCATCAGAAAAAGCAAAGGCAACGGCGGCAACGATTAGAAATGGAAAAAATAGAGACCAGATCATTACTCCTTGATCGCGATAAAACTCTTTGTTGCGGGCGATTACCAATACCCGTACCACACGCCAAAAATTCATAATTTGCTTATTCACGTAAACTGTGCCCGGTTATTTTTAGAAACAAATCTTCCAAGGTAGGTTGGCGTACCCTAATAGAGTTTAGCGGCACATCTTTATCCATTAAGTATTTTAACGTTTCCTCGACGAATTCACTACGTATCTCATAGTGATCGGCTTGCTCAATGGCCTCAAGATTCAAACTTTCTGGATCACAATCTTGTTTGTCGACACAGACGTAGTAATGACCAAATTGCCGCTTTAACAATTCAATAGGACTCCCTTCGGCAATTATCTCACCGTGATCAACAATAACTAGGTGATCGCATAAAATCTCTGCCTCGTCCATATAGTGAGTGGTTAACAATATAGTTTTGCCGCGACTCTTGATCTGCCCCACCAGGCTCCATAAGTTGCGTCGTGACTGAGGATCAAGGCCGGTAGTTGGTTCATCAAGAAATACTATTTTCGGATCGTTGATTAAGGCCAGCGCAAACATTAAACGTTGAGTTTGCCCACCTGAGAGTTTCGTAGCAACCCGGTCAAGTAGAGGTTCTAGATCGCATAATTTAATCAATTTGCTTATTGGAACAGTTTTCGGATAGAGCCCATGAAACAAATTCAGTATTTCCCTGGACGTTAAGCGCTCCATAACTGAAGTGGATTGAAATTGAATACCCGCCTGTAAGGCAAAGTCTTCATTTTGAGGATTACCACGATAGATGATCTCACCACTGGTTGGGACCGTTATCCCCTCAATCATCTCAATGATCGTGGTTTTTCCGGCGCCATTAGGCCCAAGTAAACCAAAACAGATCCCTGTCGGTATTTTAAAAGAGATATCATCAACCGCTATCAGATCTTTATATTCCTTACGCAAATTTTTTACTTCAAGAATGTAGCTCATGTTCAGTTATTATTACTTTAAAAATTTTTTCTATAGGGTCCACTGTAAATCTTTAAATATTGTAGAAATAGTAATGGCTACCAGGGGAAATACCACTGTTACATAGGCAAGCAGCGCGGGGTGCTCCGATTCGATGAATTAAAGTTAGATAGGACCACGCTGCTAGTGCAGAAAGACTAGAGATCAGATATATGTTGCTTTCATTAAGAATTGTCATGGCTCACCTTCAACAAAATAAGCGATCAGTAAAAATACAGGTCCGTAGGTCATGGCTCATGTGTTGGGTATTAGGGCGACACTACCAAATTAAAGCTCATTCAGCGACAACTCCCGGATGATTAATGCAAACAGGTACATAAAGATACCGATTTCCAGTTGAAATTATCTAATATACAGTATGGCTTTATTATCGATTTAGTTTGAGTCATCGAGATACTAAAGACTTATTTGGCTCAACGTGGGATTATAGTTAGCTATGAGTCAATTCGGCCATAGTGCAATAGACTTAGT
>Ga0056106_100146_pt1 | contig 12239 bp, 10 predicted proteins | sample WorMetcrassitun1_FD_77012 | JGI IMG/M metagenome (GOLD analysis project Ga0056106, IMG submission 77012) | Marine gutless worms symbiont microbial communities from Max Planck institute for Marine Microbiology, Germany - Olavius crassitunicatus.1 ... | reverse complement strand
GTATTATATTGTTAAGTCAACGGCATTGAGTCTCACCGTACAATATCACTCGCCTTAGTTACTAGTTGATTATACCCAACCGATAGGGATTCACCCGAATTGAATCGACAACCGAGATACATTCCGGTTCGAGAAAATGGTCGACATTCAATGCCCGATTTAATTACATTATAGCTATATTATAATCATTGATATCTCCCCCCGCCCCATTCTAAAACGGGGAAAGGCCCGGGTGGGAGGGGCTTTTTTGTAGGATATTCGCATATTTAACAGAAAAAGGAGGGCTCGATGGCAGATGTACCTGAAAAAATCATGACATGGCAGATGGTGCAACCGACCACACGGAACAAGGAAACCGGTGATGTTTTACCCGGTAAGCTTGAAAAAAAAGAATTGCCCGTACCAGAGCTAAAATCGGATGAGGTGCTCGTGGAAGTTGCCGGTTGTGGTGTGTGCCATACGGATTTGGGATATTTTTATGATGGGGTTCCCACGGTATCCAAGCCACCGTTAACACTCGGCCATGAAATATCCGGAACAGTCGTGGCCGGAGATGCGGGTTGGATCGGTAAAGAGGTCCTGATCCCGGCGGTGATGCCTTGTCGAAAATGCCATTTATGTAAGACCGGGCGGGGGAATCGGTGCCTGGGCCAGAAAATGCCGGGTAACAGCATTGGGATATATGGAGGTTTCTCAAGTCATATCCCCGTACCTTCCATTGACCTTTGTGAGATTAAAAATCGGGGAGATTTTCCTTTGTCTCACCTGGCCGTGGTCGCTGATGCCGCCACAACACCGTATCAGGCCGCACGCCGGGCCGATCTTCAAGTTGGCGATAACGTCATTGTCATCGGTGTCGGCGGGGTTGGGCAGTATATGGTTCAGGTGGCAAAGGCGTTGGGTGCGGCAACGGTGATTGCCATTGATATCGATCAGGAACGACTGACACAAATGGAACAATACGGTGCCGATGTCACCATCAATGTCACCGATAAAAGTCCCCGGGATGTGGTCGGTGAGGTCAAGGGGATTCGGAAGGAAAATGGTCTGCCCGCATACGGCTGGAAAATTTTTGAAGCAACCGGATCGATGCCGGGCCAGAAACTGGCACTGGCGCTCTTAAGCTTTACGGGAAAATTGATGATTATCGGCTTTGGGATGCAGAAAGTTGAATATTCCATCAGCCGGCTCATGGCCTTTGATGCAGAGATCATCGGCACCTGGGGCTGCCTGCCCGAATACTATTCCCATGTGCTGTCGATGGTGCTTTCCGGGAAAATTGCCCTGTCTCCCTTTGTCCAGACCCGGCCGATGAGTACCATCGCCGCTGTGTTTGATGAGGCCAATGCGAAATCACCGGATCGGCGTATTGTACTGGAGCCTGATTTTTAGGTCAGTTGGCCAATCGGACGGCGAGTCCGTTGGTGTGACAAGCCGCTGACCGACCAAATTGATTGGGCGAGCGATCTTTTGGATAAGGGGCCACTGACAAGTCAAATATAAATTGAAAACGGATCTTACCACTACTTAAGGAGGCCACATGGCTTTAGAATGGATGCCGAGAGATAACGAACCAAAAGATCATGCACTGCATAGGGACCCGTATTGGTCAAATGAAGCGCCCGGTGTGGCGTATGAAAAAAAACCGTTGACCGACCCAAAAGGCAATGTTGTCGAAGGGCTTTATAGTGCCTGGATCAGACTGAATAATCCCAAACAGTATAACTCATACACAACTGATATGGTTAAGGGCGTGATTGCCGCATTTGAAAATGCGTCATTAGACCGAAGCGTTGTTTCAGTCGTTTTTACGGGAACCGGACCCTATGCATTTTGCACCGGCGGCAATACCAAAGAATATTCTGAGTACTACTCGAGAAGACCCGAAGAATACGGCCAGTATATGGAATTATTCAATCACATGGTCGATTCGATTCTTTCATGCCACAAGCCAACCATCTGCCGTGTAAACGGTATGCGGGTCGCCGGCGGCCAGGAGATTGGTCTGGCATGTGATATTGCCGTATCATCCGATCTTGCCATTTTTGGCCAGGCCGGTCCCAAGCACGGTTCATCCCCGGCGGGTGGATCTTCTGATTTTCTGCCATGGTTTTTGACCATGGAGGATGCCATGTGGAATTGCGTTTCCTGTGAAATGTGGTCTGCATATAAGATGAAAATAAAAGGCATGATTACCAAGGTGGTACCGGTTCTGAAAATAGACGGAGAATGGGTCAGGAACCCAATTATTGAAACAGATAAATACGTGGATGGCGGCGAGATTGTTTATGGTGAATACAAAACCGGCCAGGAATTCAAGGACGGCAAGGGGCTCCTGAAAGCGCACCAGGCCAATGCCGACTTTGAACTGCTGGATAAAGAAGTAGATAAAATCCTCTGGAAATTTACCAACCTTTTCCCGGGGTGCCTGGTAAAATCAGTAGAAGATATCCGTCAGAAAAAGAAATTTTTCTGGGATACCATGAAGAACGATCACCGGCACTGGCTGGCAGCCAACATGTCCAGCGAGGCCTTTTTGGGATTCGGCGCTTTCAATACCAAAAAGATCACCGGAAAGGATACCATCGACTTTATCAAATTCCGCCAGAATGTGGCCGATGCCAGAGACTGGGATATGGATATGTTTGCCGAAGTAATGGGAAAACCGGAGGGCGATTGACGCTTGAAGCTGTCGTCGCCATCTATAGGTTGGTAAAGCCGGCTTGAGGGATGACAATCGGGAACCCTTAATGTCGTTGTCTGATATGAGAAGAATATGATGCGATACCCCACGGAATGTGTTCTTAAAGAGTGTCAGGAGGTCGTTATCCGGCCCCTGGCACTGAACGATGAATCCTTGTTGCGCCGGTTTTTCGACGAAATCCCCGAAGCGGACCGCTGGTACATGCGATACGATGTCAACGATGCTGGTGTGATTAAAAAATGGTTCGAGCACATCGATTCAGATACGGTCGATTCGATCATCGCCTTGTGCGGTGATCGAATCATCGGTTCCGGCAGTCTGCATGTCAGGGGGTTTGGTTCCACCCGGCATGTGGGACGTTTTCGAATCATCATCCACCCCGAGTTTCGATTGCAACGGCTGGGTACCTGGATAACGCTGGATCTGGTCCAACTGGGCATAGAGAAGGGGTTGGAAATGCTGCGGACGGATCTGGTGGTGGGCCTTGAGGACGTGGCCATTGATGCGGTCCGAAAGCTCGATTTTATCAAGCGTGCCGAAATCAAGGATTATGCCAGGGACCCTGAAGGCAATCAACACAACCTGGCGGTAATGATTAAGCGGTTGCATCGGGGGTGGGGAGATTTCTAATTTAGAGCCATGGCATTTCTGTCACTTTTCTCATGATCTACGATAATTTTCCCCGCTATTCCAGCACTCACCCATCCATTTTTCAGTATTTCCAACATCCGCAGGTCTCTTCAGCAGTTAAAATTTCCCTCTTAGCACACCAAGCGGATGAGCAAATCGAGCCCGGTTTATACGATGAATGTATGTAATCTACCATCAACGGAAATTTCGTGGCCCACCAAGACCGGTCAACTCAGGATTCGCTGTGGCTGTGAGCCGGAGGAGATTCGGGGCTATACCTTCGATGAACAATTCGGCACCTACGCCCATTTTCGATCACTGTACACCAAACGGGAAACCCTGGAAAAAATTGCCGGCCATGCTGGTGCCAATGTGGTGCTGGCCCTCACCGGGGCAGATCATATTGTCGGGTTCGGTGTCCTTGATTTTCCTGAACCCAACGAACGATGGACCCGGTTGGGCGAAAGACGGATGATGGAAGTCAAAGCCATTGAGGTGTGCCGGGATTGGCGTGCGGGACACGTGGCCAAGGGCATCCTTGGCATGCTTCTTCGGCATCCTCGGTTGGAAAAGATGGTGGCGTATATGGTCGGGTATTCATGGACCTGGGATCTGGACGGCACCGGAAAAACTGCCCAGGAATACCGGCAAATCCTTTTGCGTCTATTTGCGTCTCATCATTTTGTCGAAATGCAGACCAATGAACCCAATATATGCTTAAAACCGGAAAATCTCTTTATGGCCCGTGTGGGGCAGGGCCTATCGGATGACATTACTCAACAATTCAAATGGTTGCGTTTTGGGGTGAATCCCTGAGCGATTTTTCTTGACTTGTAGTTACTATGTAGCTATATAGTGATCACATTGCATAGGTTAAGTTAATATTGCCAGGTGTATTTTAAAATCGAGTAAATTATTTTTGGAAGCCTATATGAGGGGAAAAAATGAGGTACGCAGAAACAGGATTTAATTTAGAAATTGATCTAACCCGGGGAAACATTGAGCGGGTCGCAACGGACCCGAAAGAAACCGAGCTTTATCTGGGGGGACTGGGTACGAACGCCAAAATATTATGGGACAGGGTTCTCCCTGAGGTCGACGCATTTTCCCCCGAGAACCTTTTAATCTTCGGGACCGGTCTTTTGTGTGGTACACCGGCGATCGGTTGCAATCGGACCATTGTTTCCACCATTTCTCCTCAAACCAAATTAATGGCATTTTCAATGATGGGCGGGTATTGGGCGCCTGAATTGAAGTATGCCGGTTATGATAAAGTGGTCCTTCGCGGCAAATCCCCTGATCTGGTTTATTTGTGGATACACAATGACAAAGCTGAACTTCGCGATGCGTCTCATTTAAAGGGTAAGGGTGCTATTGAAACCGCGGAGATTCTTCGGAAGGAGTTGAAAGAACCGAAAGCCCAGGTGGCCGCCATCGGCCTGGCTGGGGAAAACAGGGTTTATTATGCGTCTATCGAGCAGGGTCGGTCCAGTGCCAGCCGGGGCGGAATCGGCGCGGTTATGGGTGACAAGGGGGTAAAGGCGATTGTTGTCCGCGGTACACAGAACGTCAATATTTCCCAACCGATTGAATTTATGGAGCTTTGCAATGAAGTGATGGACTATATCAAATGGCGGGAAGATCATCCAATTCAAGGAGTCATCCCTATCTTGGCCATTCTTGGGTCACCGCAAGAGATGGCAATCCATGATGAGCAGTGGCACACCGAAAATTTCTCCTGGGGAAATGCCCGCCTTCGTAGAAAGGGTTTTTGGACAGAGGATGTATCGGATGAGTGGCTGGAAACCATGACCAAAGCGCGGACGCGTATGATCAGTTGCTTTAACTGTCCGATCGCATGCGGGGCAACCATTTCAATGCCGGGACTTCCCACTTACATGATGAAATGTTTTACGAAACTGACCTACACCATGGCGGCCATGTCCAATCTGGAATTTGGTTTAACCATCGCCCAGCGTGCAACGGAGTATGGCGTGGATGGTTATTCAGCCCCGCAAGTGATGGCCTTCGCCCTTGAACTCTACGGAAACGGGATTTTGACCGATAAAGATTTTCCGGATATGCCGGAAGACAGTGAGGGGAGATTTTTCTATTTACTTGACAAAATTGTTCGGCGGGAAGGAATTGGCGATGTCTTGGCCAACGGGACCCATTGGGCAGCCAAAGAGATTGGTAACGGCGCGGACAAATATGCCCACAATAATATTAAAAAACATGAGCAGTTGCCGCTCAAGCTTTCGATGTTGAATCCCATTTACTTCCTGATGTATTGTACGGGTGAAAAAATAAATATTACCCAAATCGAAGGGCAGTTCCCCCAAGCGGCATTTCCCAAAAGAGAGCATAGAGAGAAGTTTGTAAAGGATTGGTTTCAGGTGCCGGACGATAAGTTTAAGCAATATTTTTTGGACTGGGAACCCCGCGGAGAAAATTCAAACCCTTATTACCCAACGGTTGACATGGCGTGTGATATTGTGGACTGGCAAGAGATGATGCATTACATCGATGACGCCCTCGGGATGTGTGCTGGTTTGTCATCATTTCACATGAAACCGCCATATCATATACACAATTTTCCGAAATTTATCTCTGCTGGGGCCGGGATTGAGATGGATGAAGATAAAATAACGCAAGCAGCCAAGCGATACCGGACACTGATCAGGGCAATCAATATTAGTAGAGGGATGCGAAGAAAAGATGAGAAGCCGCCCGAGGATCATTGGAAGAAAAGATTCCCCGAACTTGAAAAGGAGCTCCTGGATACCTACTACCAATACAAAGGGTGGAATGTTGAAGGTATCCCAACCAAAGAGTCCTTGGATGAACTGGGCTTGGATTACGTGAGTGAAGATTTGATAAGCAGGGGGATCCTGGCAGATAGTGAAGACGCTTCTGCCTAAGGAAGGTTTGAAAAAGAAAAGACATAAAGTCTAGGGGGTGATTGTTGTGACTGGTGAGCAAAAGAAGAGAATAATTAAAACCGTAAGAATTGATGTCGATAAATGCCATGGATGCCGGGCCTGTGAGATGATTTGTTCCGCTTTTCACGCGTCGCCCAAATATTCCAGCATCAATCCGGCAAGGTCTCGTATTCGCGTCATTCGGGATCCTATTAGAGATTTATATATCCCGGTAAAGTCAGGTGAGTATGCGCCCGCTGAGTGTGCCGGCAGGGATAAATATACGATTGATGGTAAAGAATATGACGAGTGTGCCTTCTGCAGAGCTTCTTGCCCTTCCAGGAACGAATTCAAAGAACCCGATTCAGGCCTTCCGTTAAAATGTGACATGTGTGAGGGCGAAGAAATACCCTTGTGTGTGGAGTGGTGTACGGTTGATGCCCTGGTTTACGAAGAAAGAGAAGAGATCGTCGAAGAAGGGATTGAGCTGGAGGAGCTGGAGATTGGGCTGGATTCACTGGCAGGCAAGTATGGATTAGAAAAGATACTGGATACCGTTGCCCGAATGTCAAAGAAAGACGAATAAGTTTATTGAGCTATTTGAGTTTAATGAGGTGAGCGAGTTAAACGTATTGACGGTAATGATTTTAAGCTCACAATTAATATACTCGTAAAACGCCAAAGGAGATATTAAAGATCGTGGAAACAGTCGCCCCCTTCAAAGAAGTAATAGAAGAGATCAACGCAGCCGGAGGAGAGGACTTCCGATTTTGCTTTCAGTGCGGATTGTGCGATACGGTTTGCCCGTGGAACCGGGTCAGAAACTTTAGTATTCGCATGATCATTCGGGAGGCGACGTTTGGCCTAACCGAAATCGATGGCGAAGATATCTGGCGTTGCACGACCTGCGGAAACTGCCCGACACATTGCCCCAGGGGGGTAAAGCAAATAGAGCTGGGCGTTGCATTGCGCAGGGTGGCGACGGAATATGAGGTTTTTCCCGCGTCGGTTCGTTCCGCCCGTACCGCAAGGGCAAGTATCATCTCCGAAGGAAACCCCTTGCAGGGAGAACGAAAAAAACGGGCGGACTGGGCAAAGGATCTGCCGGTAAAAACCTATGCCGAAGGAATGGAAATCCTGTATTTCGTAGGCTGCTATTTTAGCTATGACCCCAGAATGAAAAAGGTAGCCGCAGCCACGGCCAATATCCTTAACAAAGCCGGGGTCGATTTCGGTATCTTAGGGGATCAAGAAAGTTGTTGCGGCGAAAGCATTCGAAAAATCGGCAGTGAGAAAGTGTTCAAAAAGGTGGCCAGGGAAAATATAAAAACGTTTATCGATCATGGCGTCAAAAAAATTCTCGTATCGTCTCCCCATTGCTATCACACTTTTAAAAACGAATATCCCGAATTTATGGTGAATTTTGAAGTGGTTCATATCACTCAATACTTACAAGACCTTTTCAATGAGGGGCGGTTTGAATGCACCCAGACGTATGAAAAGAAAGTCGCCTATCATGACCCATGCTACATGGGCCGGCACAATGACATATATGATGAACCCCGGGATGTCTTACGGAAGGTACCGGGATTAGAACTGATTGAGCTTCCCGATTCGCGTAAAAACAGTCTTTGTTGCGGTGGCGGCGGCGGCCGGATATGGATGGATACCCCCCAGGAAGAGCGGTTTTCCGACATCCGGCTAAAACAGGTAGAAGCGGTTGGTGCCCAGGTGCTGGCAACGTCCTGCCCATACTGCATTACCAACTTTGAAGAAAGCTGTCTTAATCTGGAATATGAAGACGTCATTGAAATTAAAGACATTACGGAAATTGTCAATGAAATGCTTTGAACCGCTTCCAACCTGAATACCAGGTACGCTAAAATGACGAGGTGATAGAAAGTGGAAAACGACGTATTGCCAAAAGAAATAATTCAACAAATATCAGGAAGTCCCCAATTCGATCAATCGGGCGATGACAACTTTGGAGATGTACTGATCGCTGGCGGCGGCGTCAGCGGTATCCAGGCATCTCTGGATCTTGCCACGGCCGGTTTTAAAGTCTATTTGGTTGAGAAAGGACCCAGCATTGGTGGCCATATGGCCCAGCTGGACAAAACCTTTCCCACCAATGACTGCTCTATGTGAATTCTCTCACCGAAACTGGTCGAGGTCGGCCGGCATCCAAACATAGAGATTCTGACATTTACCGAAGTTGATTGCATGGAAGGGGAAGCTGGAGACTTTAAGGTTACCCTGAAAAAGACACCCAGGTACATTATCGAGGAAAAATGCACGGGTTGCGGCACCTGTGTTGAATACTGCCCGGTTGAATACCCTGACGAATTTAATCAGGACATATCTGAAAACAAAGCCGTTCATATATTTTTTTCTCAGGCCATACCCCTTGTCTCTTATATTGATCAAAGCTGTCTTTTCCTCAAAGAAAAAAAATGTGATATCTGCAGGGGTGTGTGCCAGACGGACGCCATCGATTTTAAACAGACGACCAAAAAGGAAGTCATAAATGTCGGGGCGATTATCCTTGCGTCCGGGATCGAGCCGTTTGACCCAAGTGTGAAAGAAGAATACGGCTACAAGGAAATGCAGAATGTGATTACCAGCATGGACTATGAACGGCTTCTATCTTCTACCGGTCCGTACGAAGGCAAGGTGCTGCGGACTTCCGACAAGACCCTCCCCAAAAATATTGCCTGGATTCAATGCATTGGCTCAAGAAGAGTGACCGAGGGCGACAATAGCTATTGTTCCGGTGTTTGCTGTACCTATACCCAAAAACAGGTCATATTAACCAAAGATCATTACACTGAGACCGCGTGTACGATTTTCCATAATGATATTCGCTCGTTTGGCAAGGACTTTGAACGATACTTCCAAAGAGCGGAGCAGCTACCCGGTGTTGAATTCATTAGAAGTTATGCCTCCATTGTAAAGGAGATGCCGGAAAGCAAAAATGTCGTTGTCAGATATGCCACATCCAGCGATGGCGTTAAAGAAAAAGAATTCGACATGGTGGTATTATCTGTTGGATTAAATCCGCCGGTTGAATACGCAAAACTGGCCGATACGTTTGGCATCGAGCTCAATTCACACGGGTTCAATAAATCATGCAATGAAAATCCGATAAAGACGAATCGGCCGGGAATCTTTGTCAGTGGTGCCTTCCAGGGACCAACCGATATCCCCGAATCGGTATTTACGGCTAGCGGGGCCAGCACGCAGTGTGGTGAACTCCTTGATTACCGGCGCGGGAATCTGGCCAAAGAAAGAGTCTATCCACCGGAAAAAGATGTTTCCAAAGAAGAACCCAAGATCGGCGTTTTTGTGTGCCATTGCGGGGCGAATATTGGAAGTGTGGTCAACGTTCCTTCGGCTGTTGAAACTGCCCTGACCTTACCCAATGTTGTTTACGCTCAAGAACAATTGTTTTCATGTGCAACGAATTCCGCCAGGGAAATAACCGATCTGGCCGTGGAAAAAGGGCTCAATCGGGTCGTCATTGCGGCGTGCTCTCCCCGGACCCTTGAGCCATTGTTTCGGGACACACTCAGGGAGGCAGGACTTAATCAATATTATTGCGATATGGCCAATATCAGGGAGCAATGTTCCTGGGTTCATACGAAGCAAAAAGAAGATGCTACTGAAAAGGCAAATGATATCATTAGGATGTCGGTTGCCCGGGTTGCCAAGCTGGCACCCCTTGAAGAGTTCGACCTGCCGGTAAACAGAGACGCCCTGGTCGTTGGGGGCGGTATTGCCGGCATGACGTGTGCGCTTTCCATGGCCAAACAGGGGCATGATGTTCACTTGCTGGAAAAAGAAAAAGACCTGGGCGGAATTGCGCGAAGACTACACACGACCATCGAGGGAATGGATGTTCAGACATATTTAAACGATATGATCCGTTCAGTTTATCAGAATTCTCGCATCCATGTGTCTCATTTGGCATCCATTAAAGACGTTTCTGGATATATCGGAAACTTCACCACCACGGTGGAATCCGAAGGCCGCGTTAAAGAGATCAAACACGGTGCGGCTATCCTTGCGATCGGTGCGGATCAATATACACCGACCGAATACCTTTATGGGAAAAACGATCAGGTATTTACCCATCTTGAGTTGGGCGAGCAGATCGCCAAAAAGGAAGAGAAAATCATCAATGCCGAAAGCCTGGTGATGATCCAATGTGTTGGCTGCAGAAACGAAGACAGAAATTATTGCAGCCGGGTGTGTTGCAGTCATGCCGTAAAAAATGCACTGAAACTAAAGGAGAAGAATCCCGAGATGGACATCTACATTCTGTTTCGGGATATGCGAACCTATGGATTCAGAGAGGATTATTATCGGGAAGCGTCGAACAAAGGGGTTCGGTTTATCCGCTATGAGACGGATGATAAGCCCCAGGTGGCGGCGATTGAAGAGGGCGGTAAATCAATTTTGCGAGTCACCCTGCCGGACCCTATTTTAGGTCAACGGCTTGAGTTGGATGCCGATATTCTTTCCCTGGCAGCGGCGGTGATTCCTTCCGCCTCTACCAAGGAGATCGCCGGGCTGTTCAAGGTCACGTTGAGCCCGGATGAATTTTTCAAAGAAGCCCATGTCAAATTAAAACCGGTAGAGTTTGCCACCGATGGCGTTTATCTTTGCGGCACTGCTCACTATCCGAAGCATATCCAGGAAACGATTAACCAGGCCTATGGTGCGGCTGGCCGGGTCATGACGCTTCTCTCAAAAGACACAGTCGTTGCCTCGGGGTCTGTTTGTGAGGTCATTGAAAATGATTGTGTATCATGCGGGGCCTGTATTTCTGCCTGTACATATGAAGCGATAGAATTTATTGATACACCCAAGGGGAAAAAGGCCTGGGTGAATCCGATTCTTTGTAAAGGCGACGGTGTTTGTAACGCCAAGTGTCCGACGAATGCTATTTTCCTGAAACACTTTACAGATGAGGCACTCTACAGCCAGATTGATGCGGCAGGTACCAATGAAGAAATCATCAAACAGATTGATGCGATGCCGGAAGCGGCATAGAATTAAAATAAAGCCGGATCAACAAATTATATTAAAGCCGGACCAATAAGGGGTAAGAACGAAATGAGCACAGATCATGAATTTAAACCAAGAATATTAGGTTTTGTTTGCCATTGGTGAGCATACGGCGCCGCTGACCTGGCTGGAGTTTCCAGACTACAATATACAAGTGAGATCAGGCTTATTCGTGTCATGTGTTCCGGTAGGGTAGACCTGGGATTTATCCTCCGGGCCTTTGAAAATGGACAAGACGGCGTGTTTGTCGGTGGATGCCGGTTAGATGAATGCAATTATGTTACACACGGCAATTATGATGCATTAAGCAATGTGTATCTATTTAGGAAAATAATGAAAACTATCGGCCTTAACCCGGAAAGGTTGAAGATAGAATTTATGTCCGGCGCTGATGGAAACCTTTTGGCGGAAATGATTGATGGCTTTACCCGAAAGGTGAAGGCGCTGGGTCCCCTTGGCAAAGGCGAGGGGGTAGATGCAAAAGAAGTGAAGTTTAAACTTGAAGCCGTTAAAAAGTTGATCCCCTACATGAAGCTGGTCGAAAGAGAAAAACTGAGAGTCCCTTTCAAGTCAGAAGCGGCGTATACTTCATTTTTTGAAAGCGGCGAGTTAGATAAATTATTCAGCGAATTATTCGACGATAAACTGGCCGTTAGCCAGATTATGTTGCTTTTAGGTGAAAAGCCTTTGTCAACCCGAGACATCGCCGAAAAATTAAATCTGGATCCCTCCGATGTGTCCAGACATATGGGGCGGTCATCTCAGCATGGGTTGGTCCGGTATGATGAGGCGCAAAAGTGTTATGCGTTAGCTTCTTAGGGCTTTCGTAGGTAGTGTCAACAATTATGTGTGAAATTATACTCTGCCATATTTTTCATAAATGGCAGGTTGGCGGCAACTTTACCTATGGGTTT
>Ga0056106_100145_pt1 | contig 12256 bp, 9 predicted proteins | sample WorMetcrassitun1_FD_77012 | JGI IMG/M metagenome (GOLD analysis project Ga0056106, IMG submission 77012) | Marine gutless worms symbiont microbial communities from Max Planck institute for Marine Microbiology, Germany - Olavius crassitunicatus.1 ... | reverse complement strand
TTAAACTCCGGAGAATGTTTCCTTCTCTGTTTCTTCATAATTCCTCCTCGATGGTTTAGAGAAACTATGAACAACATACTATAACTTAACCCCTGGTCCTAATGACGGGGACCCTTTCTATCTGGCCAACCACGATAGTCTGACGAACCTGTATAATACCCGTTATCTTTATAAAGCTTTGGACAAGCTGATAACCAAGAGCCAAGAAAGCGATCTGCCCTTCTTACTGGTTTTCCTCGATATGGACAATTTTAAACGCGTAGTCGATACATACGGTCATCTTAACGGCAGTCAGGCCTTGAAAGAAGTTGCCCGAACTCTCGAGGAAAGTCTGACTGAACCGGCTTTCGGAGTCGCCTACGGTGGAGATAAATTTGTTCTTGTCCTGCCGGAAATTGATAAAGCGGGGGCACTGGAGCAAATTAAAGAAATTCGCAGCCGGATGAAAGAAACGACGTACCTTGCAAACACAGGTCTCAAGGTGCACATGTCGGCCAGTTTTGGAATTGTAACCTATCCAGACGATGCTGGGGATAGCAAAGGGCTCCTGGCTCTGGCAGATGAAGCAATGTTCAGAATCAAATCCCGTGGCAAGGACGCAATAGGCATCTAGTGTCTGAACTATTTCCCGCTCACACCCGGCAGTCCACTTCCAGGTTGGCCAGTTCAGGCCCAAGGTAGGTTCGCTCGTTCTCACCTAATATTCCCAGAGACAAACAGATCAAAGTCCAGAAATGAACCACATGATAATTGCCGCCGTAATGGTGACCGATATCCTCCATCTGCGAGTGGCAGTTGTGGCACGGGGTCAGGACATAGTTGGCACCCGTGGTTGCTATCTGATCGAACTTGCGTTTACCGTAATAGCGGCGCTGCTCCGTCATTCCCGCCTGCAGGAAACCGCCGCCTCCGCCGCAGCAGTAGTTGGCGCTGCGGTTGGGCTGCATATCGATGAAGTTATTTTCGCCCACCAGGTTCCTGGTCACATAGCGCATATCTTCGGCAATGGATTCCCCGTAGGCTTTACGGACAATCATGCAGGGGTCCTGAACGGTGAACTTCAGATTCATCGTATTCCAGTCGGAGTTTATCGGCAGCTTGCCTTCTCTTATCCACTGAGCATAGTAGCTGATAAGATTGGATATGGAAAAATCGGCTTCCATGTCGAACCGGTTTACCGCATTCCACATGGTGTAGTAGGAGTGACCGCATTCGGTGTTGAGCCAGACCTTACAGCCGAGTTCGTTGACTGCGTCGACCCGCTGCTTGATAACCTCATACCAGGCCGATTCATCACCTGAGAACATACAAAAGTTCTCCGCAGCCCAGCCTTTCGAGGAATAGGTCCAGTCAGCCCCGACCAGATCGAAAATCTTCCACAGCGGTACCATCTCATCCGGTTCACTCATCGGCTCCCTGGAATTCTGATTGACAAAGAAAAAGGCTCCCTTCTTGTCCATCGGCGCCTGCATATTTTTAAACCGCGGCTGCAGTTCGCGGACTTCTTCTAAAACATCTTCGACAACAAAAACAAAATCATCAGGCGGCAGTCCCATGGCACTGGTACTGTCGGTTGACCGGGCAAGCTCGCAGGAACGGACAATCCCCGACGGTTTCAGCTCCTCTGGCCAGTTGCCCCGAGCATGATGAACCAGTTGAGAGATATCGATGTTCATCGGACAGACATGCTGACACCGTCTGCACTGGGTACACATCCACACCCAGGGCGTTGTCGAAAGTTCCTCGTCCATGCCCAGCATGGCCACGCGTATGAACTTTCTCGGGTCCATATTTTCCAGTCCGGCCGCCGGACATCCCGATGAACACAGGCCGCAGGTGAGGCAGGCATCAAAACTGGCCCGTTCAGGCAGGAGTGAATGTGCAAGTTCCTTGAAATCGAAGATTGGAATGGATGGTTCTGACATGGTGATTCTCTTCCTATGATTGGTTATTGGGCCAACAAAGATACCGCTGATTCGACAGCTTTATAGGCGGTGGCAATGGCGATTCCGGCACCGCTGCGGCTGCGAATCCAGTCCTGATGGGCAAGCAGGATGCCGGCAGCAAACAGACCCTTGTTTACAGGCCTGCCTTCATTATCTATCGGCCGAAACAATGCATCTGTCATCACACCGGCTTTATGAACCTCATGTCCGGTTTTTCCCATGTACTGCTGCTGATACCACTGGTCACGGTTTTCCGGCTGAAAGAGTGGTAGATTAAGCAGCGGTTCTTTGATCCCGTCCACCTTCGCTTCCAGGCCGCCGCTGATAAATCTGCCGGTCGCCAGGACAACGGTTTTGGCAGTTATCCGGATCGGACCGTAGTTATCGGAAAGGTGCAGGACAGCAGCGTCATCATCAAACTCAATTGATGTCACTTTCTGCTGGGGAATCAGCGTCATTCCTTTTTGCGGGAAATATTGTTCCACCATTTCCCGCAGCCGTATTCCCGGAACCGACGGCGGCATGGTTGGAATCTCAAAAAGCGGGATGCCGATAAGCTGCTCCAGTGATGCCATGATCTTGTCAGGCTCATGCATACCGAAAACAGCGGGCATGCCAATCACTTCGGCATCGTCGACAACCTTTTTCACTACTTCAGCAAATGCTTGCCGATGCTGGTCAACCTCGAGCGTTCTGGCCAGCACTTCCGAATAAATCTCTTTGTGATGCATGTCCGGAACCTTTATACGAGTACGGCGAAGTCCGGGCCAATCTGTTCCCATATTGGCCACAATCTGAGCACCGCTGAAGCCTCTCAATCCTTTGAAATCAACGATCAGACATTTTGATTTTTTGGCGTAGGCGGCAACACCGGCTCTCATCGTTTGGGGAACGCAGAGTGTCTTCTTGATTGTGCCTACCGGACTCAGCGCCTCAAGGTTCAGTGATCCCGGTGCCGTGTAGGCTATGCCGCAGTCGCTGATAAAGGAAGTAAACTCCTGGAAAGCATCTCTGATCTGATCCGGTTCGATTCCGGCCAGCGGGTGATCCAGATCATCCGTGTGCAGAGTGGAGACAGCCTGCCAAGGATCTTCAACTTTAGAATAATTGTCCTTCTCAAGGCTGCCCAACAGATCCAGATAACCGGTAGTATAGGCAAGGGCACCGGTATTGCCGGTTAATGAAACCTTAATACCCCGGTTTAGTGCAAATATCGATGCGGCAACCCCGGCAATTCCGGTGCCGACAACCGCCATCTCAGTTTCAAAATGTCTCTCTTCCTGTTTCATTGATCTGCTCTTCTATTCGATATTTTCGTTCGACTCAATCTGATCGAGACCCATAAGACCGCAATGCAGCGCTTCGGCCAGCTCCATCTGTGCCGCCTGCTGTCCCCAGACAATTGACCTCAGCCCTTTGAAACGTTCGTTGAGAAAGTTTTTCATGTGGTCCAGGCCGGTTCTATCCTTGTAATAGCCCCGGTCGTAAAGGTATGAGGCTATCCGCATACTGCAGAACGAGCCCTGGCAGGGACCTTTACCGGCACGCGATCTTAATGCTATCGCCTCAAGCGTCATCTCTTCCTCACCGGCAGGCGGGGCATCGACGATCTCGTCAATTGCCGACTGGGGAACCATCTCGCATTCGCAGAGAATGTAATCCTCCGGATCGTGAGCTTTGTACCAGTATCGCGGCGCGGCGCCCGGCTCCGTCCAGCGGCTGGACTTGCCGCTTGCCAACGGCTCGGTCCGGGTTGCGCATTCAACACTGAGACCCATTCTTTTGGTCACCAGATCTGCCGTTTTCTCGGCCATCAACCGGTAGGTGGTCAGTTTTCCGCCGGTAATCGTAGACAAATTGGCAACGCCCTGATCATCATGATCGATCAGGGAAAAGTTCCGGGCAACGTCGCGGTCGTTGCTGCCGTCACCACTCTGAACCAGAGGCCGGACCCGGGAAAATGCTCGTATATACCTGGTAACTGCAAGCTCCGGGATCATAACTGCACCTTCCCGAACATTTATATCGACTTCTGCAACGGTCGGTTTGACATTTTCGAGCATGTCTGTCCTCACCGAGGTGGTGCCAAGTACCGAAACAGTACCCCCGGGAACCAGTATGTCGCCGTCGCTTGGAGGCCGCAGCCGATTGATCACCATTTTTGCCAGCCGGTCATTGGTCACCAACAAGGTTCCTTTGGAGTAAAGCAGACGGACATCTTCACAGCCGGCCAGTCGAGCGATATTCATTGCCCAGGCGCCACCGGCGTTGACATACTGTTCGGCAACGATGCGGACTTTACGGTTGTGGAGAAAATCGTTGCAGATTACAGCAGTTATTTGACCGTTACTGATCTCGAAGCTGTCTATACCGGTATGTGAATAATAGATTGCATCGTTAACTGTTTTGGCATGGTTTACGTTTTCCAGAGCCAGACGAAACGGATCGATGGTCGCATCAGGTACCCGGTAGGCAGCAATCAGTTCTTCGGAAAGATACGGCTCCAACTCCCGGACTTTATCAAGGCTGAGTGTTTCACAGTCAATGGCTGCGGCTTTGCATAATTCAGGAAACTTATCGATAAACGATTGGTCGTCTCCTTTCACCGCCACAAAAAGCCCGCCGGTATCTTCAATGCATTGGGGTGCCAGGCGCTTGAATAGTTCACCCTCCTCACGGCACTCCACAGCCGAATGGGGATCACTGAGTACATAACGGGCGCCCGAGTGCAGGAGACCATGGTTGCCCCCGGAGGCGCCTGCACAGAGGTCTTGTTTGTCAATCAAAATGGAATGAATACCTCTGAGGGCAAGATCACGCATTATGCCCGTTCCGGTAGCACCACCCCCAATTATCATTACCTGGGTTTCCAGAGTCTTGAGAGCGGATCCGATGGATGAGAATGATGTCATGTCTTTTTTCCCCGTCTGACGTCTGAGTGTAGCTGCCGGTCGCAGGCAACCGGTTCAATAGTTTGTAGAAAGGGTTCTTTTTACCGCATTTTTCCAACCTTCATATTTACGGACTCTCACTTTCTTTTGCAGAGAAGGAGTGAATCGGCACTCTCTTCTCCAGTTCTGTGAGATCACCTCGGGGGCGGCATAAATCCCTTCATACAGACCAGCCAGATAGGCCGCTCCTACGGCTGTAGTTTCCAGAACTTCTGGCCGGTCAACCGGCGCATTCAAAATGTCTGCCAGGAACTGCATGGTCCAGTTAGAAGCTACCATACCGCCGTCAACTCTGAGGATGGTGTCACCCATCGAGCCCAAGTCTCCGCGCATTGCTTCCAGCAGATCCTTGGTTTGATAACAGACCGATTCAAGCGTCGCCCGCGACAACTCCGCAGGGCCGGTGGCCCGGGTGATACCGAAAATTGCGCCGCGAGCGTCCGGATCCCAGTGGGGAGCCCCCAGGCCGGTGAAAGCGGGTACCAGGTAAACATCCTGATTGATATCGGCTTTTCTGGCCAGCTTGCCCGTTTCATTGGCCGCTTCGATAAGCCCCATGGCATCACGCATCCACTGCACGGCTGCTCCGGCTACAAAAATTGAACCTTCCAGTGCATAGGTGGTCTTGCCGTTTAAGCGGTAGCCAATGGTGGTCAGTAGACGGTTTTTCGATACCACCGCTTCATCCCCGGTGTTGAGCACTACGAAACAGCCGGTGCCATAGGTCGATTTAATCATGCCCGGCTCAAAGCAGGCCTGGCCGACCAGGGCCGCCTGCTGATCCCCTGCTACTCCTCTTAAAGGAATCGAGCTGCCAAGCAATTGCGCATCGGTGCTGCCGAAATCGTCAGACGAGTCCTTTACTTCGGGCAACAGGGATGCAGGGACGTTGAGCAGTTCGAGAAGTTCGTCATCCCAGCAATTGTCGTGAATGTTGTAGAGCATGGTCCGCGAGGCGTTGGTGGCATCGGTTGCATGCACTTTTCCTCCGGTGAGCCGCCAGAGCAGAAACGTATCGATGGTGCCAAAAGCCAGTTTCCCGGCCTCGGCGTCTGCCCGGGCCCCTTCGACATGATCCAGCAGCCAGCCAATTTTGGTTCCGGAAAAGTAGGCGTCAAGCAGCAAACCGGTTTTGGCGGAGATCATGGTTCCATGCCCCTTTTTTTCAAGTCTGGCACAAAAGTCCGCCGTTCGTCGATCCTGCCAGACGATGGCTTTGTGGATCGGCTCTCCAGTTTGACGATCCCAGACGACGGTCGTTTCCCGCTGGTTGGTGATACCGATGGCGGCTATATCGTCAGCACTGAGATTTGCTTTCTCCAGTGCCTGACGGCAGGTTGACAGCGAGGTGCTCCAGATATCCTCAGGATCGTGCTCAACCCAGCCGGACTGTGGGAAATATTGTTTGAATTCCTGTTGGGCAACGCCTTTTATTTCAAATGTTTTATCGAAAATGATGGCCCTGCTTGAGGTTGTTCCCTGATCCATTGCCAGTATATGCGCCGCCATGAGATTCTCCCGTATCAAAATTTATCTTATTAATCTTTGCCGTTTTTATCTGTATCAAAATGAGCGGTCAGCCAGTTTTCCAATGCTTTTTTATCTTCTTCATCGATTACCAACCCGAGACGGGTCCGGCGCCAGAGAATATCGTCAGCCGTTCGCGCCCACTCGCTCTCCATCAGGTACCGTACCTCGACCTCATACAGATTATGGCCGAAGTGCTGCCCCATACCTGTTCCAGACTTGACCCCGGCAAGTATCTTATGGCTGTATGTCCCGTACAGCCTGACCAGTCGTTTAGCATGTTCTGTTTTCAAAAAAGGATGGTCTGCCATCAACTTGCTCACTTCCCTGCTTAAACCGTCAGTGGGAAAGTCGCCACCGGGAAGATGGGCCAATTCGGTCCACTCACTTTTCATCTGCGGCAGGTTGCCGGAAAGCTTCTCCAGTACCGATTCGGCAAGTTTACGATAGGTGGTGATTTTACCGCCGTAAATTGACAACAGCGGGGCACCGTCTTTATCGTCGAGTTTCAATACATAATCTCTGGTGCCCGCCTTAGCCTCACTTTTACCATCGTCAAAGAGCGGCCTGATCCCCGAAAAACTGGTGACCACATCAGTAGGTGTAATCGGCGGAGAAAAATACTCGCTTGCCGCCTCGCACAAGTAATTGATTTCTTCCTCAGTTATTGATACCTCGCCTGGATCTCCTTGGTGATCAACATTTGTTGTACCTATCAGGGTAAAATTGTGGGCATACGGAATGGCAAAGATGATCCTGCCGTCAGCATTCTGAAAGATATAGGCTTTCTGATGATCAAACAGTTTATTGACAATAATATGGCTGCCCTTGACCATTCTGATATGTTCTCTGGTCGTTTGATGATCAATATGGTTCAGATTTGAATCGAGCCAGGGACTACTGGCGTTTACCAGTACCTGGGCCTGGATTGCTTGCTCCTCACCGGTAATGGTATCCTTGAGATTGACTTTCCAGAGGTCGTCGCTTCGGTGAGCGGACTCACATTTACAGCGGGTCCTGATCTCAGCACCTTTGGCCCGGGCATCAACCGCGTTCAGGGCCACCAGCCTGCTGTCGATCACCCAGCAGTCGGAATACTCAAAACCTCTGATATAGTTGCCTTTGAGACATGTACCGGTTTCATCTCTGCTTAGATTCACCACCGATGTACCGGGCAGCAGCTTCCTGCCACCCAGATGATCATATAAAAATAGGCCGAGTCGGATCATCCACCCCGGCCGCAACCCTTTATGATGATGCAGGATAAACCTTAATGGCCAGATGATATGAGGAGCAGCTTTGAGCAGCACCTCCCGTTCGGTGAGCGCTTCCCGCACCAGGCGAAATTCGTAGTACTCAAGATAGCGAAGCCCGCCATGAATTAATTTGGTGGAGGCAGACGAAGTACCGCTGGCCAAATCGTTCTGTTCGCAAAGAAAAACGGATAAACCCCGTCCTGCAGCATCCCGGGCAATTCCACAGCCGTTGATGCCGCCACCTATTATTGCCAGATCGTAGGTAGTTGTCATAAATATTTTACCGTCGCTTAAACGTAAACGGTTCCCTTTCGAATTGTTAAATTTTTTGTTTCACTCAAATAATCGCCGGGATAAAACGAAAGTACTGAATCAGTGCCAGGCGATATTTAGATAGTATCTCTAGCCACGACAATATCCACCCCATGTTCGGTGCAGATTTCTCTCAGCCCCAGAGGAAAAACGCCATCGGTGACAATGGTGTCGAGTTGAGATACGTATCCGAGTCGTACCGGGGCACTTCTTTCAAGTTTCAACTGGTCGGCAACCAGGATCACATGCCTGGCATTTTTTATAATCGCCTGAGCAACGCGAACTTCTCTGAAATCGTAATCCAGCAGTGAGCCGTCCTCATCGATTGCTGAGACGCCGATTACTGCATAGTCAACCTTGAACTGATTGATAAAATCGATAGCCGCCTCGCCGACAATCCTACCGTCTGACAGCCGCACCAATCCACCGGCAATGATCAGCTCGATGCCGATAAAATCCTTCATGATGTGAACCGCATTGACATTGTTGCTGATGACCAGCAGGCCGTGATGCGATTTCAGGGCATGGGCAACCTGCTCGGTGGTGGTACCGATATTGACAAGCAGGGAGCTGTTGTCAGGAATGAGTTCGGCAGCCTTGCGGCCAATAAGCCGCTTGCTTTCAGGAGCCAGGAGGCGACGAGCCTCATAACTGACATTTTCAATTCCCGAACCGACGATGGCCCCACCGTGAATCCGCTGCAGGATCCTCCGATCACAAAGCTCGTTGAGATCTTTGCGGATAGTCTGTGGAGAAACGGAAAAGGTACGGGAAAGTTCATCAACCACAACACGTCCCTGTTCCCTGGCGAGGCTCAGAATTTCATTCTGCCTGGCAGAAAGTTGATCCATATCATCTCTCATTTAATTTAGAAGTAAGATAGTCGTTTAGCTGACAATATGCTTACAATCGACAACAATGTCAATTTCAAATGAAAGAAGAATTTGCTAAAAATGAAAATAAGGTGAGGAATATTTAGAAAAATATAGATACACGGCGGGACAAGGGGGGCGATGTTTCTTCCTGCAGCAACTATCTCAGCCGCCACCGATCAGTGGGAAAAAAGATATTTTATCGCCATCTGCCAGCGGGTGACTGAAGGTGCCTTCTCTACCGTTAATATAGATTGACTCAACATCTTTGTCTTTGTGATGTCAAGATGATTCAGCAGAGATTGTACCGTTGCCGGCGTCTCGATACTGACGGCAGCTTTGGAAAATCTGTTGTTCCGCAACGGCGGGTATAGGGTTACGGTAACCTCTATCATATAGACACCGTCATCTATGCTGCCTTCTGAGCCGTAATCAAACAGCAATGTGGAAAGTTACTGTCGGGTCGAAACTTTTCAGCCGACACCACCAATTGACACATGCTTGGTTTCAAGGTAGGCATCAATGCCTTCACTGCCAAGCTCTCGTCCCCAGCCGCTCTGTTTGAAACCGCCGAACGGGCAATTGCTTGTTGACGGTACCGGGTCGTTTATACCGATCGTCCCGGCCTCAAGAGCCTCGGAAACTCTGAAGGCCCGATTAAGATCGGTGGTGAAAGCGTAGGCGGCAAGCCCGAATTCAGTATCGTTTGCTTTGTTGAGTACCTCTGATTCGGTTTCAAAACGATACAAGGCCGCAATCGGGGCAAAGATTTCTTCGCGTCGGCAGCGCACCGATTCAGGCAAATCACTGAGCAGGGTTGGCTCCAGGAACGTACCCTCATTGCCAAACCGCCTACCGCCGGCCAGCACCCTTCCTCCTTCGTTGACGCCATCATCGATAAAAGACAATGCCGATGCCAGCGCCTGTCCATCAATCAACGGCCCGATGTCCACCTCCTCTTCATCCCAGTTCCCAACCTTCAAGGAATTTATCTTTGTAACCAGCTCATTGATGAAGAGGTCATAAATGGAATTCTGGATATAAATTCGATTTGAGGCGATACACGACTGACCGTTGTTTCTAAATTTGGTGACCAGAATGCCATCTATGGCCTGATCAAAATCGGCATCCTCAAAAACAATCAGCGGCGCATTACCGCCCAGCTCAAGGGAAAGCTCGGTACAGGTGTCAGCAGCTCCGCGAATCAGCGATCGACCGACCTCTGTGGAACCGGTGAAACTGATTTTACGGCACTTTGGATTTTCGAGCATTTCCGCCGAAATTTCGGCAGCAGATCCTGCAACCAGCTGAAAAACCCCTGCGGGCAGCCCGGCACGTTCGACGCACCGGGCAAATTCGCATGATGATACCGGTGTTGCACTGGCCGGCTTTAATATAACCGGACAGCCGGCCGCAAGTGCCGGTGCAACTTTCCGGATTGCCAGAACCAGCTGGAAGTTCCTTGTTGCAATGGCACCGACGACTCCCAGCGGCTGTTTGATGATGAGATGCCGCTTGCCTTCAGCCTGGTTCGGAACAACCCGGCCATACGCCCGGCGCCCTTCTTCGGCGAACCAGAGTAGATGATCGACGGCCATAGCCACCTCACCCTTAGCCTGGGCCAGAGGTTTGCCGTTCTCTTTCGAGATCAGCTCGGCAATCAGATCAGCGCTCTTTTCAAGTTCGGCGGTGATCGCTTTGAGATAATCTCCCCGGGCTTTAGCAGTCATTTTTTTCCAACCGTCAAAAGCTGCGTCCGCATCATCGATTGCCTGTTTAATCTCGGCCCTGTTAACGGTTGCAATCGCTGCAAAGGGAGTTCCTGTTGCCGGGTCGAGTACTTCCAGCCGACTCTCGCTGTCATGCCAGGTGCCGTTAAGCAATAATTTGCAGTGCTTCATCACATCAGTTCTCTCAATCAACTCAGTTTAACGAGTTTAATGACTGCCTAATATTCACCGAACGTCAGAGGAGCCACAATGACAGTGCCGGTACAAAAGCCAGGATCAATACGACAATTAGCATCGTCGCCACAAAGACGACTGCGTACCTTGAAATTTCCATCACCGATGCGCCCGTTACTCCCGAGACAACGAAAAGATTAAGCCCAAATGGGGGGGTGATGAACCCGATGCCAAGTGCGGTAATCATAAAGATACAGAAATGGATTTCATGCATCCCTATCTCAAGGGCAAGGTGAAGCAGCAGCGGAGAAAGTATAACGATGTTCGGGGTGGTTTCCATTACACATCCGGCCATCATCAGAATAGCCAGCATGAGGAATACGATGAGATACTGGTTTGAGGTAAAATCCGTAATACTCTGCACGAAAAACTGAGGCACCTGCAGTGATGCGAGCGTTTGTGCCAAAGGCAGTGACATGGCGATGATTGGCACGATCACACCGTTAACTTTTGCCGATGTTTCAAGCATATTGAGAAAATCCTTCAAAGTCAGTGTTCCCTGAAAAAAACCGATGATAGTGGTGGTCATTACCGCGACCGCCGCAGACTCGGTCGGTGTAAAATACCGGAATAGATACCTCCTAAAATAATAAACAGAATCAAAAGCGCCCAGCGACCCTCATAAACAGTTTTAGCAAAATGTTTAAAATCAAAGCCAATTCGTGAATCCTCGTAGCCTTTGAATTTGTTGACGATGACGTTGGTAATCATTACCGATGCCAGGATCATCACACCGGGTACTGCGGCCGCCAAAAATAAGGTTGAAGCAGACATTCCGAGTACAAGACCAATAATGATATAGGCAATTGATGGCGGAATCAAAATACCGGTACAGGCTCCGGCAGCAACCATCGCACAGGCATAACCTTTCGGGTATCCCTTCTCTACCAGACGGTCGATGGTGATACGGCTGATTGCAGCAGCATCCGCTGCGTCAGAGCCTGAGATACAGGCAAAGAAACCGCAGCCGAGCACCGTTGAGGTTCCTGATCCGGCCTTCTGCCAACCCATCGCTGCTTCTGCGACCTCGAGCAGTTTTAATGACAATCCCGTCCGCACCAATACGTCACCGGTCAGAATAAAAAGCGGTACCGCAATCAGGGCAAATGAATCGACGCCGTCAAACAGTGCCTCGCCCAGAAGCGTGAGTGGCGAAACCTCGGTGAAATACAGCATGGCCATTGATCCAAGCCTGATAACAACCCATATTCTTACGCCAAGAAGGATCATCACAACCATGCCGATCAGTGGTCCATAAAAATCCCAGCCGAGCGATAATTCCTGTGTCTGCATCACTAGTGTCCGGGGTGATTTTTTATCAGTATAGCATAACGGCCTGAACATACTATTGATTTGTGACGAAATGACCACAACCGACTTGAAATCACATCCCTTTCTGAGGAAGATATTCGGCAAAACCCTGTGGGG